>TARA_B100000674_G_scaffold194300_1_pt1 | contig 14771 bp, 11 predicted proteins | sample TARA_B100000674 | Tara Oceans TARA_B100000674 (sample SAMEA2622759) | marine metagenome | biome: marine biome (ENVO:00000447); feature: surface water layer (ENVO:00002042); material: "saline water (ENVO:00002010), including plankton (ENVO:xxxxxxxx)" | depth 5 m
GGGGTCCAGTATTGTCGCATCCCAATGATCATGCTTCTGTATCAGGCTTGCGGCTTTCGCCTCAGCTCTCATATCAAGGCCATTATTACTAGCGGCTCCATCAGTTCCTAGTCTAACGTCAACACCAGCCTCGACCATTGCTGGATAAGACATGGTCCCCCCACAGGCTAACTTCTGATTGGATACAGGGCAGTGAACGGCATGTGCGCCGTTCCTAGCGAGGATCCTCATCTCCTTTTTCGTTACCCATCCACAGTGAGCGCAGACGGTCCCCTCGGTAAAGTAGTCAATTGAATCCAGATATTCTACGGGATACATGCCAGTCTTTTCATGACATTGGGTGACTTCCTCCCTAGTCTCAGAGGTATGGATATGCAACTTCGCCCCCAATTCTCTGGACATCTCACTGGCCTTCCGCAATATCTCCTCTGAACATGTGTAAACGGCATGTGTGGCGATTCCAATCTCCACTCTTCCAGAACCCAGTGGGCCCGATTTAATCATACTCTCTAGTTCTCTAATTGCGTTACCACTGTCTTGTTCTCCCTCATCAGCTGGTGGCCAGTCGGTGGTTGGACCACAGATTATCCCCCTCATCCCAGAATCAGCGACAATCGGCGCTATGGCCGAGGGAAAGTGGTACATGTCACAAGCGAATGTGGTGCCCCCTGAGATCATCTCTGCTACGGATGCCTTGGCTCCTATCGACGCCAGCTCCGGGGTCAAATTCCTCTCACTAGGGAAAATACTGGTCTGAAGCCAGTCCATCAGAGCCTTGCCCTCTCCCATGCTCCTGTTGAGTGCCATTGGCAGATGTGTATGCCAATTTTGGAGAGATCTGGTGATTAGAAGGTCGCCCCCATCTATCACTTCAATAACATCCTCATCACCAATGCTTGGAGAGAATGATCCATCCTGATGGAGTAGAAAATCCCCTTCTCTGATCAACCCATCGTGATCGATTAAGCTAGTTCCAGTAACCCTTCGGGTTCCAGATTCCATGAGCATGCGAGAGGACACCACTCCTCAAGGTTATCATAATCAGTTGCTTCTGGCAGTGGGCATGAACGGCATCAGTCTCGTTGCCAGGCTCTCTATATTCCTGCTCTGGATGTATACCTTACCAGATCCATTGAACTCTAAGACGAATCCCTCTCCTCCGAGAATCGCGGAGCCCAGTCCTCCAACTTTGGAAACATTGTATGATAGTCCGGAGGTAAATGCGACAACATGGCCATTATCGACTACCACTGGATTATTGGGTGAGACACCAATCTCTTTGATAGCCCCATATGAGGTGTAGAATACCTTACCTTCAACCCCTCTTGGGGCATATGCCCTCAAAAAGAATGCACCCTCTCTTGAGAATAGCGACTTGGCCCCTTGGAATTTCGTGTCCGTGTCTACACTCGGAGTGCATGCCATGAACGCTCCCCCTTGCATGAAGAACTCCTCTCCGGGGGCTAAATCAAACTCCATTATGTCCCCCGGAGCGGAGGGAGCCAGAGATACCCATCCACCAGAATCACCAGCCGTGTATGTATTTACGAAGAAGGACTCTCCTCCGAGAGCTGATTTAGCCATGCTCTTGAGGAATCCACCGATTCCTCCTCCACCGCCCATTCCAGTCTTCATTCCAACGCCTCTTGATTGAGCCACCATGGCCCCCGGCTCTACTTTCAGGGACTCCCCAGGTCCTAAGTTTGCAGTCATAAGGGTAAAGGCGGGGCTGAATTCGTATTCGACGTCCATGTGAATCTGGACGAGCTTATATTTTTCAATTTTAGGGGCATCAAATCTTACATTCCGCGCTGAGCCTACTGATTATCTCTCCGTCAGGGTTTCTCATCCAAGCTTCGATGGAATCTCCCTTTGTCATAGGACCAACCCCTTCAGGAGTACCAGTCCACACCAAATCGCCAGGGCTCAATCCGTACCAATTCCTTAGATGGTCCATTATCGAGTCAAAGGAATGAATCATTAAGTCAGTGGTTGATTGCTGTTTTGTCTCACCATTTATCGATAAGCCGATTTCCATTACTCGTGAATCCCATGCGGACCAAGTCCCAAGAACTCCTGAACCCTTGAAACCCTTTCCTTCAAGCCATGGCCAACCCTTCTCCTTGGCCAAAGTCTGCCGAGTTCTGTTGGTTGTGTCACAACCAACGCACATCTCTATTGGCTCTAGATTCTCCCCCAATCTGACCACCATCTCTACCTCGTAGTCAATATGCTCATTGGCCAAAAGAGAAATTACATTCATTCCTTGGCTATCAGACTCCACATGCGAAGTCGGGGGCATAAGGAAAAAACGAGGGTAATCAGTCACATCGCCCTTGATTTCCCTCGCATGTCCGGCATAGTTTCTGAATACGGCCCAGCCGACAGTCATGCACCTCGCACCACCAGCAACCCCATTATTACATCGATAAAACACTCAGCAGGTTGAAGAGACCCTCTACCATGACATATCACAATGGCAGAGGACCCATACAGGACTCTCGGGGTCTCAAACGACTCCACAGACGCCGAGATTAAGCGGGCTTATCGGAAGCTAGCTAGGCAGTATCATCCCGATAGAAATCCGGACGACAAAGCTGCAGAAGAGAGATTCAAGTCCATCCAAACCGCGTACGAGTCAATAGGCTCCTCAGATGCCAGAAGGGATTGGGACCAGAAAAAAAGAATGGAGAATATGTTCAGAGGGAGAGGTGGATTCTCCGGCTCTGGGTCAGGGTTTGACTTCAACGACATAATCTCCCAGTTCATGGGAGGAAGGGGTGGCTCTGACTTCGGTTTTGATTCTCGTGCTGGTAGGACGAGACCTGTCTCCAAACCTCCCAAAAATTCATTCCGAGGTGCAGATATTGAGGCAGGTCTAGACGTAACACTGGAAGAGGCGACAATAGGTACTGAGGCCCAATTCTCCCACAGGAGGCTCAAGAGGTGCGACAAATGCGAGGGGGACAGTTTTGGATCTTCTAAGAACTGCTCAAAGTGCAATGGAACCGGGGTCCAGACCCGGGGCAGTACAATTAGCGTTAAAGTTCCCCCAGGGGCAGTACACGGGCAGCAACTGAGACTCAGAAAAATGGGACATGAACATCCTCAAGGTGAGTCAGGTGACTTGTTGATTACCCTGAGGTTGGACGCGGATGAGGGGAGGAGATGGGAGGGAGAGAGAATAATTCAGGAGGTACCAGTAAACATCTCAACACTACTCCTAGGTGGTAAAGTCAGGATAACCACTCCCAAGGGAAGCAGGATACAAATCGAAGTTCCTGAAAGAACGAAGATTGGGGACAGGATGAGGATACAGGGGCATGGATACCAAGGTTCGGATTTAGATATTGAATTTGTCCTAAAGGAAACAGAAGAGCTCACAGAAAAACAGAGAAAGGCGCTGAATCTTCTGAAAGATTCCGGACTGTGACCTATCACAACCACTCAAATACAAGCCCAAAGACCAATCAGCGTGCGTGATTTCTCACATGTCGCTGACTACCTTATCCCGAAGAGGAAAAAGGTGCACATATCGGTAATTATTTTCTCGATTCTGATGATTCCGGGCGTCCTTGCAACATTTGAGCCCATTGATATAGAATCCTACGAAATGGAGTCCCCCGAATTGGATGCAAACATGGTTTTCCGAGAAGAGTTCACCGCAGCGGGAAATATTTGGGGATTCGGTATCTTCGTTAGGGACGAGGCGGATTTTGGTAAACCCGGGTCTGATGTCTCGATGATTGCTGACTATACCGGAGAGAACTCAGGTTTGGAAACCCCAAAGGGAGGAATCCTTAATCTAACTGTTCTGAGGGAAATTGATGTCAACGCAAATACTCTCAGAAACCACAATGTCTCTAGATTCTTCCTTCCAATTGCATCAGAAATTTCTGGAGATCCGGCAGTAGGCATGCTGGACCTAGCTTCTGACTTCCGATCTTTCATGTCGGGTAACTCATCACTTACCCAGCCTCGAATCAATCCATACAAACTCGCACTAACCCTCGATCTTGAGGAATCAATGGATCCCGCTCCTACAAACTGGACAGACTGTGGAGTACTGGAATGCCTCCCTTTCGATGATCCTGAAATTACCCAAGACCACATTGACCTAGCTGCACACAGGATGGCAAACAGCAGCAATGGCTCATTTCTGAGGTTCCTATCCAATGACAGGGCCTTCACATTGGACCCAAGTAGCCCTGTTATTGGACCAATCAACCACACAATCGGTGAAGATGGAAACTTAGAATCAGAAGTCTGGGATAGAGGCAGATGGTCGGCTTCATCAGCCTGGTTAATCGTAAACTTGGACCGGGAGGAGATGCAAGAGAGTGGGTGGACCTTTTCATGGAAGAATGCAACGACAGACTTCGGTTACAAGAGAGATGGATTCACACTCCTGACAGACCCTATTCGGTACTCCTTCGATTATTGTGAGGAGAGGGAAATTAATAACCAGTCATTGTGCTCAGTAGAATGGCTCTATCTCTCAATAGAAGAAGATCTGAGAGAAACGGACGAGCATATTGTTTCGTTGATGTTTGCAGAAGGAATCAATGTCGAAATCAACAGAGAACTTCTTTCAAGTGCGTATCTCTTGGTCGCAATGTCAGTAATCGTGGTCTCCCTTCTTTGGATTAATCTCCGCAGGATTTCGGATGTTGCAATAGTCTCCACTAGTCTGGTAGTCTCGTTAATCTGGATGTATGGACTTATTGGATGGGCTATGATTTTTGGACAGATAACAGGATTTGAATTTATTTTCCGTTCACAGTTTTCGAATCTACTACCGATCCTCATTCTGGCTCTGGAGATCGATGACAGTTTACACTCACTGCACAGGTACAAAGAGGAAAGGAGAGGAGGCAAGACCATACAGGAGTCATGCCGAATCTCCATCAGCAAAGTTGGACTCGCTGTTATGCTTACCTCAGTGACCACCATTGTTGCCTTCTCAGCTAACCTAACCTCCAATATCGCCGCATTGAGATCCTTCGGAATTGAAGCTGGGATAGGAGTGATGTGCGCCTTTTTCTTGACAGGACTTTGGGTTCCCCTTACAAGAATGGACATCGACGAATGGCTCGATTCCAGGGGTAAACTCATTGAAGAGGACTCAGATAAAATCCATATGGTTCCCAAAGCTTGGCTTTCCTCGATTACTACCAAGTCATTCAAAGCATATCCGCTGGTGATAATATCAGTTCTACTGGTCACTGCCTACGCAGTTCCGATGATGACCTCGTTGGAGGGAGATTTCCAAGTAGAGGACTTTGTTGAAGAGGAGTCTGACCTAGCTGTAGGGGTGGGCCTAATTAATCAGAGATTCAGTGACGAGGGAGAGCCTGCTTACATTTTAGTAGAAGGAAATATGACGAATCCTAGGGTTCTGGAGAGTATCGAAGAACTGAGAAATAACATGAACTCTCATGGTCCGAGTGATCCCGACCAATTCACACGGTCTCCAGATGGAGAGGTCGAGCTCCTAGCTGTTGATCAGATGTTATGGTACCTCAGGGCAGCCATGGCGTGGAATCAGACCCCATTTGAGCAGGCGGGTTGGGATTTTGATCTGAGAGATGGAGGGATTGGATGTGAAACAGTAGTAATTCCCAACAGAGATTTTGAGTTCATCTTTATCCCGTCAACAAATGATAGTAAATCCCTGAAGTTCCTATATGGGTTCATGATGACTAGAGGGGTCCCTGCCAGTGGTGGATATCCGGCACTCTCTCCAAGCATAGTTGGCGAATTCCTTCAAGTACAAGGAAAACTCGACTACCAGAGACCTTGGCTCACCGAAGAAGGAAACGCTCCTGAATACCCCAGAGCGACTTTGAGGTTCGGAATATCCAGTCCAGAACAGTTCGCACTGGTAGAACCAGCTCTAGCACAACTGGAGCAAGATATGGCACCTCTTCAGAATCTCTCCACGAACCCTTTGAGGGAGAGGGGGTCACTCGAAATCTCCCTAAAAAATGAAGATTACCCGATTTCTTGGGCAATTCCGACGGGTGAGCCGGTGGTAAGATTTGTTGCCGCAGACTCAATGCAGGACGATTTACAAGATACTATACTCCTCGGGGTACTACTTTGCTTCGTCACTCTTTGGTGGGGTTTCAGGGACAATGGAACAACAAAAGAGAGACTCAAGACAAATATCTCCAATATCCGTAGTAATGGTGTGGCAATCACCCTGAACATGATCATCTTCCTGGTTATATCCATGACTCTTGTCGGTCCTAGTTATGCAATCCACTTCGCTGTTTTCGCCATTCTTCTATCCTTGATCTTCGGAACTACCCCATTCGTCTACGCTGGGATAACAACCGCTCCTATTTTCGTGATGATAGTGTGGCTTTATGCCTTGGTTGACCTATTCGGATACGGGCTAAATATGGTAACAGTGTCTATTGCGGCAATCTCCCTAGGAGTAGGTGTCGACTATGTCATTCATCTAATTGAGAGATACAGAGAGGAAATTGAAGAAGGCAAATCTCAATTAGATTCTGTAGCGGTAGTGGGGGGCGCCTCAGGACTGGCTCTATTTGGATCTGCCCTATCAGATTTCGCCGGCTTCATGGTGATCAACCAATCAAAAATGGGCTTCTTCTCTACGTTCGGGCTTTTCTGCGCTATCATGATTATCCTGTCATTGATAGCAAGTATGGTTGTTGCTCCCGCCCTAATTGGCTTGCTACATAGGGTACCCAATGGTGAAAGCCCAGATATTTCCTCTAACTGAGAAAGTAGGAAATAGCAAGAGTCGCCAAGAATCCCCCAACTACAGACTGGAGTATGATTCCCCAACTCCTAGTCCTACATGCCTTCGCAACTCCTTCATCGGAATGCACCTTCCTCCCGGATGAAGACTCATGCGTTCCTAGAAACCCGTGGTATACGCAAACCTGTGTGGTAGACTCGAGTAGAACCAAGAATCCTGAAATGAGAAGACCACATACAACCATGAAAGATATTTCATTACTATCGGGAAGAAAAAGTAAGCTAGCAACAAGTCCTGCGAGAATTAATGCTACTCCGCCGTAAAGCCTGTTTCTCCTTCCTGTTTCTGATATATTTCTAATTGCCTTCTCAGCAGGCCACATTGTGCTACCTCCAAATTCCGAGGGAGTCTCTGAGGGCAGACTCAAGATCCTTGTGCAAAAATTCATACCCAGAGTCCTGAATCCTCTTTGGTAGAACTTTTTGTCCTTCGATAAGTAAAGGGCCAGCTAGCTCACCGAATAGGATCTTCATTGCGAATCCAGGAATAGGTGCAAAGGCAGGCCTTCTCAAAACCCTTGCAAGTGTCTTTGAGAAAATCTTCTGTCTGACAGGTTGGGGAGCAGTTAGGTTGTAAGCGCCCTCACAATCCGAACTCATGATCAAATGATGAATCGCATATATTTCATCATCCAAGGAAATCCATGACATCCATTGCTTTCCTCCGGACAGAGGCCCACCTCCTCCCATTTTCCATGGTAGAAGCATCTTCCCCAAAGCTCCGCCTGCCGCAGATAGAACAATACCATTTCTGGTGTTCACAACCCGTATTCCAGCTTTCCTAGCAGAATCAGCATATGACTCCCACTGGATCACAGTCTCAGTCAGGAAACCATCTCCGGGTGCGCTATCCTCTGTTAGCTCTTCATCGCCACGATTTCCATAATATCCTATCGCGCTTGCTACGATAAATGCCTCAGGCTTATTTTCGAGTTTACTCATCGTGTCGGAAAGGAGGGTTGTGGAATCCTTTCTGGAGTCAACAATTAGTTTCTTTCTCTTCTTGCTCCATCTCTTGTCCCCAATCCCCGCTCCCCCAAGGTGGATAATAACGTCAAAACCTTCTATTTCTTTGGAGTCCAGAATTCCTCTGTCGGGATACCAAGTAATCTCCTTCGAATTCTCTTTCGCCTCTCTCCTGACCAACCTCCAGACGTCATGTCCTCCAGTATCTAGGAATGCGACCAGTTGAGTGCCAATTAGGCCGGAGGAACCGGAGACTAGGATTCTCTTCCTGTCGAGGTGAGAGAATCTGGAATGCTCCTTGAGGTCTCTCTTAAGCCGGAGCTCTCTCGCCTTGAACATCCTGGAGATCCTTCCCTTTACCAATAGTCCCCCCAGCATTTTATCTGCAAGGTTTCCAAGAGGCCCAAATGGGACCTGATAGCTCACCTCATCTATCACGGTTGTTTTTCCTTCCGCTTCTGATAGGTTATGATCGTGATTCCATGACCAAAATGGCCCCTTGACCATAGTATCGGAAAAATGCTTAGGGGGATCATATGCCGTGTGCTCAGCTACCCAGGTCATCTTCACGAACGGAGCTCCTGGAGCAGGAAAACGAAACACTCTCTGAGACCCAACCTCTAGTGAGTCATCTGCACGAACTTCCTCAGCTACCTCCCACGGTGGCATCAGCCTCCTGAATGAACCCTCATGCTCAAACCACTGGAAAGTGGTGCCAATGTCTGCTTCCACAACAGTCTCGTGAGTGTAATTGTACATCCAATCACCATGGTGGATTCTTAGGAGTTGGAGCGTCCTCCGCCCATCTAGATATGTAACCTTCGAGTTTGAGCTTTTTCTTGGTGTTGGCTGAAGACATGTATCTTACCTTACCGAAAATTGGTCTTTCTGGACCCCAAGCCCTGTCATGCCTGCCAAGGACCCAAAATATTCCCGTGTAGGAGTTAGGGTCTCTTCCGTCCAATGCCCATCTGTCGTTGATTTTTATCATCCAGTCTGCCGCCGTCTCGGGATCAGGAGACCACTCTAATATCCTCTTTCCCCAAAGCATCCTGAGGTAGTTGTGCATGTGCCCAGTTCTGATAAGTTGCCTCTGGGCTGAGTTCCAAACCTCATCTTCTGTCTTCGCACCTTCTATTTCTTCAAACGTGTAGGGTATCCTCTCATCGACTCTGTGCTCATCTAATGTCTTCATTGCCCATGAGGGTATGGAGTCTAGGGTATTGTGGTCCTTCCTAAAGTGGGCAAAATTGAATCCGAGCTCCCTCCAAGTGATTATTTGATCCAAGAAAGACTCCGAGGACTCAGAAAGTCCCCACCAGCCAGACCTTGAGCCTTTACCAGTGTCTTCTATACAGACGGAGTCGTATGTCCAATTTTCCTTGGCCATGACCGACTTGACCACTCTGAATGAGGAAATGTGCCCGAAGTGTAACCACGGGGAAAGGCCACTCACAGATGGGTTATCGGCGTCATTCCTCCCTTCAGAGTAATTTGATAGCCTGTTCTCTATGAAGTTCCCAAGTCTACTGACTGCTTCGTAGTGTCCTCCTCTGACAGATTCAACCGCATAGACTTCGTGGTCGATGTCCAACGGCGCCATAGCCTTCTTTGCCACTTCACCCCCCTCAGCTACTCTCCAAATCCACTCAAGAGGGGAAAACTCCAATTCGAGTTCCTCGACGAGCTTCGATAACTCTGACTTTTTCATGGTGAGGTCAGTCTTGACACCGACCATGGGATTCTCGCTTGGGAAAGTAGAGAGAGCGCTGTGAAGACTTCTCTGGACGTGTTTTCTGAAAGAGTAAGCTGTCTTGTGTGCCTTGTCTGCGTAGTTCATGGGGAGTATTCCGTTGGAGTCTACTGCTTCGACTGCAACTTCACTGGACTTGCTAGCTCTCTCCATCACCCACCTCGGCAGATAGGTCGGATAGTCGTCAATCACAATGGAGCATGCCCTCGAGGATAGCTTCCTTAACATTCCATCTCCGGAGTCCATGTGATTCTCTATCCACGGAACATATGTGATTTTGTGTTCGTCGAAAATGGCCATATTGTCTACCATTCCCTGAGCCACGAAAGAGAGGACTCTTTCGCTCGACCATTCATGCCTGACCGATATGCACTCGATTACCAAAAGTGGCTTGTCAAGGCTGATACTTATCTCGATTGCTCTCTCGAGAGCCGCGTTGTAGTGATATCGTCTCGTGGATGTCATCCAATACAGAACGAATTGCCCGGAAGCTCGAACTTCTTTGTCGTTGATCCTGCGAACCCTGGGGGAACCAAGGTTGACAAAGTCGCCCATCACTTCCATCATGACCATGTTCAGTCGCCTGCGCATATAAGGCGCTGTTTTCCCGCCTGCTCGCTCTCAAACACTCATTCATAACCTCCCGCAATGACGGGGATTCATGACTATACAAGTCAAAACAGATGCTGAACCAATAGAAATTGAAGCTGACGCATACCTGCCAACAGAGTATGGAAACTTCAGAGTGAGTGTCACTCTGGACGAGGCTGGAAAGGAGCACTCGCTCCTGTACACGGGGGACTTGTCCGGTGCCGTGTCACCCCTAGTGAGGATACATTCCGAGTGCCTCACCGGAGACGCCTTCGGGTCAATGAAATGCGATTGCGGACCCCAGCTTAAGGCCGCGATGATGAAAATCCAAGAAGCTGGTTGTGGAGCTATTGTCTATCTGAGGCAGGAAGGTCGCGGAATCGGCCTACATTCCAAAATCCAAGCATATGCTCTCCAAGACATTGGCTATGACACCCTGGATGCAAACTTAGCTCTGGGTCTCCCAGCAGACGCCAGAGACTATGCTATAGCAGCAAAAATGCTCGCAGATGCAGGGGTAAAGAAAGTCCGATTAATGACCAACAACCCGTTGAAGATCAACGGTCTTCGTGACAATGGAATTGAGGTCGATAGAAGGGTGGAACACATTTCCGGTGTCTCAATTGAGAATATCAAATACCTATCCACTAAGGGAAAGAGAATGGGCCACATACTTGACATATAAGAAGCCTCAGCGTAAACTTGAGGTATTGTAATGTCATCAATGATTGGAAAGAAAGCGCCTGACTTCACCCTGAAGACTAGTGAGGGAGAAGACTTCAATTTTAACGAACTAGAAGACTCATGGAAAGTCCTCTTTTTCTACGCTAAAGCAGGCTCCCCCACATGCAAGAGAGGGTGTTTGACATTCAAACAACAATACGATTTGTTTCGGTCGCTCGAGCCTCCCGTAGAAATAATCGGAATTAGTGAAGACTCTGTAAAACAACACAGGGAGTTCAAGAATGATTTAGAACTCCCCTTCACCCTCCTGTCGGATCCAGAAAGAAGCGTCGCTGAAATGTTCAACGTACCTGTTCATCTCGGGACTTTCCCCGCAAAGTCATCATTTGTCATCGGACCTGATAACACGATTCACCATGTCTATGACTGGTTGTTCAGACCAAGAAGGCACGTGGCAAAGATTCTTGATGCACTCAGCAAGATAACCGAAGGAGGGAGATTTTCCTGATGTGGAACCAAATACTAACTGACGCTGGGCTCTCCGAGAGGGAAATAAACGCACTTACAGTATTGTCACGTAAACCCAACATCAAGGCAAGTGAGCTGGCTAAGGAGCTTGACACTACGAGATTAGACGCTTACAATTCACTGGAAAGACTGCAAAGAATTGGGCTTGTGACTACAACCGCAGACAGGCCGATGAGATTTTCAAGCCCTCCCCTTGATCAGGCTGTTACACATCTTATAGAAATAAGGAAGGAACAACTCAATCGAATAGAGCAGGGTCTGGTAGACATGCAGGCTGGATCTAAGTACTCCGCAGTTGTTGACAGCAAACCGCTCGATGATGAACCTAAGTTCGCTGTACTGAAAGAAAGAGTTCATATCATGAAGAGGATAGAAAAGATATCTGAAGGTTCTAAAAAGGAGATTGTCCTTACTCTGGGAAAATTCGGTATACTACACCTTTGCAGAAGCAGCGCACTACAAGCTGTCAATGAGGCCGCGGCCAGAGGCGTCAATGTCAGAGTCCTTTCTCAACTTGAGAGAAGGACAATCAGATTCTACAATGATTTACATGAATCAATTGACGTTCGTCACTCCGATGACTTGGACGCCCAAGGAGCACTCGTCGATGACTATGAGGTCATTCAATACCTAAATATGGAATCTAATCCCGTTGGAAGGGGTAAGAATGACGCTGCTTTGATGGTCGAATCGGAGTCATTTGCTGAGTCTCAAAGAAATCTTCTCGACACAATATGGGAAGAAGCTATACCCTACGACACCGCCTCTAAAAGATTCACCGAAGAAAGGATAGTCGATCCATTGAAACTTACGATTGACAGTGGGTCTTTCTTGGAGAAAATCAGAGAAGTTCTTCAAATCTCAGATGATATTCCCGAAGAAGATACTCCCTTCAATCCAGACGCATTCCTTGCTTCTGGATTGGAGATCAGCGATGCTAGAAGAAATCTTGAATCAGGTGGCATCGAGGCTCTTTCCGCTTTCGGCATAGACATTGAATCCCTGCTCAGACAGGTAGGAAACAGAGTCGGGGAGGAACTGTCATTCTCACTTAGAAACATAGAAGGAAACATTGAGTATCTTAGTGAGATGATGGACTGGTGGGAATTCGCAGGACTGGGTCAGCTCAGTTACGATATTGATCCAGTATTCCATATCCTGGTCGAGCACCCAAGTGACAAGCCTGGTGTTCTACCAATACATTCTCTGGATGATGGAATAATCGAGGGAGCCCTGCTGTCAAGGTATCCAGTGGAGTCGGGCGTGGAAGTAACTAGGGTCGTTCAAGAAGACAGGAAAAATACCGTTAGATATGACATCAATTTCAACAGTGAGCTCTTGGAATAGATACATCACATTATATCATCACCGCCGTGGCGATATATTGTGCGTTTGCTAAAGTTCGCCTTGTTCATGAGGCAGATAACAAAAAAGTCTCCAGCAAATTTAGACTGGATACAGAAGCAAGGCCTTCTCGCCGTCAAGCTAGCACAGATTTTCGCTCTCAGGCCGGATATAATCAGCCTCGAGAAGTGCAAGCAACTCCAGACCCTGTACAGTAGCGCCTCCACGATCCCTGCAGAGAACGTATTCAAGATACTAAAAGAAAAGGCGCCGGACTCATACCACGAAAATATCTCATGGTTTGATGTCGAGCCGTTGGCCGCCGCATCAGTAGGGCAAGTCCATAGAGCTAGACTAAAAACCGGTGAAAACGTGGTTGTCAAGGTAATCAAGGAGGATCATGAGAGAAAATTCAAGAGGGACGTAAAAAGAATGACTCGGTGGCTCAAGCTAGCCATGATATTATCTCCCAAACTAAGAAAGGTAGGCAACCCAATCGCTCTCCTTGAGCACGTCCAAGACTACACCCTAAGAGAGCTAGATTTGAGAAATGAAATCATCGGGGCCTCAAAGCTCCATGCGATTAAGGAAGACCTCTCTGAAGATTTCCCGATGCCGAGACTTAAATTTCCTAAATACTATCCAGAGATATCGAACAGACACGTTTTGGTATCCGAACTTATTGATGGCCAGACGCTCGAACAGGGAATAGTCAAATCGAACTTAGCCTGGGAGGATTTGCTAGAACTATTCAGAATCCATGGGGCCTTCATGTTCGGAGTGGGTTCTTTTCACGGTGATTTACACCCCGGCAATTGCATACTTGACACCGAGGGAAATTTTGTTTTCATCGACAATGGAGCAATTTGTGAGGCTCCTAAAAAGGTCAGTAGTTCTCTGTTCAACTTCTTCTACCACCTATCGTACAATGACAAGGATCTGGCCTTCGAGTCATTGATTTCACTCGCCGAAAGAAGGCCGAGGTCAGATAAGGTCGAGGAGTTCAAAAATGACATGCACGGCATCTATGAAGACTTTGAAAACCTTAGTGTCGGCCAGCAAAGCCTGACTGAGGTAATGATGAAAACTGTAAGATCCGCAGTAGAAAATGCAGGTGCAGACTATGGTGAAGAGGGGTTCCCGATAATCCGATCATTGATGTACATGGATGGTCTAGTAATAAGGACATATCCAGAAGTTAGATTAATCTCCGAGATGACAAGCTCACTGGATGAGTTCAAAACGGGTTTAAAATTAGGGTGAATAAAATGATGAAACATAGTGACGTAGTAGTGGTAGGTGCAGGACCGGGTGGATTAGCATGCTCAATGCTTTTGGCCAAGGCAGGGGTGAATGTTACAATCTTGGAGAAGTCTGATGATGTCGGAGGAAGGACCAGGGTGTTCGAAAAAGATGGCTTCAAGTACGATAATGGCCCTACATTTTTCCATTATCCAGAAATTGCCGAGGAAATCTTTGAAGCCCTCGGACTCGATGCTAGGGAGGAGCTCGGCCTGATAGAACTAAATCCGAACTACAGACTCGTTTTCGGTGCGGGCGGGAGCATAGACGCCAGCACAGATCTTGAAGATATGGTGTCCCAAATCAGAGAGCTTTGCGGAGAGGACAATGCGAATGGATTCAGGAAATACATTGAGGACAACAGGACAAAGCTAAAGCTGTCGAAAAACTGCCTCAACTCCCCATGGAGAGGACCTACAGATTTGTTAAGCCGCAGAGCTTTGAGAGTAGCAAGGGTGCTCAGGCCTTGGAGGAGCGTATCAACAGATCTCTCGAAGGTGTTCTCCGACGAGAGAATGCAACTTGCCATGTCATTCCAGACAAAATATCTGGGAATGAGCCCATTCCAAGCACCCAGCCTATTCACCATTCTGGCCTATCTTGAGTATGAACACGGGGTGTTCCATGTTGAGGGAGGGCTTGGTACGATTACCCAAAAAATGGCCGATATAGCCAGAGGTCTTGGAGTTGATATCAAATTAAACGAACCAGTGAACGACTTTGTCTTCGAAGGTAAGAAAGTGGTCGGAGTCGTTACCGACAATGGTACATACACAGCAGATAAATTCGTCATGAACGTAGACTTTGCGAC
>TARA_B100000674_G_scaffold315670_1_pt1 | contig 14769 bp, 13 predicted proteins | sample TARA_B100000674 | Tara Oceans TARA_B100000674 (sample SAMEA2622759) | marine metagenome | biome: marine biome (ENVO:00000447); feature: surface water layer (ENVO:00002042); material: "saline water (ENVO:00002010), including plankton (ENVO:xxxxxxxx)" | depth 5 m
CGGTGAAAGTGGCTCCGGCAAATCGGTCACGGCCCTTTCGATCCTGCAATTGCTGCCCTATCCGCGCGCAAGCCACCCGTCGGGCTCCATCGTCTTTGACGGGCAGGAAATGGTCGGTGCCAAGGAACGCCCGCTGCGCAAGATCCGTGGCAACCGGATCTCGATGATCTTTCAGGAACCGATGACGTCGCTGAACCCGCTGCACAATATCGAAAAGCAGATCGGCGAGGTGCTGTTGCTCCACAAGGGCCTTCGTGGGTCCAAGGCACGGGCGCGCATTCTGGAACTACTGGAACTCGTTGGCATTCCCGATCCGGCCTCCCGGCTCAAGGCCCTGCCGCATGAGCTTTCCGGCGGCCAGCGCCAGCGTGTGATGATCGCCATGGCGCTTGCCAACGAACCGGAATTGCTGATTGCCGACGAGCCGACAACGGCCCTTGATGTCACCATTCAGGCGCAGATCCTCGAACTGCTCAAGGACCTGCAGGACAAGCTCGGCATGGCGCTTCTGCTGATCACCCATGATCTGCAGATCGTTCAGAAAATGGCGCAGACCGTCTGTGTGATGAAGGATGGCGAGATAGTCGAAGCTGGCGAAGCCCACGCGCTCTTTGACGCGCCCAAGCACGCCTACACCAAAAAGCTGCTCTCGGCCGTACCCAGTGGCGAAGCACCTGCCTTGCCCGAAAACGCAAGCGATCTGCTTGAAACCAGCAACATCCATGTGCAGTTCCCGATTGGTCGCAAGGGCATCCTTGGCCGCCCTGATCATTACCTCAATGCGGTGGATCAGATTTCGCTGACGCTCAAGCAGGGTGAAACCCTTGGCATTGTCGGGGAAAGTGGGTCGGGCAAGACCACACTTGCCATGGCGATTCTGCGGCTTTTGAAATCAAGCGGCGATATCCGCTTTGCCGGGCAGGATATCCGTAGCTTTGCCGGGGCGGATTTGCGCAAGCTCCGCCGCGACATGCAGGTCGTGTTCCAAGATCCGTTCGGATCCCTCAGCCCGCGTATGTCGATTGCCCAGATCGTCGGCGAGGGTCTTGAAATCCACGAACCAACGCTTTCCAAGACCGAACGCGAGTCCCGCATTGCCGAGGCCCTGTCGGAGGTCGACCTGCCGCAAAATGCCATGGACCGCTATCCGCACGAATTCTCCGGCGGGCAGCGTCAACGCATTTCCATTGCCCGCGCATTGGTCCTGAAACCACGCTTTATCGTACTGGATGAACCGACCTCTGCCCTTGATATGTCGGTACAGGCGCAGATCGTCGAATTGCTGCGTGATTTGCAGGCGCGCCATAAAATGGCATACTTGTTCATCAGTCATGATTTGCGCGTTGTGCGTGCAGTGTCTCATCGCGTCATGGTCATGCAGGGTGGCAAGCTGGTCGAAAGCGGCGCGGCGGCTGATGTGTTTGACAACCCGACGCAGCCCTACACCAAGGCCCTGCTGGCAGCGGCCCTTGATCTTCGGGCGGCGGGAACGGAATTTGTTGCCAGCTAGGTCGGAAGTCTGATGCCTGATCGGTTGCAACCCGTCTGAAAAGGCAATAAAAACAGGACTGTAAAGTCAGGTTTAAGGGTAAATATGTTGTCACGTGCGATCCAAAATCGAACCGGACATCGACTTTTCGGCCATCTGCTGATCACGGCACTGGTGCTTGCCATGTTTGCATTGGTAACCCCGGCCGCCCGGGCCAGCGATCCGCCCGCAGATGACGCCAACACCGAAGAACCCGAAGAACCGGCCGTTCCCGAAATTCCCGAAACAGTTGTTGTACCTGATCCGGTCTCCTTGACCATCGTCTTGCGCAAAAGCGGTGCTATTCGCCAGATTGTCTTTAACATCTGGCTTGAAGGAACCTCGCGCCAGGCGGCCGGGCTGATCGAACAACGCCTGCCCAAGGTCATCAACGCCTTCCTGGTCGATCTGCAGCGCCTGATGTATCGCGATACCGAACAGCGCTATGAAACCCGCGAACCGGGCAAGCGCAGCTTTAAATATGTCGGTCCCGATCTTCTGCCGCCCCCGCCACCCAAGACCGAGGAAGAGCTGGCCGCTGAAGCCGAAGCCGCCGCCGAGGCCGAGGAAAAAGGCGAGGAACTCGTCAAGGAACCACCCTTCAGCCCGTTCCAGCCGGCCGGCAATCGCTATTTCGCCGCCCTTCAGAACAAGCTGCTGCGCACCGGACAGAATGTCCTTCCGCCCGACACCCTGCGCTCGGTCCAGATCCGCATGTTCTATGACTTCTGGCCGGGCGACGCCAAACCGCGCTAAAGGCGGGTGCGCTCACCAACCTTCCTAGCTCGCAAGCATCGCTTGTCTTCGCGCCACCTCCACGGCCTGCGCAGTTCACGCATGGCCCATTGCCAAACCGGCACTTGTCAACTTGTCGGGCTGTGTGTGATATCCGGGGCTGTCGTCACCGGAGTTGCCCCGACCATGTCCTTTGAAATCTGGCTCAGTTTTACCCTGCTGGTCTTTTTGCTCGTCCTGACACCCGGACCCAGCATCCTGATTGGCATGTCGCATGCGCTCCGTTATGGTGCGCGGCCGACCCTGATGACCGCCCTTGGCGATGTCACGGCCAACATGATCCAGATGCTGATTGCGGCTCTTGGTGTCGGGGCGATCCTGGCAACATCAGAAACCGCCTTTGGCGTTGTCAAATGGTGTGGCGTTGCCTTTCTGTTAGCACTCGGTTTGATGTCCTTTTTCCGCAAGCCCACGGAAATCAAGATCAAAACCGGATACGAAACGAATAATCAGGCGGGTTTTGAGTCGGCAAATCCCCTGCGTCTGTTTCGCGAAGGCTTTCTGGTTGCGGCTGGTAACCCCAAGGCGATTGCCTTTTTCGGAGCACTGTTTCCGCAATTCGTCGATCCCGGTCAGCCGCTCGCAATGCAGCTGGTGATCCTTGGCGCGACCTTCGTGTTTCTTGATTACAGTTTCGTAATGATTTACGCGATGGGGGCGGCGCGGGTCATGCCCTGGCTGGTTAGACGGGGTGGCACGAACGTTATCGCGCGGCTGTCTGGTGGCGTTTTGATCGTCGCAGCAGGTCTTTTGGCCCTGATCGAGATGCCCGAAACCATGGCGGGCCCTCATCCGACCCCGGAAGCCCCTGTAAGCCAATACTCGGCCAAATAACGCCCATAGACCAACTATGGGTCGCCGGGGTGTTGCCTAACACATTGATCACAAAAGAAGAAAGCACGCGCTACCCGTAGCCTTTGGTAGGCGCATTACAGACCAACCGGTCTGTATATAGCGATTTTTCGCCATATCAGATGTCATGCATTTAAGATGGGGAAGATTTGCTGTCCTAAACGGCCGATTTCACAAGGCTGGGCCTTGGATAGGGGCGTTTTTCGCTGTTCTGATCCGCACTCGGATGTCAGCAGATTTGTTTTACAGCCGGATCAATCGGTCTCAAGACCGGCGGCGACGATGATGTCACCGAATTCACGCAGGAAGACCGAGCCTTTAACCGTACGCTGAACCAGCACCGAACGGCGGTCTTCTTCATCGACCTTGCGTTTGACCATGCCAAGCGAGCTCAGACGATCTAGGGCACGGGTAATGGCAGGCTTGGAAATATTCAGCGCTTCGGAAAGGCCACGCACGGTATGCGGGGCCGGGGTCAGGTAAACGCTCAGTAACAAGGCCATCTGTCGGGCCGACAGGTCGGGGGAATCCCGACGCACACTTTCAACAATCGCGATACGCCAAAGGTCAAGCGCCTGAGACGGTTTGATCTCGATCGACATGTTTGTGCCCAACAATTTATTTGTTACGAATACGTAATCTCTACCTGACCCCTGCCTTGATGTCAAAGGTGTAATTGCCAAAAAAACAATTTACGGTTTGGTTGGGTTCCCGTAACGATCCTTGATCAGCTTGAAGGCGGCCCGGATGCCCTGTGCTTCGCCACCTGTCGGGCGACCCGGACGGTCGGACGGGTTCCAGGCCATCAGATCGATATGCGCCCAGCTTTTTGCCCCCTCGGCAAAGCGATCAAGGAACAGGGCAGCAATGATCGCACCACCAAACGGGCTGCCGGAAATATTGTTCATGTCGGCTGCCTTGCTATCAAGCTGGCTGCGGTAATCATCCCAAAGCGGCAAACGCCACAGCGGATCATTTTCAGCCAAGCCGGTTTCCATCAAGCCATTGGCCAGATCATCGTCATTGGAAAACAGGGCCGGCAAACCCAAACCAAGTGCGACGCGCGCCGCCCCGGTCAGGGTCGCGAAATCAAGCAGCATTTCCGGGTCTTCCGAGGCCGCCTCGGTCAGGGCATCTGAAAGCACAATGCGTCCTTCGGCATCGGTATTGCCAACCTCGACCGTGATGCCCTTGCGGGTTTGCAAAATGTCACTCGGGCGATAGGCACGACCCGACACCATGTTTTCAACTGCCGGGATCAAAACGCGCAACCGCACCGGTAGATTGGCCGCCATGATCATGCGCGCAAGGCCAAGAACCTGTGCCGAACCACCCATGTCCTTTTTCATCAAAAGCATGTTGCTGGATGGCTTAAGGTCATAGCCCCCGGTGTCAAAACACACACCCTTGCCGACCAGCGTGATCTTCGGTGCGCTTTCATCACCCCATTTAAGGTCAATCAGGCGCGGCTCGCGATCGCTGCCATGGCCAACCGTGTGAATGGCCGGGTAATTTTGCGTGAGCAGGTCCTGACCAACAATCGCGCTCACGTTTGCGCCAAATTCGGCACCGAGCGCCTTGGCGGCTTCTTCAAGCTCGGCCGGACCCATGTCATTGGCCGGCACATTGATCAGATCGCGCGCAAGGCCAATACCGCGTGCAATATTCTCGGCCCGTTTGGTGGCGTCAGTGTCGTGCAGGGCAAATTTGGCACGCTTGTCCTTTTTGCCGTCATCCTTGCGATAACGATCAAACTGATACCCACCAAGATAAAGACCAAGGGCGGCCTTCTCATAAAGATCATCGTCGTTCGCCAGATCATCGGAAAGGGCATAGGTCCCGGCCGGAAGCGATTTCGGCAAACCGGCAAAATCCCAGATCGCCTTGGCATCATTTGCGTACCCGATCAGGACCGAGCCTACCGATCCATCTCCACCGGGAAGGGAAAGTTGCGTTCCGCGCTTACCCTCAAATCCGTTCGCAGTGATCCATGACTTGGTCGTCTCAGATTGCGTGGCAAGCCAGCTTTCAAAGCCGCTTTCAAGGATCGGGGTGATGGGGGTCGGATTGGAAGAAGGATCGCGTGCGATGATGTGCTCGTACAATTTAAGACTTCCCTGCTGGTGACGGGTGGTAATCTACTGAAAGGGCCGCGGCCAAAGCTTGCGACCCATCAGGATGCGTTTACAAGATATGTTGCCTGATCTTACGGCTGCCACCCCCTAAGGGCAATCGGCGAAACAATCGCGTTTCATAGGGGCGTTTGTCTGCTTGAACCCACTGGCCAAAGACCAGATAGTATTCGTCCTGCTCATTATCTGCGCCATCCGTAAAACGCTCCAAGGGGCTCGCCATGCAATCCGTACCTGTTCTTTATATCGGCAATAAAAACTATTCCTCCTGGTCGCTGCGCGCCTGGCTTGGCCTGCGGGTTGCCGGCGTGGAATTTGAGGAAAAGCTCGTTCCGCTCCGCACAGAAGAATGGGCGGCCAAGGCCCCGGTCTTCTCACCAAGTGCCAAGGTCCCGGCCTTTTTTGACGGCAGCAAAACCATCTGGGAAGCACTTGGCATCCTCGAATACATTGCCGATAGCCAGCCCGATACCATGCTCTGGCCGCTTGATATCGATGTGCGTGCCATAGCCCGTTCTGTGGCGCTTGAAATGCATGGCGGCTTTGGGTCTTTGCGAAGCTCCATGCCGATGAATTGCCGCAAAAGCCTGCCGGGTCTTGGCCGCAATCCGGGTGTCGATAAGGACATCAACCGCATCACTGAAATCTTCAAGATGTGCCGCACGGGGTACGGGCAGGGCGGTGATTTCCTGTTTGGTCATTTCTCGATTGCCGATGCCATGTATGCCCCGGTGGTCTCGCGGTTCAAAACCTATGGCGTGACGCTCGATCCGATTGGCAATGCCTATATGGAAACCATGCTTGCCCTGCCGGAAATGCAGGAATGGTTCAAGGCCGCCGCAGAAGAAGAATGGGTGATCGCGGAAGAAGAGGTCAAATAACCCATGCCGGGGCTAAGCGGTAAACTGCCCGAAATTGATCCGATGGGCGGCGATGCTGCCCTTGATCGGCTTCTGGCAGAGGTCCGGGCGTGCCGTATCTGTGCCGGCGACCTGCCCCTTGGTCCGCGGCCGGTTGTGCGCATGGCAAAATCGGCGCGCATTCTGGTCATCGGGCAGGCACCCGGCACGCGTGTGCATGAAACCGGCCTGCCATGGAATGATGCGTCGGGGGATCGGCTGCGGGACTGGCTGGGGCTGTCAATTGATGATTTTTACAATCCGGCCAAGCTCGCCATCATGCCGATGGGCTTTTGCTATCCCGGCCGCTTTGATCGTGGGGGCGATCTGCCACCCCGCCCGGAATGCGCACCAACATGGCATGATGCGCTCCGCCAACATCTGCCCGATATCGGCCTGACGCTTCTGATCGGGCAATATGCGCAAGCGCGCTATCTCGGTAAGCGCCGCGCCAAAACCATGACCGAAACCGTGCATCGGTTTGAGGCGTTTCTGGGTGACGACATCCTGCCGATGCCCCATCCAAGCTGGCGCAATACCGCCTGGATGAAAAAGAACCCGTGGTTTGAAAGTGACCTTTTGCCCGTGCTGCAAGACCGTGTGCAGGGCTTGCTCGGTTAAGCCGATTTGGGCCGTGCCGGATCATATGTTTCAATGAGACAAGACTTCGCGAAAAGGAGGCACCCCATGGCCAAACTCGACACATCCACCATCGAAACCGCGCTTGCTGATTTGCCCGGCTGGACGCTTGCCGAAGATGGCCTGTCCATCGCGCGCAGCTATAAATTCCGCGATTTCAACGCGGCCTTTGGCTTCATGAGCCGGGTCGCCCTGATGGCTGAAAAAATGGATCACCATCCCGAATGGTTCAATGTCTACAACAAGGTCGACGTCACCCTGACCACGCATAGCGACGGTGGTGTCACGCAAAAGGACATTGATCTCGCAACCTTCTGCAACATGGCTGTCGGGTAAAACGCTTGCAATAAAATACGCCCTGCCGCTGGGGGTCGGCAGGGCGCGTTGGCTGCGGTGATAAAGAAGCGAAATCGTGTGGGACTATTTCGGTTCCAGCCGGACCGCGCCATCAATGCGAATGGTCTCGCCATTGATCATTTCATTTTCACAGATATGCATCGCCAGACGGCCATATTCATACGGATCGCCCAGGCGTTTCGGGAATGGCGTATTGGCCGCCAGGCTTTCCTGAACTTCATCCGGCAGGCCCATCAACATCGGTGTGCCAAACAGACCCGGCGCGATGGACACCACCCGAACCCCGTGGCGCGCCAATTCACGCGCCGCCGGCAGGGTAAGCGACGCCACCCCGCCCTTGGACGCGGCATAGGCCGCCTGTCCGATCTGGCCTTCGAAGGCTGCGATGGATGCCGTGTTGACAATCACCCCGCGTTCGCCGGACCCGGATGGGGTGTTCTGGCTCATCGCGGTGGCGGCAACCCGCATCATGTTGAATGTGCCAATCAGATTGACCGTGATCACCTTCGAAAACGCCGCAAGATCGGCCGGGCCTTCGCGCCCGACAATGCGTTCTCCATGAACAATCCCGGCACAGTTCACAAGGATCGATGGAATGCCAAGTTCCTTGACGACTTCGGAAATCGCGTGCTCGACACTTTCGGCATTGGAAACATCCACGCCATAGCCAATCCCGCCAAGTTTGGCCGCGGTCGCCTTGGCGCCGTCCTCATTCAGATCAAAGGCCGCAATCTTTGCCCCGGCATTTGCCAGTGTCTCTGCCGTTGCCGCACCCAAGCCGGACGCAGCCCCGGTAACAATGGCAATCGAACCCTTGATTTGCATGGCGTGAAGCCTCCAGATGCGTGTATTTCTGATTAATTTGGTATTTGTATACCAAATTATATCTTTTACCGGCAAGGGCTATTCTGGGATGGGTCCGAACTGTGGCTTGGCGCTAGGTTTTCTGTCTGGAAAGCTTGCGCTCACGAAGGGCGACATAGATCGCCGCCCCGATAATCATCGCCCCGCCGGGCAGGATCCAGATATCGGGCACTTCGCCAAACAGGATCAGGGCAAGCACGGCAATGATCGGCAAACGCAAATAGGAAAACCCGACAAAGAAACTGTAATCGGCCAGTTGCAGGGCTTTGACATTACAAACCTGCATTACATTCATCATAAGGGCCGCAACCGCCATCAGACCCAGCGCCTCAAGGCTGGGCGTTTGCCAGACAAACAAGGCCGGGATCAGCGACACCGGTGTCGTGATGATCATCAGATAAAACAAAAGCGATGTGGTGCTCTCGGTTGCCACCAGTTGTTTCGTGATCATCCCGGCGGATGCCATGCAGATCGCCGCTGCAATCGGAAGGATGCTGGCCGCCTGCATGGTATCCGTTCCGGGCTGAATAATCAGCGCCACACCGACAAACCCGATCACAATCGCAAGCCAGCGGTGAATGCGCACCTGTTCGCGCAGGATGACGGCGGCAAGGATGGTGCCAAATAGGGGCACGGTGAAGTTAAGCGTCGTGGCCTCTGCCAGAGGCAAATACAAAACCGCCATGAACCACAAACACATCTCTGCCGCCGACAAAACCCCGCGCAATCCAAACAGCGGCAGGCGCTTGGTCGCAAGGCTGCCAATCCCGCGCCTCATCACAAGCGGGATCATCAGGATCAGGCCAAAGGCAAAGCGTAAAAACACCGCCTGATAGGGGTGCAATTCGGCCGTGGCATAGCGGATCGTCAGGGTAAAGCAGGCTGCCAGGATCGCTGCGGCCAAGGCAAAGAAACTGGCTTTGATGGTTGCAGGTTGATTGGCAAACCAGATTTTCATTTGCGATCTTCATCGCGCGCTGGCGGCGGATCAAGATCGCTTGCCGTCGCCGACAGGCCGCGCTTCAGGCGGTTGGCTTCGCGGTTCAGTTTCGCCTCGCGCCGGGCGATATAAAGTGCGGACCCGACAATCAGGCACGCACCGGGCAAAAGCCAGATTTCGGGGATTTCGCCAAACATCACAAGCGCAATTGCCGACACAAACGGCAGGCGCAGGTAATTGAACCCGACGACAAAGCTGTAATCATAAACCCGAAACGCGTTGGTATTGCCGATCTGGGTCAGGTTGGCCATGAACGCCCCCGCCACCATCAACAAGATCGCCTCAAGGCTCGGCGTCTGCCAGACAAACAAGGCGGGGATCAGGGTCATCGGGGTTGTCAGCACCATCATGTAAAGAATGATGGTCGTCGGATTTTCTGTCCGCGACAGCGACTTGATCGTCATGCCGGCACTCGCCATGCAGACGGCAGCCGCAATCGGAAACAGGCTTGCCAGCTGCACGGTCTCGCTGCCCGGCCGGATAATGACCAAGACCCCGCCGAACCCGACCAGAAGGGCGGCGATCCGGTATTTGCGGATTGTCTCACCCAAAAAGATCGCGGCCAGAATGGTGCCAAACAACGGCACGGTAAAGTTAAGCGCGGTCGCCTCGGCCAGCGGCATATAGGCAATGGCCGAAAACCAGAAACTCATCGCCCCCATCGACAGAACCGCACGCAGACAAAACATCGGAAAACGCTTGGTCTTGAGCGGCACCAGACCGGCACGAAGTGCCAGCGGTGCGATGAATAAAAGCCCAAAGAAATTGCGGAAAAACACCGCCTGAAGCGGATGGATATGCTCGGTCGCAAGGCGGACAAACACCGAAAAGACCGCGGCACTGAACGATGCCATCAACCCGAACGCCGTTGCCTGCAAATAAGGCGGCAAGGAATTGAACCAGTTACGCATCGGGTTTGTCCCCCGCTGGGGCGTCGCGATCGATCTTGGTAACCGGAATGGCCTGCGGGTCGGCCGGGGCCGTCGTCGGCAGGCGGGTTTGTGTCTTCGCACGCTTCGCCAGAACCGCCTCGCGCCGCGCGATATAAAGGGCCGATCCAATGATCAATGTCGCTCCCGCCCAGGTCCAGAAATCAACCACCTCGCCAAACATGATATAGGCAAGGGCTGCCACAAACGGCAGGCGCAGGAAATCAAAGATCATGACATAGGACTGATCGGCCGTGCGATAGGCCCGAACCAGCAATTGCTGCCCGGCCGTGCCAGCAACCGCAATCACCAGCAGGATGAACATCTGCCACATGGTCGGCCCCTGCCAATACATAAGCGCCGGGACCAATGACAAAGGCGTCATGATCAGGCCCATCCATGTGACGATGGCATTGGCACTTTCGGTCCGTGACAGCATCTTCACCGTCGTCATCGCACACGCCATGAAAACTGTCGCGCCAAGGGCCAGGATCGCACCTGTCTCAAACTCTTGCCCAAATGGCCGGATAACAATCATCGCCCCGACAAAACCGATTGCAATTGCACTCCAGCGCCGCGCACGCACGGTTTCGCGCACAACAATGGCGGCAAGAACCGTGGTCAGGATCGGCAGGGTGAAGTTGATCGCAATCACCTGTGCCGCTGGCGACAGCGACAGGGCGGTAAAGATGCATGACATCGCCCCGAAACCAAGCACCCCGCGCAGGAAATGCAGCTTGAACCGCTCGGTCTTTAAGCCGCTCCGCCCGTGACGCACCATCCAGGGCACCATCGGCAACAAACCGAACAGGTTACGGAAAAACGATGCTTCGAACGGGTGAAGGTCGGCGGTGACATAGCGGATGAAAACGGCCATTACCGCAAAACACATTGCAGCACTGATCATCAACAGGGCGCCCATCAGGGCTGCATTGTCAGAAGTAGCGCGAGGTAAAATCATTACATGTAAAGGTTTACGCAGCTATCCGGAAAAAATCCAGTACCCGTGAGTTGAGATGCCAAGCTGATTGCGCATGGCTGCCCCGGCAAATTTGGCGAAGAGTTCGCGTGAAGCCGTTTTTCGTGTAAGATCAACGCCATCAAATCCATTCAGGGGGAAGATTAATGGATGCAATTGATCGCAAACTGATCGACATCCTGCAGGAAGACGCGTCGCTGTCCTATTCGGTTTTGGGAACCAAGGTCGGGCTGTCGGTCTCTGCGGTGAATGATCGTGTGCGCAAACTGCGCGAACAGGGGATTATTCAGGCTTATCGTATTTCGGTCGACCCGCAGGCCATTGGCCGCGCGCTGACTGCGTTGGTCTGGCTGCGCACCGATCCGGCCAAGGGGAACAAGAAACTGGTCAAATCCCTGATCAAGGCTGACGAGGTACTTGAATGCCATCACATGACCGGGCGCTTTGATTTTCTCGTCAAACTGCGTCTGCGCGATACCGCCCATCTGGAGTCCTTCATTTCCGACACGATCAAGGAAATGCCCGGCGTGGTCGAAGTTCTGCCGGAAATTGCCTTGTCGACGTCAAAGGAAACGCTTTTTGTTCCGGCCCAGGCCGAAACGGACTGACCAATTTACGCTGCCCGGAAATATTTTAATCAACAGCCGGGTGATGGCATTGTCGGTCATCATTTCCTAAGTATCTGAGTGCTATTGCTTTGTGAGTTGCCAACGAACAGCCTGATCCGCCCATTCTGACACCGTCAAACAGGAGCCCCCGAAATGATTGAATCGATGAATCTGGTCATCCTGATTGCATCGATTCTGGTGGTTGTTGCCGTTTTCACCAGTCTGGTCAGTTTCCGGGTCGGCGCACCCTTGCTGTTGGTGTTCCTGTTTGTTGGTCTTGGCGCGGGCGAAGATGGCATTGGCGGCATCATGTTCGACAATGCGCCGCTGGCCTATTTTATCGGCTCCATCGCACTCGCCCTGATCCTGTTTGACAGTGGCTTTGAAACCCAGTTCCGAACATTAAAAATCGCCGCTGGCCCATCACTGGTGCTGGCAACCTTCGGGGTTTTGATCACGACGGGCGTTATTGGCGGTGTGACTTGGCTGGTGCTCGATGTGCCCTGGCTGGTCGCACTTCTGTTTGGCGCCATTGTCAGTTCAACCGATGCGGCGGCGGTGTTTTTCCTGCTGCGCGTTGGCGGGATCAATCTGCGTGATCGCACGCGCAGTACGCTTGAAGTTGAGTCGGGCTCAAACGACCCGATGGCGGTTTTTCTGACCATCTCGCTGGTCGAGCTCATCATCCTTGGCGGTGGCGACAATATCGCGCTTGAACTCCTGCAACGCTTTGTTTTGCAGATCGGCTTGGGCGGAGTGTTCGGGCTTGCTGGCGGTTATGCGCTGGTCTGGATGATCAACCGGGTCAAACTGGAACCGGGTCTGGTGCCGATCATTACCATGGCATTGGCACTCAGCCTGTTTGGCGCGACCAGCATCCTTGGTGGCAGTGGCTTTATGGCGGTCTATGTCGCGGGCCTTTATGCCGGCAACAGCAAGATGCAAATGAGCGTCGGCGTCCGCCGTTTCCAGCATGTCACCACCTGGCTGGCCCAGATCGCGATGTTTGTCACGTTGGGTCTCCTTGCGACCCCGTCCGAATTTGGCGCGGTGATTATTCCGGGCGTGATTCTTGCCCTCGTTCTGGTCTTTATCGCCCGTCCGGTCGCGGTCTGGCTGTGCCTGATGTTCTTTAACTTCTCGCGCAATGATACGGCCTTTATTTCATGGGTCGGTTTGCGCGGGGCGGTGTCGATCCTGCTTGCCATAGTGCCGATGGTCGAAGGCGTGCCTGAAGGGCAGCTCTTGTTTAACACCGCCTTCATTGTCGTCATCACATCGCTTCTGTTGCAGGGCTGGACGATCCGCAAGGTCGCCAATTGGTTGGGGATCATCGTCCCGGCCAAGCATGGCCCGGTCGACCGTATTGATCTTGAACTGCCGGGCAACGCCAATCAGGAAATCGTTGTTTATCGCGTGCACGAAGCCAGTGCCGTTGCCACCGGCCATCGTATTCCGCGTTGGGCACGGCCCAGCCTGATCCTGCGTGATGGCGCCTCACTGCGCCCGCATTCTGCGGGCCACATTCAGGCCGGTGATCAGGTCTATATCATCACCCCGCCGCGCCATGTCGAACTGCTCGACCAACTCTTTGCCGGCCCTGCCGAAGGTGCGAATGACATCGAACTGTTTGGCGATTTCAGCTTCCCGGCCGACACACGCATTGCCGATATCGCCCGCCTTTATGGCTTCGCGCTCGAAGATGATGACGCCGAGCTGACCGTTGGCGAAATCATGGATCGCGATCTGCCCGGCGATCTCGAACTTGGTGATCGCATGCCCTATGGCACGGTCGAACTGATCGTCCGCCGCACTGATGATGAGCACGGCTTGCTTGAGGTCGGCCTCGCGGTCGAGCAGCAAAAAGCCAAACCCAAACGCCGCATCCCGATCTTCCAGTCCCGCAGCGAGTTGCTTGAAATCTGGAAGGACTGGCAGAAACGCAAGCGGGCGGAAAAGAACGTGGCACTCCGCGATCCGAAATCGTCGCCAGCCAAGCAGATCGACGAAGAGGCCACCAAGGCCCCGGGCGATCAGATCGAAGACGCCACAGAAGACAGCGCATCCGAACCTGATCAGGCAGAGACAGACGCTTCGGAAATCCCGGATAAAAAGGCCTGATCCTTCACGCATTAAATTGCCGGTCCATGGATTAGCTTTGCTAATGACAGGATCAAAAAAGCTGGTTTGGTGGCGGACTGGAACTGCCCTAAATTGCGACTTCAAAGTTTTTGGAGTTCCGGGCCATGTTCGGTCTTTATGCCGCCGTCGTTTTGATCTGGGGATCGACCTGGATCGCCATTCAGTATCAGCTTTCCGTCGCCCCCGAAGTGGCCGTTGCCTATCGCTTTGCCTTGGCAACGCTGATTTTGATGGCTTGGTGTGTGGTGCGTCGGTTGCCGATGCGCTTTAACGTGCGCGATCATTTCTTCATGGCGGTTCTGGGTGTCTGTCTGTTTTCGCTGAACTATGTGCTGATTTATGTCGCCAGTGTTCACCTGACCTCGGGGCTTCTGGCGGTGGTGTTTTCGACCATCGTCATCATGAATATGATTAATGGCGCGATCTTTTTCCGCCGCCGTCCCGAAACCCGCACCCTGATCGGGGCCAGCATCGGTCTTGCCGGGATTGCCATGGTCTTTGCCAATGATCTTGCCAGCTTTGATCTGGCAGCGGGCGGCAGCATCGGTCTTCTGGTGTCACTGGCCGGTAGCTACATTGCATCGCTTGGCAATATGGCGTCTGCCCGCAACCATGCACGTGGTGTCCCGGTCATGCAGGCCAATGCCTTTGGCATGCTCTATGGCACATTGTTGCTGTTTGGCTATATCGCGCTTGCCGGTATTCCTGTGACCTTTGATACCAGCGTTAGCTTCCTGGCTGCGTGGGTTTATCTTGCGCTGTTCGGGTCGGTTCTGGGCTTCGGGTTTTATCTGACCCTTCTCGGCAAAATCGGACCGGATCGTGCGGCTTACAGCTCCGTGATGTTTCCGATTGTCGCGTTGTTGCTATCAACCTGGTTTGAGGATTTCCACTGGACGGGCAATATCGTCTTCGGTGTTGCGCTGACATTGGTCGGCAACGTGGTTATTCTGACCAAACGGGTTCCCAAACCGGCAAGTCAGGTGCTTGAGCACGTTACCCCGACCCCGGCTCAAAACCCCGCCACCTGCACACCGGCCCCCGG
>TARA_B100000674_G_scaffold483848_1_pt1 | contig 14769 bp, 9 predicted proteins | sample TARA_B100000674 | Tara Oceans TARA_B100000674 (sample SAMEA2622759) | marine metagenome | biome: marine biome (ENVO:00000447); feature: surface water layer (ENVO:00002042); material: "saline water (ENVO:00002010), including plankton (ENVO:xxxxxxxx)" | depth 5 m
CCTGCGCGCTAGCAGGGTCGTTAGAGAGTGCAGCTGTAAAGGCTTCTGCAGAGTCAAACTTGGCCACCAGGACCTTGCGCATCTCTGTGTCAACAGGCAGGTTCAGACCCGCACGCATGATCGTGATGCCGAGGTACTCCTCATTTACGGCACCCGTAGCGATGGCATTGGTCCAACCAGTGACTTCACTAGCAACTGCCAGGCGTCCGAACAAGCGCTGGTAGAAGGTGTTGATCAGGCTGGTTTGATTTAAGACTGAGCCATTCGTGCTCGGAGCGAGAGTATTCGTTGAATACTCGTTAGTCTTGACAAATGCTTCGACGATTTGCTCGTCGGTCATTCCCGTTGCAGGGAACGCGGTGAGAGACGCAGGATCAGCTGGCCGGCCGAAATAGGCCAAATTCAAGTACTGAACCGTAGTAGCTGTTGAAGCTGTCATTGGGGCGAGATCTCGAGAGAGCCGGAAGAGAGGTTGGATTCAGTAAGGGCCAACCGACCCCTTGTGGCGATGGTGCCACGGAGGTGGAAATTCTGCAAGCGCAGAGATTCTGGCCACAGATCTTACGAAAGATACCTTCAGGGGGGGGCCAGGTCAACGGTTTATGCTCGTTCAAGGACAGAAGAGGAACCGGAACAGTAGATTAAAGGCTTACAATTGAGGGGATGAACACATCTGAGGAAAAAATAAGAGCATAATTAATCACTCTAATGGAATGCAAGAAAGAAGCGCCGACAAGGACGCTCAATAAAATAATGAAAGAAAATTGAAGTAGATATGCTATAAGCAAAAACAAAAAACACATTAGGAGGGAATAAATTTAGGTCACCAAAATATAGACCCCCAAGATTAGAAAATCTAATCATAAATGGCTGGTGAAAGAGATACAAACCAAGGCTGATTTGGCCAAGAAAAACAAGAGGGCTCGAAGACAATAGAATGCTCAAAAAAGACTTTGTATGGCGCAGGATAATTATAAATAGAGAAAAACCTATGCCAGACTTTAATTGATTCAGTGTTATTTGGAGAGAGACCGGCACCCCCGCGAAGGGAAAAGCATGCAAAAAACAAACCAAAATACAAAAAATACACAAGATATCACTTAGGAATAACTTATTTGCTATCAAATTAGCAAAATAGATATTACGACTTAGGAATGCACGATGCTTTGAAATGAGACAGGAAGCATGATATGTAAGTATTCCGATGAGAAACTCAGGAAGCCTGAAAATAGGATTTATATATATAAATCCGTGAATTGAAAGAGAATCTAGTGAAGAATGCGAAAAAAATGGAAATGAAGATGTTGACAACCAATACGAAATTATACAACAGAAAATACTAATGCAAGAAAAGAGAGATAATAATTTGGGAAAGCTTAGCCGAATAAGAAAAGGAAAAAACAAGTAAAAGAATAGTTCACATGAAATACTCCAAGCAACAGCATTGTATCCGAAATAAAAAGAAGGAATAGGAATCATTGACTGGAAGCACAAGATATTTGACACTAAAATCAGACCGGCATTATTAAGATCAGAAGAAGAGGGTAAATAAAGATATTGCGGCAAAAAAAGAAGAGTAAACAGAAGAGAAGAAAAAGTTATAGGCCAGATTCGAGACAGTCTAGATAGGTAGAACTTTATGAGAGAGAATATTCGTAAGTGATATGCATAAGAAAGTACAAACCCAGAGAGTACAAAAAAGAAGCTTACAGCTTTCGATAAGTCAAAAATATGTACAATATCATTAGGGATGAGCCCATGATCAGATGCATGAAGAATGAAAATGCACAGTGCTGCAAAGAAGCGCAGACCTGTTAAATACTTAAGCTGCGGGCGTAAATGACTAGGGGATGAAGAAAGTGTTTCACGCATACCAGGCAATTCCCTCATTTATGAAATCGAGTGAACCATTCCAAATCTTTAGTTCCTCGACATTTGCCGTATATAAGTGTGTATTTGCTACTAAGTCATAAAAGCGAAACACCGGGGTTTTTGAGTTATCAATTAAATCTTGATTGGCAGAGAAAACCTTAAAGGCAACTCCCTCGTAAATAAAACTAGAATATTGGTCGGAAGAAATCAAAAGATTTTTCTCGTCGATATTGGCACTGTAAAAGTGCCTAGATGTTTTTGTATCATAAAAACGATAAAGATCTTGGTCAGCATCAGGTCCGACAATGTAAGCGATGCCCTCATTAATAAATTGGGTTGAGGAGCTTTCACTATGGGTGGAAGACCCTGTAAGAATATCTATTTCTTCTAAGTTGCTAGTAAAGAGATGAATACCCAAGATTGAATTATATAAACGATAAATCTCCTGAGATGAAGCCGTTCTCGGACCCCAGATGTCAATCAGGGCCTGATAGTCTGCAGGTGCTAAATCTGTTGGATAAATGCCAGAGGCGGGGGTGCGATAAGACATTGTGGTTTCTTCAGGCGTTGCACTTTGGAGAGGATCAGTACTTAAATAAAAATCACCATCACTTGAGTCAAAAGTATGTTCAAAACCAAGGGCATGTAAAAGCTCATGATTAAATACATAGGAATTGAAATCGGAACCATACTGATTGAGCTGGGGACCATTGAAGAAAATTTCAAACCACTCTCTCTTGGGCTGTTGAGTATAGTTAATAAGTGAAAGACCAAATGTAATTCCATATGAATCATCCAACTCAATTTCACGATCCCAATAAAAAGAAATATCGGCCAGATTAGGATCAGAAAGTTCAACAAAATTTAGATTGGCTACTTGGCTGATTTTTTGGAATTGATTTTCCGCATGAATTAATAAATAATCAGGGGGAACAAGACTATAAATAGATTGTTCTAGAGATGTACCAGATGCAATTTTGATGTCACCTTCTGAGCGATGTAAATAATAACTAAGAGTGTTACTATCACCCGCAATCAAACGGGCCTCCAAGCTAAGTACAGGGGAGATTAAATGATTAGAGGAGAGCATTAAAGTTGAAGACACACCTAGAGAAAAGAAGCATGCATGGTAAGAGATGTATTATAAAGCAGGAAATCGGCTTATCATGCAACTCAAGAATCATATCAAAGATCAAATAAAAAGAATATCTAGAAAAAGAGTAAGCAAAATTATTTACAGAGTCATAGGGCCTTTGATAAATCGATACGGGTTAAGAATGAATATTGGGGGCAAGAAACTCGATAAGGATAAGGAAACAATAATGATAGTTACACATGAGTCTTCAATAACAGGAGCACCGATATTGGCGCTAAACATATGTAAGGAATTAGGCACAAAATATAACATAATTGCAATAATATTGCGGGATGGGGAACTTAAAAACGAGTTTATAGAAAATTCAGCAGTATATATTTTACCAAGATTTAGTATACTTTCAGCTGGTATGCTAAGAAATGCATTAAACAGACAAACTAAAGTTAAAACCCCAAAATACGCAATAGTAAATTCGATTGTATCCGCAAGGTCAATTCAGCCACTAAGAAACAACAAAATACCTGTAATGACGCTAATCCATGAATTTAGTGCGTATATCAGGCCATTAGACTTAATGGAATCAGTGGGTCTATGGTCTAACAGACTAGTATTTTCAAATGAACTAACAAAACAGGACATATTAGAAAATACGCCCGAAATCAGAAACTGCAAAATGAGTATATTGCCCCAGGGAAAATGTAATAACTTAAAGAAAGCAATAGAAGGGAAAGGGCGGGACAACAATGGTGCAATAATAAGCGGATATATTAAGAGTTTGGATAATGATACATTCTTGATACTTGGTGCAGGACAAATACAACCGAGAAAGGGATTAGATTTATTTGTAGCAGTAGCAAACCAAATACTAAAGAACAACAAACACAAACAAATAGAATTTGTTTGGATTGGATCAGGATATGATCCTAATAATGATTTTAGCGTTTCACTATGGATTAATGATCAAATCAATAGGTCAGGAATAGAAAAGAATATAAAAATATTTGAACCAGCAGAGAGTTACGGTGATTTAATGGAACGGGCTGATATTTTCCTAGTTACGTCGAGGTTAGATCCATTACCTAATGTCGCAATTGATGCGATGTTTGCTGGAACACCGACTCACTGTTTCGAAAAGGCATGTGGCCTAGCGAACCTGTATAAATACGAGGAATTACTAAAAAATAGACTAGTGGCAGATTATTTTGATATCAATGAAATGGCCAAGCAGGTTAGTGAACTAATAAACAACAAAGAGGTATACGATAAAGTTGCAAAGTTATGCGCAAAGAAAGGAAGAGAATGGTTTAATATGACAGATTATGCAAACAAATTGGTTGAAATTGGAAACAAGATAGCAAACATAGAAAATCAAAAGGTAATCGATTACAACTTCTTAATTGGGAGAAAAGAAATTCGATATTCATACTGGGAGTCAAATATTTCAAAATCTAGATCTAGAGGTTTAGAAGAGTATTTAATGAGATGGCAAAGTGAAGTCTGGCCAAAAAAACCAGAACCGGGTTTTCATCCAGGTATCTATAGAGATAATATGATGAATAACAAGAACTTGGAGGACCCATATGTTCACTATATTAAGAGTAATAAGCCAAAGGGACTGTGGGCACAAAACCTAATAGCAAAAGAAACTATTATTGATCCTGAAATAGAGAAATTAAAAGTAGGTATTCATATACATATTCACTATCCTGAATTAACACAAGAGATACTAAAGGCTATAAATATAAACAGTATTAAGGCAGGCATACATGTTACATACAGTGGAGAAGACAAAATGGATCTTATACGAAAAATCTTTATGCAGCATGAAACAAAGTATGATTCATTAACGAAAGTGCCTAACAAAGGAAGGGATATGGGGCCACTCATAACAGAACTGAGTGCACATATGGAATCTAATTATGATATTTATGCACATATTCACACGAAGAAAAGCGTAACGATTGCACAAGACGCAGGAATAAAATGGCGGAAATATTTAATCAAAAATTTGATTGGTTATGAAGGAAATTCTATGGCTGACAAAATTATCAGCACAATGAAGAATGACGAAGAGATAGGGCTTGTTTTTCCCACGGATCCATATTGTGTTGGTTGGGGGAGTAATTATGGAAAGGCCTTAGAAGTAGCCAAGAAAATCGGTATCGATACACTCCCTCGCAGCCTAAATTTTCCAGTTGGTAACATGTTTTGGGTTAGGAGTGGAGCATTAAGGAGCCTATATAATTTAAATCTAAATTGGAATGACTATCCTTGTGAGCCGATCAGATACGATGGAACTATCCTTCACGCAATTGAAAGATTAATACCAATAATAGCCAATAGCAATGGCTATAACTATAAGATGACATATGTATCAGGAATCACTCGTTAATGATTAAGTAAGTACTGGTAGAATTGACTTATACCTTTTTGTGGTGAAACGGTGGGTGTCCAATTGAGATGATCCGCAGCTTTCGTAATAGATAATACATTTGTGGGAACATCAAATGCTCGAGAACTCTTATAAACAACATTAGCTTTAAAGCCTAGAATATCCTCGATCAAAGAGATTAGCTGATTAATACTTAGACCAACGCCAGAGCCAATATTGAATAACCTTTCAACTCCATTGTATTGACACGAAAGAATAACTGCACGAATAACATCGGAAATATACAAAAAATCTCTAACGATGGCACCATCACCCCAAACCTCTAGGGGTTCAGCTCGAATAGCCTTTCCTAGAAACGAAGGTACTACACCTTGACCAATGTCTAGACGCTGCCTCTCACCATAGGGATTAGCTAAGCGCAAAATAATATAATCTAAGTGATGCAATTTATTATACAACTGAAGATATTTTTCAGTTGCAAGTTTATTGATACCGTATGAACATGTAGGATTTGTAGAGTGGCATTCCGAAATTGGTACAGAAATAGGATTCCCATATACTGTTCCCCCGGATGAGATATATATGAGCCTTTTTACGTTATACTTGATGCATGATTCAATTACATTAAGAGACCCAAGTAAATTATTTGATATGTCATCCCTAGGGTCAAGATTTGAGGATTGAGGAAGAGAAGAACTGGCTAAATGTACAACAATGTCAGCATTATTAATAGCAGTATCCAAGGAAGAAGAATCACGTATGTCAACACTATGTAGGGTTAGATTAGAATTTGATAATGCTTGAAGTTCAATAAGACCAGGCAGATTACGCGAAACAGCTGTGACATAGCATCCCTCCTCTAGAAGAGCATCTACTAGATGTGATCCAATAAAACCACCTGCACCTATTACACAAACAGTTGTACGTTGAAGAGAACTACTTCGATAATCGTCGAATAACCTAGTCATAACAATAGATTATGATTGATCATTGGGGTTCCAGAATACTAAAAGAAGGTAAAATAGCATCGTTCGTATTATGCCATGCTTTCTAAGTCGAAGACGTAAAGCGGCAAGAAGTCGAGTCACCAATCCGGAACTTGACAAATCTCTGATTGAATTATTTAAGCTTAATTGATCCACAGTAAAACGATTTGCAAGAGCTTGAAGTTGATAGATTGGCCTACCAATATGTTTATCAATAAAAGTATGATCAGAGAAAGAGACTAGACGCCGCAATAGAAGTGTAGAAAAAGATTTGGCTCCAACAAGATTGTTTTGGTGTTGCCTATAACTTATTGTGGTTTCGGGGAAATAGATAACTTTTCCAGATTTAGAGGCAACTAAAGCCAACCACCAGTCGTGCATAACAATCTCATCAGGGAAGGGCAAGGCTAAATCAATACATTTTCTATTTATAAGGCAAGCACAACCAGACACAACATTTTGAAGAGCAATCATAAGCCAATGATTGTTATATGGGTTTATATGCTGAAAATTGAAGTATGATGACGAGACAATATTTTCAATCGAGTCTACAATTTGCAGATCGGAATAGGCTAACAAGGGGATATTATAACCATATTGATATTCCAAGGTTCGTATTGATCGTAACAAATTTATAGCTTTATCGGGATACCAAATGTCATCTTGATCAGATAGCATCACGTAGGTTGCAGTAGAAATAGAGAGTAAGCGTTCAAAATTTCGTAAGCAACCAAGAGGGCGTTTTAAGGAAGGGATGAACGTAGAGTGAACTGAAGATGACTTAATCCATTCAGAGATTATAGAAATGGTTCGATCAGTAGAGCCATCATCGCCGATATAAATATGCGAAGGTGGAAGGGTTTGCCTTTCAATAGATTTCAACTGATCAATTATATATGATTCACCGTTGTAAGTTGCGAGAATAACGTCATAATTTTCTACCACAACTTTAAACCCCATTTCAGGAAATATTGATATGTGCTAATTAAATTGACGACGAGAAGTTTTAGACTTTTATAATTACCTCGGCCCCAGTTATGAACCACTGATGCTTGAGGAAAATGATGACAGAGGCCAACAGTTGAAAGCGAACGGGTAATATCGGCGTCTTCAAGATACAGAAAATAACGATTATCAAACCCGCCAACTGCAATAAAGGATGTTGTTCTTATTACCATACAACAGCCACTTAGATAAGGAACACTAAAAATGGAGCCATAGTCTTCAGATGACATCGTATACCATGCATCATACCTTCTCAACCAAGATGGCTTTAAAGCCTTAGGCCAAAAGCGTCTACTTAACAAGGCTAGAAATGTTGGATTTTGTTTACATAAATGCTGAACTCTGCCAGACGGACTCATAATGCGAGGAACAACAAGAGAAACATTACTATTTGAATTCATGTAATTAACGAGTGACTCAAACGTACCAGAATTCCAGGTTAAATCAGTATTTAGAATCCCAATGTAACTTGGTTGCTTATCAAGACATGAAAACAATCTATTAATGGCTCTAGAGTATCCTAAATTCTCCTTGACACGCAAAAATAATTCTGAATCTTTTTCAAGTTGATCTATAGGAGCACCATCTTTGTAGTCATTAACAATTACGGCATAGGATATGTGGGCGGGCAAGGAGTTGAGGCAAGAAGATAAAGCAGAGACTTCAGAAGTTGAAGTGTGATATGAAACGATCAATAGTAAAAGATTATGCGGCAAATCAGTAAATGAATAGTTGGTAAAAAATAAAAAAGGAAAGTGTGTGAAAGTAGGGCATTAATCAATGACTATAGACTTGTGAAGAGATGAAGAGCTCTAAGATGCAAGAAACAAGTGCAAATCTCCTGCAATGCACTCTTCAAAATCAGCTTTAGTTGAATTATACTGCTACCAGTGACCAATCTACGGTAAAATCTAACAGTTCTATTACTTTGATCAACGTCAAACAAAGAATTCAAACTCTTATCAGAAAGAGAGGTGTCAAAGATTCTCGAGTCGAGGCGCTGCTCGAGTATATTGGAATAATGCATAACAAACGGGAGACTAAACATGAAGTTTTCTATAAAAGACCTACTGGTAACATTACCAGCTAAAGCTGATAGTAAATTAAAGCACAATGCGCAATCAAGTGTCTAAAATTTTGCTACAGGATCTACCGAGCGAATCAATCGCCGTGATTAGGCGTCACAATTTACTAAAACCACTCTTAAGAGCCCAAATAATTGAAAATTATGTGATTGAGATAAGTATAGGAGGTGAGGAGAGCGATAGAGTATGGGACAATTATTTAATAAAAAATCAGATCGATGATGAAACCTCTTTAAACAAACACTTAGGTACAATCGGCTTAGACAAGCAATCACTTCGGTGGCAACTTGAATTACCACTAAGAATCACAAAATATTGCCTAAATAGATACAAGAATAAGTCGGAAGCGCGATTTCTATCTAAAAAAGAAAAGTTGGATAAAGTTGTATACAGCCTTTTACGCGTAAAAGATGGGTTTTTAGCACGAGAACTCTATCTAAGAATTGCCAGCCAAGAAGCAAATTTCGCTGACTTAGCGGCAGAATTTAGTCAAGGTGATGAATCAAAAACGAAAGGAATAGTCGGACCAGTCCCAATGAATCAAGCACACCCTGCTTTATCAGAAAAGCTGCGAACTAGCCGACCTGGACAACTGAACGAACCGTTCAATATTGGAGAATGGTGGCTCACAACACGACTGGAGCGCTATGAACCCGCTCGCTTTGACGAATCCACAATGCAAGCAATGACACGAGAAATGTTCCTAGAGGATGTAGAGGAGGAAGTGGTGTGTAAAATACTTGAAATTTGATATGGTGGCATGATTAAGCCCCCCATGCCTGAATCCGAGCAAGCAAGGACAATTGCAGACTCCATTGTTTTCAAAAATTGCTTAGAAACCACACTACAACGTATTTATAGTGAAGGCGAACTTGTTCAATATAGTATTGGACATGCTCTTAGTACTGGTGCGATTATCCCAAACAGAGTTCTAGTTATTCTGAAAGGCAAAGTACGATTAATTGGCAAACACAAAGGTCAGATGAATAGTCTGGCTCAATTAGGGGTAGGAAGCGTTGTCGGACTTGCATCTCTACTTAGAGCCGAACCCTGCGAAGAGATAGGTGCAGCGACTAAGGTCGAGGCTTGGTCAATTCCAGATACACTGATATCTGATATTTACAAAGAGGATAAATTTTTCCGCGAATCATGTTCAACTACAGTATTTCCTGGTGAATTAGCCAAACTTCTAGAAGAACTAATCAGCAATAGTGAAAGGTCAACTTTCGAGCTACGTGACCTTTTAAGCAGGGTAATGCCGCTTGCAAAATCAATAGACCCGAACACACAAGTTCTGGAAAAGATCAGCGATGACACTATTCCTTACATATCAAGTAATAACACAGAAGCCAAGATCAATAGTGCCTTGAAGTCGAAAAAAGGTCTACCACAGCAATATGGAATATTCAACCTACGAATCATTGGAATTCCGCGAAGCATCGTCGAGGAAATTGAAGCAGGTGTTCCTAATGACAATCTGGTATTGAATACTACATCTCAAGAAAATGCAGAGAATGAGTCTTTCCCTAGCAGGACTGTGCTTAATTTAGATGGTTATAATCCTCGTGAATCTTTAACTCTCATTTCAGGTGATGGGACTTTTGAGGAGAGTATAGCTTGCCTGCGAATGATATGCGAAATAATGGAGCTTCCATTCCGCCGCGATTCAATTGAAAAGTCAATTCGTGAGGTTCTAAACAGAGGAATAGAACCAAGCTTGCCTATGTTCGGACAGCTAGTAACCACCATGGGTTTATTAGCTACAGGAGCAAAAGTACCTGCCTCTATATGTACAAGAATGAATGTACCGTGTTTAGTGGAATGGGTAGACGGTTGGGGAGTTGTTGTTCGTAGTGATTCCAATGGTTTTCTTGTAGCTCATCCCCGACTTGGTTGGCTTGAGCTCAGTCAAGCTGAAATCGAAGAGAAAGCACCAGAAGGCTTGAACGTTATTCTCGTAGACAGAACAAATAATACTCCAAACGCAAAATTTGATTTCGGATGGTTTTTACCTGCTATTCAACGCTATAGATCTACACTCTTACTAGTTCTTGCTTCTTCATTTGTAGTCCAGTTATTTACGCTTGCCAATCCCTTATTAATACAAGTAATTATTGACAAGGTAATCTCGCAGAGAAGCCTAGATACACTGCAAATATTAGGAATAGCGCTCGTAGCAGTAACAATATTCGAAGGAATATTGGGAACTCTTCGAACCTTCTTGTTCACTGACACAACAAATAGAATTGACATGCGTTTAGGAGCAGAAGTCATAGATCATCTCTTACGATTGCCGATTGGTTATTTCGATCGTCGTCCAGTAGGTGAACTGGGAACAAGAATTGCAGAGCTAGAAAAAATTCGTAACTTTCTTACTGGTGAGGCACTTACAACAATAATAGATGCTGCTTTTTCAATAATCTACATAATCATAATGGCACTTTATAGTTGGATTTTGACAATTGTTGCTTTACTAGTAGTGCCAGTACAAGTAGCTATAACCTTAGCGGGTGCGCCTTTATTCCGGAGACAATTTCGTCAAGCTGCAGAAGAAAATGCAAAAACACAGTCCCATTTAGTAGAAGTATTGACTGGCATTCAAACCGTAAAGGCTCAAAATGTTGAGATGGTGAGTCGCTGGAAATGGCAAGAAAGATATTCTAAATATATTTCTAGATCTTTTGAGAAGACAATAACTGGTACTGCTCTTGGGCAGACAGGGCAAGTCCTCCAAAAGCTTTCACAATTGATGGTTTTGTGGGTAGGTGCAAGTCTAGTGTTAAGTGGCGACCTTACACTTGGCCAATTAATCGCCTTTAGAATTATAAGCGGCTATGTCACTCAACCACTACTTAGGCTTTCGACAATATGGCAAAGAATCCAAGAGCTAAGAGTAAGCTTCGAGAGACTTGCAGACATTGTAGATGCCACAGAAGAGTCTACAGATACTGATAAGGGTAAAATTCCACTCCCACCTGTCGTTGGTAATGTAAAGTTCGAAAATATTGACTTTAGATTTAATCCTGGCTCACCCACTATTCTTAAAAATATTGACCTCGAAATACCAGCAGGCAAATTCGTGGGAGTAGTTGGTCAGAGTGGCAGCGGTAAGAGTACTCTAATGAAATTACTTCCACGGTTGTACTCACCGAACGAAGGACGTATTTTCGTAGATGGTTATGATATAGACAAAGTTGAACTTTATTCACTTAGAAAGCAAATAGGAATTGTGCCGCAAGAACCATTGCTTTTTACAGGTAGCGTGAGTGACAATGTTTCTCTGACTGACCCAAATGCATCTAGTGAACAAATAAAAAACTCATGTGAAATAGCATGTGCACACGAATTTATTATGGGTTTACCATCAGGTTACAGTACTGAATTGGGTGAACGAGGTTCTAGCCTATCTGGTGGACAAAGACAAAGGCTTGCGATTGCAAGAACATTGTTGAGTAAACCGAAATTATTAGTGATGGACGAAGCCACAAGTGCACTAGATTATGATACTGAACGGAGGGTATGTCAGAATCTAAGAGAATCATTATCTAACTGCACTGTCTTCTTTGTGACTCATCGGTTGTCAACAGTTCGGAATGCTGATCTCATCATCATGATGCATCAAGGTTCTGTAGTAGAAGTAGGTAGTCATGATGAATTAATAGCTCTACAAGGCAGATATTATGCATTATATAGGCAACAGGAGGCTGGTTAAAATGAAAAAATCACTAAAAAAACTGCAAGATCTTACTAAGAACTTTGTTAATCTTATGGGTGAATCTTCCTCTATGCACATGAAGGGCGTTCAAAATACAATCGAAGTATTTGTCAGTAAATTCGTCAAGGGTTTTGAAAGTGAAGGAGAAATTTCAAAGCAATCTCCTATTTGGATGCAATCAACATTGGTTGGGTTAATGGTTTCTGCTTCATTCGGAATCGTTTGGCTGTCCATCGCAAAGACTGAAGAAATAGTTACTGTCACAGGAAAATTAGAACCTCAAGGATCAGTGCAAGAAATTCAGATGCCACTAGGGGGGATTGCATCAGAAATCCTTGTGAAGGAAGGAGATTCGGTTTTAGCTGGGCAAATAGTAATGAGGTTGGATGCTGAAACTGCACAAAAACGTGTTGACTCTTTAAAGGAAAGTCAAAAACTAAAAACCCATCAGCTCGAACTAAAGCAGCAAGAGCTTGAGCAATTCTTACTGATTAATAGCGAAGAGATAAGTGTTTTGGAAACGAACTTATTTTTACAAAAAAAGATATTACTGAAATTCAAAAAACTATTTGAAGAAGGAGCAACTTCAGAGTTACAATTTCTTCAGCAACAAAATAAGGTCTCTGAAGATGGTGGAAGACTCAGTCAAAAAAAGATCGACCGTTTAAGGCAGCAAGCTGTTCAAAATCAGGCCATTCAACAATTAAAAGCTGATCTGCAAGAGTTAGAAGCTCGTCTTACTGAGGCTTCAGTCAACCTACGTTATCAAGCTTTGAAATCACCGGTAGATGGCGTTGTTTTTGATTTGCAGCCCAGAGGCAACGGATATGTAGCACAAGGAACTGAAACTGTGATGAAAGTAGTTCCCTATGATGTCTTAGAAGCAAATGTTGAAATCCCTAGCAACCAAATTGGATTCGTTCAAGTTGGAATGCCTGCAGATATTAGTATTGACTCATTCCCAGCGACCGATTTTGGTGTTTTAGAGGGTAAAATAAAAAGTATAGGCTCTGATGCTTTATCTCCTAGTCAATTTGAAAATCGTGCAGAATATCGTTATCCCGCAATGATTGAGCTTTCCAGTCAAAAGTTTGAACTAAAAAATGGAGAAAGACTTCCACTACAAGTGGGGATGAGTTTAACTTCAAATATTAAACTTAGAAAAGTTAGTTACCTGCAGCTACTACTTGGAACTTTCCAGGACAAAGTTGATTCACTTCGTCAGCTGTAAGCATCTAAATTATTGATGCACGTAAATAAATTTTTTTGATTAACGCCCGCTTCCCTTTAAGATAGTTTTAATAGTACCAAATAGTATGATTAAATCCAAAAATACACTAAAATTTTTTAAATAATATAAATCATACGATAACTTCAAATCTGAATCTTCCACGCTACTCGCGTAAGGAGCGCAAACCTGAGCCCAACCACTCAACCCGGGTCGCATCCAGTGACGCTTACGGTAATGAGGTATTTCCAATTCTATGACTTTCTCCAGCTCAGGCCGCTCTGGTCTTGGGCCAATTAAACTCATTTCCCCTTTAAGCACATTGAGCAGCTGAGGTAGTTCATCGATCCGAAAGCGCCTCAACCAACCGCCCACAAATGTGATCCTTTGATCTCTATATGTAGTCCAGGTCGCTGGAACATCTATAGGTTGCACAGTCATCGTCCGTAATTTTACAACCTTGAAAGATTGACCTAACCAACCACTACGTTGCTGGGTATAAAAGATAGGTCCCTGATCCTCAAGCCAAATAAAAAGTGCTGCAGGCAAAATAAAGGGAACTGTGACCAACAACAACATCCCTGACAACAACACGTCCGCCAAACGTTTGAGCTGCGCTTGAACGCTAAACGCGGCAGCCCAAGGAAGATCCTCGTAAGAAAGTGATGCTTCCGGCATATATACAGGTGGTAATCGCTCCTGTTCCTGTTCAAACAAGCGAATCAATGACAGGAGCCTGATCTGGCGGGGATCATGAATTTCCAAATGCTCCAACAACTGAACCAACCCCGCGTTTTGGCGCATTGCCGGTGTAATTGCTATCAACAACGGCTCATCCGAGTGCTGGATGCGCTGCAGCAATGCTTCTGGCTGAATCGACTGCAAAATCTGACACCCCGGTACCCGCTTCCAGGCCCGCATTATCGAAGGGACTTCATCGGGCTGGGCCAACAACAGCATCCGCGGTAAATCCTTTGAAAACACCCCACGACGCAGACCAATCCTCACCAATAAAGCCCAGGTTGTAACACCTGCGATCCACATAATTTGAACCCGACGATGCACCAGCCAAACATCGACAGCTGGGTTGATCAACCAACGGGAAATAGCTACCAGCATCAAGGTTGCAACAGCCGTTAGCAAAAGCCGCTGTAGCAAAACCAAAAGAGGCAAACGGCGCCAGCGCAACACCGTGAAGCTGCCAAACAACCAGCCTAGGGTTGGATACAACAACACAATGAAAAACAGCCAACCGATCTGGCCGTTCAGGCCAGGTTCTGTCGTGGGGAATCCAGTTAGATCTGGTAATAGATAGAATAAGACAAGAAGCATGAGCTGCCCTAACCCATCGAGGAGCAGCGCACGCAGCAGCAGCGAACGATGGTCTGGC
>TARA_B100000674_G_scaffold456088_1_pt1 | contig 14753 bp, 10 predicted proteins | sample TARA_B100000674 | Tara Oceans TARA_B100000674 (sample SAMEA2622759) | marine metagenome | biome: marine biome (ENVO:00000447); feature: surface water layer (ENVO:00002042); material: "saline water (ENVO:00002010), including plankton (ENVO:xxxxxxxx)" | depth 5 m
GCGACCCGATGCTGCGTTAATGTCGGCACCTTCCAGCCACAGAACAAACTCGTCGCCGCCAAGGCGGGCCACCAGATCGGCCGGGCGGACATTATCAAGCAGGACCTTTGTCAGCGCGAGAATGGCGTCATCACCGGCCTGATGCCCATGAATGTCATTGACCAGCTTGAAGTTATCCATGTCGACATACATCAGTGCTGCTGGCGCATTTTCGCGGCGCAGGCGGCTGTGGCGCCGTTTGAGTTCCTCAAAGAACGCGCGACGGTTCAACAGACCGGTCATGCCATCGGTGCGCGACAGGGTCAGAATGCGTTCATGCTGAATGGCCTGCTCGATGGCGATACCCACCTGATCAGAGACTTCTGTCATGATCGCGCGTTCGCCATCGGTCGGTTCGGGATGGTCGGCATCAAACATGAAGATAACCGCACCATTGTTGCGCTGGTGATAATGGCAAAGCAGTGCCAGGATTCGGAAATTGCCAATCTGGGCTTCGAATGTTTCGTTTGCACCTTGCAGCTTTGCAAGCGCCTGCTGGGCGATCTCGTTTGCCCCCTTGTTTTCGTCGCCTGCAGCCAGTTCCATCTCGCCCGTTTCATCATTGCGTTTGAAAATGATGCAATAGGAGCAGGCAAGCGCCCGCGTACTGGCCTCCGATGCGCCTTTCAGGACCAGAAGCGGATCAATCTCGTCACGCATGGTCCGCACGATATAGGTCATCAGCCGGTCACGGTTACGTGCGGTTGCAACTTCGCTTTCGCGGCGGCGCTGTTCGGTGATGTCATGAGCAAGGCCACGGGTCCCGATCCAGACGCCGTCGCGGGAATAGACTGGTGTGGAGGAAACTGAAAGGCATGCGTCACGACCGTTTGATCGTCTGAACCATATCGGCACGTCACGCACGGCCTTCTGGCTGCGGAAGACGTGTTCGCTGTCCTTGTCCGCAGTATCAAGCAGGAAGTGGCCCGGAAAGCGGCCGACAATGTCATCGGCGCGATATCCAAGCGCTCCACGCGGGGAGACAAAGATGAACTTGCCGGTTTCGTCGGTTTCCCAGGCAAAGGCGGATGAGACTTCGACAATGTCGCGGTAGCGCTGGCGCGAATCAATCAGCGCCTCACGCAGGTTGCGATCCATGCTGACATCGCGCGGCAGGATCATGACCTGATTTTTGGTGGTTGGCAGGGCGGTCAGTTCAAGCGTTGCCGTCCCGCGCTGGACCTCAAAGGTCATCATTTCAACCACACCACCCGGTGTCGTCAGTGTGCGGCGGATCAGCTGATAAATTTCGGGGAACAGGCCATCGCGAATGCCATTGGCAAACCCGATAGCGTTCTTGTTTGCAAAAAGCGGTACGCCATGGGCGTCCATGACGATGACGGGGGCTTCGGCCTCTGCCATGACTTTCGGGTCAAGGGTAAAGACATCCGCATCATAGTGGGTCAGGTCTTCGGTCACGTCTGTTTTCTTGTTCTGGGGATCCACAGGATGACGGGAAGTCATGCGCGTCCTCCTGTTGTGGTCGACGCGGTCTGCTCGTTTGTGTCGGCACTGCTGGTCGGGTTTACGATATTGGTCTTGTGATAGTCATCATCACTGCCGATCGTGATCGGCGGGCCAAGGTGATAGCCCTGTCCGTAATCAATACCCAGATCACGCACCAGCTCATAGCTGGCCTGATCGTGGATCATCTCGGCAATGGTGCAAATGCCCAAGTCGCGACAGAGAAGGGCAGTTGCCTTAAGAAACGCGCGACCCTTGGGGTTGGCAAGGGCGGTGCGCATCGCACCACCGTCAAACTTGATGATGTCGACATCAAGGGCGCTCAGATATTCAAAGTTGGCAGCGCCCGCACCAAAGTCATCAAGACAGATTTCATGACCGCGTTCGCGCAGCATCTGAAGGCCGTTATTCACATCGGTCAGCCCGCGAATGCGCGAGGTTTCGGTCACCTCGAACAACACGTGTTTTGAGGCAATATCATAGGAATCAAGCAACTCGATCAGGGCCGGCATGAAGCCCGCCTGTTCAAGAGAATGCCCCGAAAGGTTCACCGCAACCGGATAGGGGATGCTGTCAGGATTGTCGTTCAAATGATCCAGAACCTTGCTGCACATGGCCAGATCGAATTCCGTGATCAGACCGGTGCCCTCGGCAAAGTGAATGATCTGATCAACCGCAAGCGGGCTTTCGCCGATGTTAAAGCGTGCGAGCGCCTCGAAATGGTGCATTTCCCGACTGCCGAGATGGACAATCGGTTGCAGAGCGACGGCAAAGGAGCCGTTTTCAACAATTTCGCGGAAGGCGCGCACTGATTTCAGCGTTTCGTTGATCAGGTGCGGCAGGCTTGCCGACAGGCGGGCCGCGGTGACGTCATTCTGCGCCTTGCGCTGCATGCGGTTCAGCGCATAGGCAACCGCGCGCGTCAGGTTGGTTTCGCGGTCGTTTTCATCATTGTCGGTGTCAAAATGATGGATGTTGCGGGCACTATCATAATCCGTGCCAAACAGATCGTTTGTCTTGGCTTTCTTGCCCGTTTTGTCTTTTGTGCCCGGACCATTGGTCAGCGACATCAGGCCGTCAATGTTATCAACCGGGGCAGGTTCGGCAATGTCTTCAAGATCAGCGCGCAGCGCACTGGCGTAAGCCACAATACGGCGTTCCAGTTCGATCATTGGTTCATCGACCGGGTGCATTTTGGCGGGCTTTTCCGAAGGTTTGGGTTCCTTCACGGCAGATGAGCTGAACTGCTTGGCGCCAATCCCGATCAGGCGGGCCAGCTCATTCGTCGCCGCCGTTTCGGCCTGGGACCGGGATGCCGCCAGGTTCTCAAGCACGACCAGCGCTTCGCTATGATAGCTCATGGTGGAAATATCGCCGACCGAACCGGTCTGGTTGGTCTCGGCATTCATGTTCTGGCGAATGACGGCATTTTGCAAAATGATGCGATCAATTCCCGATCGTGCGCGCGGCCGAATGGCGCGATGGCGGGCCGCGATGTAATAGCGGCTGGAAGGATCGGCGATCATATAACCACTAAGCGACAGGGGAACGGCTTCCTGCACCGGTTTGCCGTCGGATTCGCAAAGCTGAAAATCAAGATCAAGTTCTTCGAGGCGTTTCAGGCCGCTGCCACCGTGAAGGTAGGCACGTAGGAGCGGGCGTTCAGATTTGACAACGATCTTCTCGAATGCTTCGCCAATCAGGCGGTCCGGTGTGCAGCCCAGAAGGCTTTCGGTCGCGCCAGCGACAAACAGGATATAGCCGTTCTCGTCGACCTCAAGAAGCATGTCGGCCCAGCAGAAAGCCATGGCTGCCAAAAGATCTTGGTCATTCGTTTCCGCCGAATAGCCGGTATTGTCTGTCATTTGCGAACCGTCATCGTAAGCCGCCCGATTATTTTTCTTCTAAGCCGCAGCTTTGCCTATCTCTAATAAATAGCGATCTTACAAAGGATATGAAGGATTTGCACTCGATATGGCAAAAAAAACATCTCCCTGACAGAAGATCATTTTTTTAACAAAACGCAACCATCAAACCATCGCTTGATATTAGCCGTTGGTATGGAGCTAAATACCACCATCGAATGGGGTTTTGCGACATTATGGCTTGATGTTTTTTGGATTGTTCTATCAACTCTGAATGGGGGCGGTTCCTTGCGCTTTCCAGTTCCTGTCCAGAAAAACGTATCAACAGCCTAGTGAGGTCGCTGTGTCGAGCCGCAACATCAATCGCCGCCGGTTTATCAAATCTGTTCTGATGGCAAGTAGCGCTGTCGCCTTGGCATCCAAATTCGGGATCAAGAATGCGCGCGCATTGGAAAATACCTCAGTGGTGGTTGTCGGCGCCGGTATTGCAGGCCTTGGTGCGGCAAGCATGCTGCGCAAACACGGTGCGACTGTGACAGTGTTGGAAGCCAAGGACCATACTGGTGGTCGTCTTTTGACAGATTGGTCAATGGGGCCCCCGTTTGAGGTTGGCGCAGGCTGGATCCACGGTCCATCTTCGGATAATCCGACAAAACAGCTGGCGGATGCGGTTAACGCGCAATATGTCGTGACCGATGACGAAAACGCGGTTTTCTTTGATCTTAACGGGAATGAATATGACGAGGATGAAGTTGAACGCATTGTTGAAGCGTGGGAAGGCGTGCTTGAGCATATCGACAACACCTATGAGGTGAATGACCCGCGCAGTCTCTTGCAGGCGATCAAGGATTACCGTCCGGCATATCTTGATGATCCGGGGATCATGTGGGTCTTTTCCGCCTTTACCGAGTTTTCAAAGGGCGGGGCGATCGAAAAGCTTTCAGCACCGTTGTTTAACTGGGATGAGGCCTTTGACGGTGCCGATGTTGTCGTGACGTCCGGTTATGATGAAATCCTCAAACCCCTGAAAGAAGGGCTTGATATCAGGCTTTCTCACGCGGTGTCGGCCATCGAATACAGTTCGGACGAGGGTGTTGCGATCACAACCGACAAGGGCGCTTTTGAAGCCGATTATTGCATCTGTACGGTGCCGCTTGGTGTGCTGAAAGCGGGCAACATTACCTTTGTGCCGGAGCTTCCTGGCGATTATCGCGATTCCATTGCAAAGCTTGGTTTTGGCAGTGTGACAAAGCTTGCGCTCAAATTCGAAGAACCGTTCTGGGATATTGAAACCCAGTATTTCGGTATCACGACAGAGCCGAAAGGCCGCTGGAACTATTGGCTGAGCTACCGGACTTTCTCCAATGAGAATATTCTGCTTGGCCTGAGTGTTGGTGATTATGCCCTGATTGCAGATCGCATGTCGGATGCTGAAATGGTTAAGGACGCACTCGAAGTGCTGCGCACCGTCTGGGAAGATGACGTGACCGAGCCCATTGAAGTTCTGGCAACTCATTGGGCGACCGATCCCTACACGCTTGGCGCTTATGCCTTCCCGCAGCCGGGCAATAGCAAATCCGATTTTGATGGCCTGGGAGAACCGATTGCTGATCGGCTGATTCTGGCTGGTGAACACACGATCTTTGATTATGCCGGGACGACGCATGGGGCCTATATGACTGGCCTGCGCGCAGCGGAATACATTATTGATGAGGAAGGCTAGGGATTGGGCGTGGCCGATCAGATGCGTATCTGATCAGGCTGCGTTGTGATCTGCCTTGCGGGACTCCGTCACGTCACGACGGCTGTGTTTTTGATCATACATGGCGTCGTCAGCTTGGCGGATCAGGTCGGCGATATCGCATTTCGCGCGATAGGCAGCATGACCAAAGCTTGCCTTGATCGACAGTGCCTTGCCCTGCCAGATCAGCGGGAAACGTGCGGTTGCCTTTTGGAGCTGGGCAATGCGTTTTTCGGCCGCGGCCGGGTTGCTGCCGGTCATCAGGATGGCGAATTCATCACCGCCAAAACGGGCGACAAAATCGTCAGATCGCGTATGGGTGCGCAGGTTCTGGCCGAAGTGGCGAAGAACCGCATCCCCGGCAGCATGGCCATGCACATCATTGACCTGCTTGAAGCCGTCAAGATCGGCAATCACCAGAAGACCGCATTCATCGGTACGTGCAGCGCGCGAAATCGCTTCGCGTGTGCGGCGCATGAAACCGCGCCGATTATACAACCCGGTCAACTCATCGGTTTCGACCATGAGTTCAAGCTGGCGGATACGGTTTTGTTGCTGATCAAGGCGGGTCTGCATGTCACGGGCAAGATCAACCAGGGTTGAAAGCGCACTGCGTTGTTTGCTTTCGTCCGTTTCTTCGGTCGCACGGTTGTTGATTGCTGTCTGATGCTGAAAATCAGCAGCAAGCTCGATCAACAAATCTATTTGCGACTTTTCCATTGGCTGTCTTGTTATCAATGACATTGAATGACGAAACCCTTACAAGGGGTGGAACCATTCTATCTTTCATGGCGTTACAAGAACATTAACGCGCATGAGGCGTATTTGTGACGAAGCACTGTCGATCACGCAAAGGAGCACGACGGATGAAAAACCTTTTTGGGGCCGGATTAACGCGGAAAATCGCTGTTGCTGGTGTAGCTCTGGCGTTGGCGGGGTGCTCGTTCCTGCAGAAAGAAAACTTTACGGTCGGTGGTGAAATTACCGATCAGGGGCAGGAATGCGTGACGTTCCGTGCCGAGGACGGAACCCTCTATGCGCTTGCCAACAAGGCAAGCCGTTTCCGCCCGGGTGACAAGGTACGCGTGACAGGCCATCTGGCCCTGATGACAACCTGTACCGAGGCCACAACCCTTATCGTCGACAAGATTGTCCTGCTTAGCCCAGCTGATTGATCCGCGATCTAGTGACCCGTTGCAAAACAATCCGTGCCGTCAGCTTTCAGCTGGCGGCATTGTTTTTGCGCAGACTCGGAGTCTGTAAACCCGACCAGTTGCAGTCGGTGATAAATCCCCTGACTGCCAAGGTCGGCTGACACGATCTGCTTTTCGTGGGATTTGCTGAGCTTCGGGTAGCGGATGCTGAAGCTCGCCCAATAGGTTTCTGCGGTAAAGGTATCGCGAAACGCACCAAGCTGGATCAGGAAGTGTCCTTTGCTTGCCGGTGCATTTGCGGGCGTCGGTGCCGCTGTTTCAACCGGTGTTGATGGCGTATTGCGTTGCACCGCCATCGTGGGCTTGGCTGGCTTGGGTGTTGAGTTCGTTTGGGTAGAAGGCGCTTGAGCTGGTGTCACGACAGTTTTCGGAGCTTGCTGGCGAACCGGGCGAAGCGGCGGTTGACCGGTGATGACGCGCTGGTACTGATCGGCTAACGAGGGGATTTCGGTTTCTTCTTCGATCCGTGTTTCCGTCGGGATCGTGCCGGGCAGGAGGCTTACCGGGCCATTGCCCTGTTGCACGCTTGAAGCGTGGGCTGGCAGATCGGTCGGGATAATGTCGATTCCCGTTGGTCCGGTATCTGGCGTCGCAGTTTGTGCCACGGCGCTGACATCCGATAGCGAGATTGCAACCAGCGCAGCCGCCAAGATGCCTGCAGCATGCAGACCACCCCGCATTTTGTCATAGCCAAACACCAGTGACGCGCGGGTCACACGGCTTGGATATGTGCGGGGTGGGGTGTGCATTCCTACATCTCCGTGCGCGGGCCATAGGCGTGGCGGTCCCGCAGGATCTGGTCATTGTTGCGCAGGCGTTCCATGGCCTTGCCAAAGACGGTGTCTGGCGCATATTGACCGTCAGAACGATCCCCGGACGCCATCCCGGTCAGCAGTTCAATCGCATCATTGATGTGCTCAACCGTCCAGATGTTGAACTTGCCTTGGCGAATGGCCTGAACAACTTCTTCACGCAGGACAACGTTTTCCGCGTTCGCAGACGGGATGATCACACCCTGATCACCGGTAAAGCCCTGGTCGGCACAAATGCGATAGAACCCTTCGATCTTGTGCGAAATCCCGCCAACAGGCTGGGCTTGACCAAACTGGTTCATCGATCCGGTGACACCGACATTCTGGCGCATCGGGATGTTGGCAACAGCGGAGATGATCGCGCACAGTTCCGCCATCGAGGCCGAATCTCCCTCGATCCCGCCATAGTTTTGCTCGAACGTGACGTTACAGGCAAAGGAAAGCGGGAAGTCCTGCGCAAAGCGTGACTTCAGGAACCCTTCAATGATCATGACTGACTTTTGCTGCAGGGGGCCCGACATATCAACCATGCGTTCTATATTCAGCACGCCAAGACTTCCGACATAGGAGCGTGCAGAAACACGGGCCGGAAGGCCAAAGGCATGATCGCCGTAATCAAGCACTGTTAGCGCATTGACCTGACCAACGATGCTGCCAAAGCTGTCGATCAGGATTTCACGCCGTTGAACCCGTTCATGTGATCGGTCTTCAAGGCGGGAATTACGATGGCGGCGTTCTTCGATCGCACGCCTGACATCAGCAGCCCGGATGTTTTCACGACCTTCGGCCTTGCTGAGCGCAGCAGCCTCAATCGCAACATCTTCAACCCGCTCGATTTGGGCGGTGAGCTTGTCACGCTCGCCAGCCCAACGGGCCGCCTGACCAAGCAATTGGCGGATCGCGCCATTGTCGACCGGAATCCCCGAACGCGAAAGTGCGGATGCACGCAGCAGTCCGGTATAGATCGAAATGTTACGACCGGCGGCCGGCATATCGGCATCAATATCTGCCTTGACGCGGAAGTGGTTTCGGAAATCCACATCAAGTGAGAAGAAGGTGTAATAGAATTTCGGTGCGCCAACGATCACGACCTTAAGATCAAGCGGGATCGGGCGTGGTTCTGGTGCACCTGCAGTCGGCGGGCCGCCTTTGTGGGTTTCTTCAATACGGATTTCACGGTCACGTAGTGCCGCCTTCAAGAAGCCCCAGCATTCTTCATGCTCAAGCAGGCTTTCGGCGCGCAACACCAGAACACCGCCATTGGCACGGTGAAGCGCGCCCGGCTTGATCAGGCTGAAATGCGGATGCATGCCACCACCCATCGGGCGGTACTGGATTTGTCCAAACAGGTTGTCGTAACTCGGACTTGGTTCCAGAACCACATCCGGGTGATTGTCGCGCGAATGATCAATCAGCAGGTTGACCGCATAGCGATCATCGACGGTTTCAGGGATTTTGCCATCGCCGCTTTCGATGGCGGGTTGGTCACTGGCTTCCTCAAACGCGTCGATATTATCGAGAATGTCTTTTTCAAGCGCCTCGAACCAAGCCTTGAGCCCGGGGCTTGTGAATTTGTCGCGCAGCTTCTTTATGCGCGGCTTTAAAACCACCTTGGCTGCACCGCGGCGCAGGCTGTCGAGTGTATCAGCAATCTGTTCTTCAAGATCGCGGGTTGAAAGCAGCGTCTTGCGGGCTTCTTCGGCGACATCTTCAAAGGCGTCTTCGGCTTCGTGGCGGCGATCCTTGGGGATTTCATCGAGTGAAACCGGTTCGCCGTCTTCGTTCAGCGCGACGATCATTACACCTTTTTCGTTCTCCTGAACATCAAGGCCGCGTTCACGCGCATATTCACGCAGCGCATCGAACTTCTCACGGAGTTGCGCTCGTGCTTCTTCGGTCTGTGTCTGGGTTTCGGTCAGGTGAGCCGGTGCATTGAAGGCGGACGCAAAAGCCTCGCGCAGATGCGTGATCAGCGTTTCCATCGCTGATAGCAGCTTCTGCCCCTGACCAGCCGGAAGGGCATAGGGGCGCGGACGATTGGTGCGCGAGAAATTGTTCAGATAGACCCAGTCATCCGGGGCCTCACGTTCTTCCATGGCCTTGTTGAGGTAATCGAGTGTCGCCGTCATGCGACCGGCGCGATCCAGACCAAGAACAAAAATGTTGAAACCGGGTTCGGACATCGAAAGTCCGAATTTAAGAGCCTCTGCCGCGCGATAGTGCGATGAAAAATCAAAAATTTTCGGCTGTTGGTCTTTGTGTGGGCTGCGAATACGGAAATGCGGGAATCCGCAATCTTCTGCGTCAAGGCGGGAAACTGGCATCTGCTGACTTTCTGCTGCCCAAGATACGAATCAAGCAGGGGAATTTTGCCCCTCTAGGGTCAGGGCCTACTAATTTGGTTCGAATGGTCTTTCAGATTTGTGCGGATGCGCGAAGCGAAACCGCAGGAAGATGGATATCTTTCAAGGTTTTGCGACAAAGCAGCCCGTGCAAATCTGAACGATCCGAAGGACAGAGCTTATATTTGCGAACTCCCGCGTCAAATCCCTTGTGCGGGATGCCGACCCGCCCAGCGGGACTTTCCTTGGATTTCACAAATATAAGCTCTGCCATTCAAATCAAATTAGTAGGCCCTGACCCTTTCATATCTTGGAAGCAACGCATTCATGGGGTCAAGCGTTGCGTGCGGAAATAATTGAAATGACAACAAGAACCGTATCTTGGCCGAAAATCTCAAGTGGTTTCAGGTTGGGGTAAAGTACGGTTTAGATGACAGCTGCGTTGCCGAAATCACTGCTTTGAAGCAACCGGTCAATCGTCTGAACGCCGCGGCGCAAACGTTGGGGAGATCTTTCGGCGCCAAAGGCCAGTCGCAAGCCACGTGGAACCGGCCCGACCGAGAATTGCTGTGCCGCTGTCAGAAGCACACCGTTATTGGCTGCATTCATCACCAGTTCGCCGGTATCGATATGTTCGGGGAGTTCAAGCCAGATGTGATAATTCGTCGGATGGAAGCGGATGTCATAACCCTTAAGCGTGCCAAGAATGATGGCAAGGCGCTGGGCGGCTGCTTCGCGGTGCCATACTTCGAACTGGGCAAGGCCGCCATCCATGATCATGCGGGTAACAAGTTCAAGATTGATGGTCGAAACCATCCAGCAGGTCGAACGGATCGCGCTGGCCAGTTTGCCAATCATTTCACCCGGGGCATGGATGTAGCCAACCCGCAAACCGCCACCGATACTTTTGGAAACACCATCCAGATAGATACTACGTTCCGGCGCAAAGCAGGACAGCGGCGGTGGGGCATCCGGATCGAGGAAGTGATAAATGCCATCTTCGATCAGGGTCAGATCATATTTGCGCAGGATCTCGGCGATTTCGATGCGGCGCTGCTGGCTCATGGTGCTGCACAGCGGATTGTGCAGGGTCGGCATCAAATATATGGCGCGCGGGCTTTGGGTGCGGCACATGTTTTCCAGCGCATCGGGCATGATGCCTTCGTCATCCATGGCGACACCGCGCAGACGGAATTGCAGCAAATTGGCAAGGCTGCGCAGATTGGGGTAGGTGAGCTCTTCACACAGAACAAGATCACCCGGGCGGACGGTCGCCAGCAATGAAACCGTCATGCCGTGCTGAACGCCGGCCGTCGGCAACACGCGATCAGGATTGTCATCAAGGCCGAGCCGACCTGCGGCAAAGGCCAGTGCTTCGCGCTGATGGGCGACGCCATATTCCGATTTGTAGGACACCATGTCGTCTGTCGTCATGGTGGTGGCGACATCCAGCAGGTTCTCGCGAATACGGCCTTCCTGCGGTGGCAGGGGGCAGTTCATCCGGAAATTGATCGGGCCGGTTTCTTCGGTGTCGCTTGTTTGCGGGGACTCTGATGGGGCGATTCCGGTGCCGGTGGATTTGGCCAACTGGCTGATATTGTTGGTAAATGCCATCGGAATAGGGGCGCTGGCCGCCATATCAAGTTCCGACTGGATATTATCAAGAACATAGGTTCCGCGGCCAACTTCGCCTGCTACAAGTCCAAGTCGCTCTGCCTCGCGATAGGATCGGGTGATTGTTCCGACCGTCACACCAAGCTGATAGGCGAGTTCGCGATGGGTGGGCAGTCGGTCTCCCGGTTTAAGGGAGCCGTCTTTGACTGCTGTGCGGATGGCTTGCGCGATCTGTCGATAAACAGGACCACCAGCCTCATCAAGTTTCGGGAACCATATTGTCATGGTGACAATGTTTAAATTGACATAATCACAATGTCAATGACAAAACAATATCGAGACAATTCACCGAAAGGAGATGGAAATGGTAAATTGTAACGATACAATCCAGATTCCCGGCATTCATGTCAATGATCGCGCAAATGCCGATGGCAAGCCGGGCGTCAAGCCGGCGACCTGGCGTGCAGCGATCACTGGTATGGTGATCTCCATGGTCGAATACCTTGCGTTGCTTCAGGCCCGTGCACGTGACCGTCATGCTCTGCAAAATCTTGATGATCAGATGCTTAAGGATATTGGCGTGACACGCGCAGACATTGAGCAGGAACTGGCAAAGCCGTTCCTGTCCGACTTCCCCTGGCGCGGCTAGCCACCGCCGCGTTTGACGGAGGCACTTTGCTCCCATTGTGCCTCCGTTCGGCGGGAAGCCGCCAAAAAATCAAATTGTCACGATGTGGATCGATCAGGGATACAATAGCATGTTCAATACAAGTGAATTGCGTGAGGCGGCGGATTTTGTGCATCAATATGTTGCGCCGACCCCGACAGTTCAGTGGCCGCTGCTTGATCGCGCGACCGGATTGTCCCTGTATGTCAAACACGAAAACCACACCCGACTGGGGGCGTTCAAGATCCGCGGTGGGCTGACCTTTTGTCGCTATCTTGCCAAATCGGTCGATGTGAACCGCGGAATTATCTCGGCGACCCGGGGAAACCATGGCCAAAGTCTTGCCCATGCCGCCAGTCGTTTTGGCATGCCCGCGACCATTATTGTTCCGCATGGCAATTCCGTTGAAAAGAATGCCGCCATGTGCGCCTGGGGTGCGGAGGTGATCGAACATGGTCATGATTTCCAGGAGGCCGCTGAATACGCCAAGACGCTTGCTGCCAGCGAAGACCTTGTGATGGTGCCGGCGTTTCATCGAGAGCTCGTTCGTGGCGTCGCATCCTATGGGTTGGAGCTGTTTGACGCGATTTCGGGTCTGGATCGGGTTTATGTGCCGGTTGGCATGGGATCGGGGATATCGTCACTGATTACGGTGCGCGATGCCTTGGGACTGAAAACCGAGATTATCGGTGTGGTCGCAACCGGGGCTGATGCCATTCGCCAGTCATTCCTTGCCGGCGAAATCATTCCGACACCAGCGGCTAATACCTTTGCCGATGGCGTTGCCTGTCGAAGCCCTGACCCAAATGCGTTTGAAATCATCAAGAACGGTGCGGCGGATATCGTTGCCGTCAGTGATGAGCAGATTGCCGATGCCATGCGCCTTTATTTCAGCTCGTGCCACACCATTGCCGAGGGTGCTGGTGCCGTGCCACTGGCAGCAGCCATTGCGCAGCGTGAAAGTAATATCGGCAAGAAGGTCGCACTGATTTTGACTGGCGCGAATATTGATCGTGCCGATTATGCCCGCATTCTATCGGGAGAAAACAAATGAACCGCATTTCAAATCGTTCATATGACAGCCCCACTGTCGATGAACGTCATCTCATGTTTGATGACCTTGAAAAGCTTGGCCGTATCCTTGTCGAGACAGGCGATATCGCGCACAGCTTCATTCAGGGTGCAGAAGACATGGATGTAACCTGCCGCGATTTCTCTGCCTTTGACCCCTCGCGCCCCATGCCGGGGCAGGGACGCGGCGCACTTGATGCGTTGCGGGCAGCGAATGAAGAAATTCTGCCGCTGCTCGCCGCATCAATTGGTCCGAGATATCTTGGATTTGTAACCGGGGGCACAACGCCAGCCGCCCTTGTCGGTGATTGGTTGGCCAGTGCGATTGATCAAAATGCCACCGGTCCGGAAGGATCGGTTAATGCCGCTGTTGAAGAACAGGTCATCAACTGGCTCTGTGAGTTGGGCGGGGTGCCATCGAATCGGTTTGATGGTGTGCTTACGACCGGTGCGACGGTTTCAAACCTGTTGGGATTGGTCGCAGCTCGGCAATGGTGCGGTGAGCAGGTCGGTGTGAATGTTGATGCTGATGGTGCAGGCGTCTTGCCCGATCTTGAGATTTTTGCCGCAAGCCCGCATGCCAGCATGGTCAAAGATCTGTCGATCACCGGCATTGGCCGCAACAACTTTACCAAGGTGGCGACAAAGCCCGGATCGGAAGAAACCGATATCGGAGATTTGAAGGCCAAGCTTGCTGCCAGTTCGTCGCGCGCCAAGATCGTTATTGCATCTGCCGGGACGGTTAACGCGACGGATTTCGACGATCTGAATGCGATTGCTGAATTATGTGCGGACTATGGTGCCTGGCTGCATGTGGATGCTGCTTTTGGTTTCTTTGCTGCCCTTGATGATCGTCGTGCGCATTTCACCAAGGGAATTGAACGGGCGGATTCCATCACCTCGGACGGGCACAAATGGCTTAATGTGCCGTATGATTGCGGGATCTTCCTGACCCGGCATATTTCTGTGCTCGAAACCTGCTGTCGCGCCTTTGCGCCGTATCTTGATACCAAGGCGGATGGCAATAGCTATATCAATCGCGGGGTAGAGAATTCCAGACGGTTCCGCGCCTTGCCGCTCTGGGTGATGATGGTGGCTTATGGCCGTGACGGAATTGCATCGATCATTCGTGCCAATTGTGATCAGGCGGCAAACCTTGCTGCATGGGTTCGCACCCACGAAAAGCTTGAGCTGCTGAGCGAGCCGAAACTCAATGTGACGATGTTTAGGTCGCATGGCAGTGATGATGACAATCGCGCCTTGCTTGAGCGCATCAATGCGACCGGGAAATTGTTCCTGACGCCAACTGTGTATGGTGGACGGTTCGGTTTCCGTGCAGCCTTTAGCAACTGGCGAACCCGCGATGAGGACCTGATGGTCGTCAAGCAGGCGATTGAAACGGTCTTGTAATCGCCTGCTGAAATCACCGATAAGCGACGAAAATTAAAGCCTTGCACATCAAACATGTGCCGAGTTCAGGATAATACGATGACGACCCAGACCCTGCCGATCTATCAGATTGATGCCTTCACCGATGTTCCGTTTGCCGGCAACCCGGCCGCAGTTGTGCCGTTATCAGGCTGGTTGTCTGATGACGTGATGCAAAAGATTGCGATGGAAAACAATCTGTCGGAAACGGCATTCTTCGTGCCGTGTGACGGGGGAGAGGCTGATTTTCACATTCGCTGGTTTACACCAACCGTCGAGGTGCCGCTTTGCGGGCATGCAACCCTTGCCAGTGCGTTCGTGATCTTCAATCAGCTTGGCTTTGAGGGTGATCTGATCAAACTGCAAAGCCAGAGCGGTGTTTTGACGGCCCGTCGTGATGGCGAGGCGATTGTCCTGAATTTCCCGAAACAACCGATCAAGGCAGAAACTGTATCAAGTGACGTGATTGACGCACTTGGCGGGGTGATGCCGGTTG
>TARA_B100000674_G_scaffold144567_1_pt1 | contig 14744 bp, 13 predicted proteins | sample TARA_B100000674 | Tara Oceans TARA_B100000674 (sample SAMEA2622759) | marine metagenome | biome: marine biome (ENVO:00000447); feature: surface water layer (ENVO:00002042); material: "saline water (ENVO:00002010), including plankton (ENVO:xxxxxxxx)" | depth 5 m
TCTTGTATAAAGAGTATTTGTAAAGAATAAATTTCCTTCAGCATCTACTTTAGCAGTTAATCCCCCATATGGGGTTGCACTTGCGGCCGCTGGACCGTTCATGTGTATAACTCCCGCTGGTGTGCTTTCTACATGATTTCCTGCTGAAGTTAATATATTTGTATCACCTTCTGTTGCAGTTAATGATGTTGATGTTGATTGTAAATGGAATTCTTTTCCTGATGTAATTGTTGTTGCATCAACTGTTTTAATGTTTAATGCTCCTGCTACATCTAAATTAAACGCACCATTAACACCTGGTAATATAGAAGTAGTATCTGTAGGTTGTCCTGTTGCAGTTGTTTGTGTAGTTCTAATGTTGATATCTCTACCTGATTCAATGTTTAAATCTCTATCTGCTCTTATGTTAACGTCTTTGTGTGAACGTATACTAATAGAATCGTTTGCCCAAACATCTATTTTACCAGCATTGTCCATTTCTACCCAACCAGTACCTTTTTTATTAATAAGATAAACGTTACCGTTTGTTTCATCTAACAATATTTGAGCACCTGATTTAGTTCTTAATCTAATCAATTGCTGTTCACCGTCATCCATTACAAATTGGTTACCGTCTGGTGTTAATATACCAAATACTTTTGATGGTGATTCTCTTCTTGCTGACGAACTAGTTAATCCTCTTGTTTTATCTTGTTCTAAACCTTGTTCTTTTAATCCGTTAAAATGCTCGGTATGTGTTGGTCTTCGTACATTGTCAGTTGGTGTTTGTCCATCATTTTCTCTAACAGTCTTCCAATCAATACTATTTGCTTCTTCTGATGCTTTGTTGTATTCTGCTACAGGAACTTCTAATGTTTGTCCTTCATCTTCTGTAAATGTTTTTGATCTTGCGATACCAGGAACCATATGGTTCATTAAACTTTGATACAAACAGCCAATAACAAAACCTCTTGCAAGGTCTCCATTGACAAACATTACTAATACTTTATTTCCAACATCAGGTGGAATCATCCACATGCCGTAACTTTTTTGTGTTCCTCCGAATGCCTTATCTGGATCTTTTTCGTCACCGACACCTTCGCCGGTTGCTATAGTATTTTCAACGTTTGTTGCTCCAGCAAATGGAGAACTCCATTGTACTGTTATGTCTAAAAATTCTTCGCCACCCGTTCCTTTATCTGGTATAAAATTAGAGTTTACATTACTATCAACTAGTCTAACTTTAAGTCTACCATTTTTTTGTATATCAGATGCACTAACAACTACAGCTTCATAAATTCCAGTATAGGTAAAAACAGCACCCATTTTCTTTTGCATATCTGTGTTTGGATTTCTTAATCCTGATACTGTTATTGATTTATGTATTGCCATTTTATTATTACCTTTCTGCGAACGATGTTAATTTACTTATGTCTGTAATGAATGCTTCTTTTACACCTTTAATATTTTGTATAAATTGTCCACTTTCAAATCTACTTGTTACTTCTACAACAGCATAAACTCCGTTTAGCATTTGTTCTGATTCTGCATCACCGGGTGTTGTAATACCAGTATATGGATCTGGTTCTCCTGCACTTGTTATAGCTCTAAATAAAAGATAGTTTTCGCCATCATAATAACTAGCAGTTCTAAAGCCAGGTTCTCTTTCACCTTCTAACCAATACAAGTCACCTCTAATATCCATATCCATGTGTACCATATCAGCTGAATAATCTGATAGTGTGGCTTCTAAAACAGAATCAAATCCACCTTTGCCTGGAGTTTCATCATCTGCATTAAATCTACTTCTAAATGAGTCTGGTGCAGAACCCCACATAATTTGAAATGGTTTTTCCATTTTATCGATATCTTGTCTAATTTTATCTCTACTTAACAATTCACCCCACATTCTTTTTGTTATGTCGCCTTGGTTTGTATCATTAGATGGATACTCTTTAGCATTTTGTTTATCTGATAAACCTTTTCTAGTTACTCCTCCAGTTTCACCTAAATAAGTTTCTTCTCCGACTTTTTGTAAATCTTTTGCAATTGAAGAATCTCCTTCAAATGTTCCATCATCAACTCCTTCAACGTATGCATCAATAAGTTTTTGTCTTGTAGATAAAAATTCACTAAACTCTGAATCTGCGTTTGCTTCTTCAGATGTAAATGTTTCTGATTTCTTTTTAAGATATGCTTGCCATTTATTTCTTAATTCTGTTTGTGCTTCTTTGTATTTTATTAACGATGACGCAGATTTATTAATTTTTGCTTTTGTTGTTTCGTCCAAACCTGCAAACACACTTCTATAACTATGTAACGCAAAGAAAAAATGGTTATTATATTTTATATCAAATCTTAAAACTTTATCATTTAAACCTGTAAATAAGTAATCGTATCTTTTGGTCATGGCTTTGTAGCCACGTCCTTCACCTTTTTCATTTAAGTTTCCTTTTAATATTGCCGCAATTTTTTCCATCGCGACCTCTGGTGAATTTTTCCAGGTTCCTGGGGAAACTTCAGGTCTTATAGTTGGGAACATTGATATTGTATAATGGAACTCTCTAGCATAATCATTCCTTAACATATCCCAAACAATATTAACAGTATCTACTTTGATGTGATATATGTGTTTTACATATCTTGTAACATCTGCAGAATCAGTAGAGTCAGCATCTGCGGCTTCATCTAAACCTTTTGCCATTTTTTGTAATTTTTTACAATGTGATAAACCAAATTCTAATATTCTGTCAATAGTTGTTCTTTCGGGTATTCTAAACATTTTTAAATTTGGATCATAATCTACATGTGGATTCGCTTTAGATTTTACTTCATCATTTTGATTAGTTGTTGGCCTTGTGAGTGCATCAGTATCTAATATATTTTCTTCTCCAATAAACTCTTGTGCGTCTTTGTCTAGGTGTATGTAATATTCATCTAGCACACCTTTTTCTATTGCTAATTTGTCTAGTTCATTTAAATTTAAAACTTCTTGTACATTATTAATTAGATCATTTACTGTTTTTAAATTGTTTAACTGTATTGGTCTATCTGTTTTATAATGATCTGATCTTATACCTTTGTCTCCGGCACGTGCCGCTTGTACAACGTACTGTGCACCATTTGAATCCACAGTGGCTTCGACAGCAACGATTTCAATTAAAAATTGTCTTTCACTATCTGGTATAGGATTTACATTTAAACCTGTGTCTGGATCTCTTCCAAGAAACTTTAACTTTAACATAAAACAAGCCTTGAATCCATCTGGTATACCAAGTTCAACAGCACTGTTTACTATTATATCTGTAAATGAAGCGTTCAATGGTTGTGCTAATGTCATAACAAAATCTACTGCACCAGTTAATCTTTTTCCATTGTCGATTGGTCCTGCGGTTGCTTTAATTTCAACTGAATTAATATTCAAAACAGTTGAGGCTGTTTGTGCTATAGTTACTGTATCGTTTTTAGGTGTCCAATTACTAAAACTTTTACTTTCAAAATTTCCATCTCGAATCCATTTCTGAGCTTCTTTGGCATCTTGTTCTGTTAACATAACTAATTCAAAGTTATAAGTAGGACTATCATAATCTAAAAGATTATTTCTAAAAAAATGTGTATGATAATAATCTTCTGGCTTTTTATTTTTTTGATAAACTTCTTCGGCTATAGATGCATCACCGCCGACATCTTTGTATACTGTTTTGTTTTTTGTTGGTTCAGTTTTGTATTCTCCATAACCACCGATAGCATCTTTTTGATCTTTTGTTAATTTTGTTTTTGTAGTTGATGTTGTGTTACCTACGGCTTCGCTATAGCCAGACGACATTATTTTATCGATCCTATAGTTTTCGTATGCCGCACCTGTTTCTGTGCTACCTGTTTCAAGATTTGGTACTTCAGATCCGTCAGCTGATTTATATCCGTTATTCATATAGTTCATTTCTGATATAACATCTAAAGAATTCATTTCGTCACCGGCTTTAATTGTACCGTATTGGCCTGGAAGTCTTGCACTGCTATATTCACCAATTGGAACACTTATTCTTTTTTTACTTCCTGAATCTTTATTTGTGATAGCACTATTACTATTACTTGGTCGAACTTCGTTGTTTTTAGACTTTTTACTAGAACCTATAGTGCTAAGATCTATGGAGCCACCTCCGATAAATTCTGGAATCTCTATTGGTCCACCTATACTTAAATTTGAATCTGAAAATGGATCAAGAACAAGATCTTTACCAAGTGACTCGGATAATTCGAGATCTCTGAAACTATTACTGCCTAAATTTATTGTTCTGTTTGTCATTTATTATGAACTCACTTTATTACCTTAAGTTTTCAATTTTTGGAATCTTAATAGTAATTCCTGCTTTGAAATCTTGTATAGGATCAATCAGTGTGTCTTTGTTTCTCATAGCAAACATCCACCAGTATTTAGATGAACCATATTTGTTGTATGCTAACAAGTCTGGACGCATATGATATTGTGATTCTATAGTATAAGTTTCGTCATTGGTGTCATGTATTACTAACCTAGGAGACATAATATCAAGGTAATCACCAACCACGTATGTCTTTGCGTAAGGACTATTTTTGCTATACATTAATAATACCCTTTGTCTAATAATTTTCCTGAACGGAAATCTTTTAAATTAAATTCATCTCTCAATTTGCTTGGATTAGGAGCAACAACAATATCAACAAAAATGTTTAGTACCAAAGGAACATATGAATTCTCTAACTGTCTATTAAGTGTTCCATAATTTGCATTTCCTGTTGATGATGCATTCCTAACTGGAACATAATCAACATCTTGATCTAAACCAAATGCGACTGTTCTAATGTATATAGGTGTTTTATTAAACATGGTATCACCATAAGCACTAAAGGCCAATTTAGGTGGCGGAGTTCCTCGGTCTTGTAAATCAAACGGATCACTAACAATTCCACCAAATGCTGATTTAGTTACTGTTCTAAAGAAGTGAATTACTGCCATCATATATTCTGCTTCTTCTTGTGTATGGGCACCAAATACACCTGTTACAGTTGCACTAGGAGATGATGTTCTTTGGTATGCCATATAATCGTAGTTTGTATGAGCAAGATCATACTGGCCATAGTTTACTGTAGCATGTTGTACTTGGATCATTGGTGTATAAGGAAATAAAACCCCACCTGTTTTGTGCAATGGTGCTAGAATATTATTACGATCGTCTTTTCTACCGAGCAATCGAAAGTTTGCAAGTGACGATATTGGATGTATCTTAGCTCTATAATCTTTTGTTGGCATAATTGTCTTTCCTAGTTATAGTATTATTTATTGAAATAATTATGTACATACTTAATAAAATATGCTTGACTTTGTGTTATATATCATGTATTATTAGACGTATATAAGGAATCATAGTGTGGCTAAAAGAATTAACTATTTAAACAACAAAGATATGTTGGCTGAAATACATAAGAGTAAAAACTCTTTTTGTTATTATAAGAAGCCAGAATATACAAATTATGACATCATATTAAGTGATGTTGCAAAAATCAATAGATTATCAATATCACAAGCACGTAAAAATCGTGCTGATAGAATGTTACAAGCAAAAGTAGATGAACTAGGATTGAAAAGATCACAGTACGATGAGTACAGAGTTGATCATTTAACAATCCCGGTTACTGATCTAGTTTTTAGAATTATGACATATGACCATATCCCTGATGAATATGGTCGAAAGTTAAATCCAAAAACAGTTGCTGATACAAAAGTTAAATTAAACTTTCCACCATTCAAGCATTATAAATTAAACAAAAATAACGAACCTTTTGAAGTTGGAAGAAGTCATCATGCAGGACATAATCAGTTTAGCCTAGAGCATGGTAAAATTACACCAAAGTTAGCAAACATGTTTATTAAACTTTGTCAAAGATACGGTACAAGAGCTAACTGGAGAGGTTATACTTATAATGACGAAATGCAAGGACAAGCATTATTACAATTATCACAAATTGGATTACAATTTGATGAATCAAAATCACAAAATCCATTTGCTTACTATACAGCAACAATTACGAATTCATTTACTAGAGTGTTAAACATGGAGAAGAAAAATCAAAACTTGCGTGATGATTTGTTAGAACAAGCAGGTGCTATGCCATCACTAACAAGACAGATGAAACATTCAGACGAAATGGAAAAAATAGAAAATAAGCAAAAAGAAGAAAAGTAAAGTATGACACAATTTTTTAACAAGGCGGCTTGTTTTACAGATATCCACTTTGGCATGAAGAACAATGCCCGTCAGCACAATATCGATTGTGAAAATTTTGTTACATGGTTTATTGAAGAAGCAAAACAACGTGGATCAGAAACTTGTATATTTTTAGGTGATTGGCATCATCAACGTTCTAGTGTTAATGTGTCAACACTAAACTATTCTATATCTAATTTAAAAAGATTAGGACAAGCATTTGAAAAAGTTTATTTCATTGTTGGTAATCATGATTTGTTTTACAGAGATAAACGTGAAATATCATCGGTAGTATTTGCAGATGAAATTCCAAATATAAAAGTTGTTAACGAATGGATTATACAAGACGATGTTGCTATTATTCCATGGCTGGTTGGCGACGAATGGAAAAAAGTACAAAAAGTAAAATGCAAATATATGTTTGGCCATTTTGAACTGCCACATTTTAAAATGAACGCAATGGTCGAAATGCCTGACATAGGAAATATCAGAAGTGATCATTTTAAAAATGTTGGTCATGTGTTCACTGGACATTTTCATAAAAGGCAACATAGCGGAAACATATCATATATAGGTAATCCTTTTCCGCATAACTTTGCGGATGTATGGGATGACGATAGAGGGGCTATGTTTCTTGAATGGGATAAGAAACCAGAATATAAAATATGGCAGGATGCACCAAAATATAGATCAATTGATCTAAGTAAATTATTAGAAGATCCGGAAACAGTTTTAGAACCAAATTCATATATAAGAGTAAAAGTAGATTTAGATATTTCATACGAAGAAGCAAACTTCATTAAAGAAAATTTTGCACAAAATTATCAAATAAGAGATCTTGCTCTTATACCACAGAAAAAAGAAGAACATGCACAAGACGTTGGAGGCGAGGTTGTTTTTGAATCAGTTGATCAAATCGTAACTAATCAACTAGCAAAAATAGAATCAGACTCGTTTGAAAATGCAATACTAGTAGAGTTATATAATAGACTATGATAAAAATTAAAAACATCACTATAAAGAATTTTATGAGTGTAGGTAATACCACGCAGGCAGTAAACTTTGCCCATGATGGTTTGACGTTGGTCCTTGGTAACAACTTGGATTTAGGCGGAGAAGGGTCGCGAAACGGTACAGGTAAAACTACACTTATTAATGCTCTCAGCTATGCTGTATATGGTCAGGCTTTAACAAATATTCGTAAGGATAATTTGGTCAACAAAACTAACAATAAAAATATGTTAGTATCAGTTGATTTTGAAAAAGACGGACACAGTTATAGAATTGAGAGAGGACGTAAGCCTAACAAGTTCCAGTTCATTGTTGATGATTCAATTGTTAATGAACAAGGAACTGATGAAGCCCAAGGTGAAAATAGGCTTACTCAGGATGAAGTGTTAAGGGTTTTTGACATGAGCCACACAATGTTCAAACATATAGTTGCCCTTAACACTTACACTGAACCGTTCTTGGCTATGAAATCAAATGATCAAAGATCTATTATTGAAGAATTGCTAGGTATATCACGTTTAAGTGAAAAAGCAGAACGTTTGAAAGAACTTATGCGTGACACAAATGAAGATATTAAAACAGAACAAGCACGTTTAGAGCAAGTAAAAATATCAAATGAAAAAATGGAAGAAACAATTCGTAAGTTTCAAATTAAAAATATTGCTTGGGAAGAATCACATAAAAAAGCAATTACAGAACTTACAAATGGTATTACAGAATTAGAAAAAATTGATATAGATGCTGAAATACAGCAACATAAATTACTGACACATTGGCAAGAACGATCACAAAAAATAAAATCATATGAACAAAACTTAAACTTTAATAAAAGTAATTTAACTTCTGTACAATCACTTATTGAATCGTTGGGTTCACAATTATCAACACTTGAAGGTAAGCAATGTCCTATGTGTGAGCAAGAATTACACACAGATAAACATATTCAAATAGTCGAAGACATTAAGCAACAGCATACAGCAAAACTAGAAGAACAAACACAAATTGCAGGAACAATTGATTCTATTGAAAAACAAATTAGTGAACAGGGCGAAATTGGAGATAAACCAGAAACAGCATATAGTTCATCAGACGAAGCATATGAGCATAGGCAAAATTTAGCAGAATTAAAAAATCAATTAGATAGTGAAAAGCAAAAAGAAAATCCTCACACAGAACAAATTGCAGAGCTTAAGGCAAAAAATATAGAAGAAGTTGATTATGCACAAATTAATACTTTGCAAAAGTTAAAAGATCATCAGGACTTTTTATATAAACTACTAACATCAAAAGATTCATTTATACGTAAGAAAATTATTGATCAAAATTTACTATATTTGAATTCAAGATTAAACTACTATTTAGATAAGATAGGATTACCGCACGAAGTGGTATTTAAATCAGATCTAACTGTAGAAATTACAGAATTAGGTAGAGAATTAGATTTTGATAATCTATCTAGAGGAGAACGCAATAGATTAATCCTTGGATTAAGTTGGGCATTTAGAGATGTTTATGAATCAATGAATACATCATTGAACTTGTTGTTTATTGATGAGCTTGTTGACTCTGGTATGGATACAATGGGTGTTGAATCAGCAATGAGTGTATTGAAAAAAATGTCTCGAGAGGGTGGTAAAAATATATTCCTTATTTCACACAGAGATGAGTTAACGTCAAGATGCTCGAACGTACTTAATGTAGTTAAAGAAAACGGATTTACATCTTTTGCAACTGATATCGAAACTATCGATCACAAAACACATAAAGAGTTATTTGCAAAAGATCATGAACACGATACAGTTAGCGCCTAGCACATTATCATATAAATTTGAAAGCCCTGGAAAATACGCCATGGCAACTTACGTGGATCAAAATTATGATTTTGATTTGCTAGAATTCAATGCTTATAAAGATCAACCATATCATTTATATCCAGAGTTTAAACATGTACCGATAAGAAAACTAAAAAATATAAGACGAAGGGTAATGATATCTCATGTTCGAGAAAGATTAAACATCGACAGTAAGATATTAAGAGCTCAGGCTGTTTTTATTGATTGGTTAGTACAAAATGAAATATGCACAGCACAACAAATTGTGTATGTAGTCGGTTGTCAAGATGAGTTTGATTTTTTAGAATCATATAGACAGGCATGTATACAAGAAAATATTTTTAGACACAGAATAAATGTAATTGCTTATCCTCATTTTGAAACTGATGCTGTCTGGCGTATGTATCATGATGGAATAAAAGTAGCAAATAAAAATTTTGACGAATTGCAAAACTTTGTTAAAAATGAATTTTTATTTCTCAATGCAAAAATACATAAAACAAATAGATTAAATCTTGCTTTAAGATTAGAAAACAATAATGTACTAAAACATGGTATTTGGTCTTTGAACACAAATCATACTGCTCAAGAATTATATCCTAAAATCGCACACTTAACAACCAAATACGATTTTGATTGGTTTTATAGTAAAATACCACATAGTCCAGATAAAATAAAATATGATGGAGAAGCAGATCATTATTTAGGATATCCATATGATCATACATTATATGAAAATACGAAATATAGTATTGTTGCGGAAACACATGTTGAGAATGAGGACGCATTTATGATCACAGAAAAAACTGCAAGAACAATACTGAATAAACATCCTTTTATAATGGCTACTACTCCTAGATTTTTAGAACAATTACATGCAAGAGGATATCAAACCTTTCATGAATTATGGTCTGAAGAATATGATGGAGAATTTGATACTGAAAAACGTATGCAAATGATTGCTGATACAGTCAAGCACATATACAATAATTCAGTCGACTGGGTAAGAGCTTACAATATAGCACAACACAATTACACTAGGCTACAAAGAAGATATGATGACGCTGTTAAAAAACTAGTTCAGATTTTATAAAATATCCATAAATATCATTGTTATGTATATAAATCCTTCTGATTTAGACACCATACAATGGGAGCCAACTAGTATTTGTAATGCCAATTGTATATGTTGTCCCCGAACCGATCACGATACCATGCTAACAAAGCCATGGATACTAAAATTTCAACATCACACATCAGAAGAACAATATAATGCTGTTATCAAATCTTTTTGCGATCCAAGATTACAAAAATTAAGAAAAATAATTTACAATGGTAATATAGGTGATGCAATGATGCACCCTTTTATAGATAAGATATTAATAGGAATTGCAAAAGAAAAACCAAATTTGGCACAAGAGGTACACACCAATGGCGGAGGCAAATGGGCAAAGAAAATAGAAAACGTGTGCAAGTATATTGTTGATAACGATTACAAGCCAAGGATAAATTTTGTTTTTTCAATCGACGGACTGGAAGATACTAATCATTTGTATAGAAGAAATGTTGTTTGGAAAAATATAATGGAAAATGTTGATGTATTTAAAAAATATGATATACACTGTACATGGAGATGGAATACCTTTGATCACAACAAACATCAGATTGATGAAGCAAGGCAGTTGGCAGAATCATGGAAATGGTTTTTTAAAGTTAATGAAGGCACATTTGGCCAAGACGAAGTAACTGAAAATTATAAAAAAGAATCAAATCAAAACTTATACAAACAAAAAATAAAATTAAACATCGAAGATGATTTAGTAACTTACGATGAAGATCCAAATCTTCCACCTTTACATGCTGGACGTTCGATTGCTAAAAAAGATATATGTCCGTGGAAAACTAATAACGATATACAGATAATGTCCGACATGACTGTTTGGCCATGTTGTTGGACAAGTCACTTCCATTACATATATAGTTTAGGTTATGAACAATTATGGAAAGGCGATAAGTTCGTATCGGCAGGTAAACTGGGAGTAAGTGATTACGACATTTCATTTATTAGAGAATGGGATCTTAAGGTAGGTCGCGACTATGATAAAAATAAAGATGTAAAAATAACTAATGATCATTTATTGTATGATGTATTAGTAAGCGACACATACAAACATATAGGAGATATGTTTAATACTCATCACTTTCAATTGGATGTTTGTAAAGCAACGTGTAGATCGGAAAGAGTTAATTTAGAATTTGATGAGCATGGTAGACAATTTAAAGATCACAATAGGTAACTGACTTCGTCAGTTAGTATTATTGTTAACTAACGTTAACAATCTTTTTACTCTTTTCTATAAGGTAATTATAAAATACTATCAAGATACACTGTATCGTATCATACAGAATCAGTCATGACTCACCCAGTTACGGGTGAGTGGTAACTTCGCATCATACGAGATCACGCCATTCTAACTTTACAGTCCTACGGAAGCGGTTGGCCGGTACTCCCATCAACTGCGTCTCATCCAACGGAACCAATGTACATAAAGTAAGTTAGCACTATGCACAAGGTTGAGGTTTATCTTTTCTAAGAGCCTCATCATTTAGCAGATATTAGCCTAGGTCGTGCAACATCAGATTCACCACCTTTGACTCGGCGCATTTCTGAGATATGACTATCAGTTTGGTTGCTATATAGTAGATGTTAGCCTAAAAAGGGTATTATTATTGGTTGATATTAGCCTTATTAAATAAAGTATACGATTGATTGTACCAAAAAGTCAACCAAAATTATAAAAGTTGACTAAATTTTCTTTTGGTTGTATACTAAAACAATGAAAGAAACTATAATATCAAACATTAGAGGCGAAGATGAATATGGACAACCTATATTCATTGATAGGATATATGGAACTGATAATACACGTAGGCTTATACAAAAAGATGGTACAGTGTATGGCGGAACATTAACTAAACGCAGAATTACTGTAAAAAGATTAAACGGAGAAGGAAGTTTTAATTCACACGTTTGGGAAACAGCAGATGGCAGATGGTTTGACAGAGGTGGTATGCCTATTGACAAACCAGAACAACTAGAAAAAACTACTTCGGAAATGCTACAAGAAGGTTTTGACGAAGAGCAAAAGCAACGTGAAGAAGAGGAATAATGAATACTTGTTTATCACTATTACTGGCAGTATCAATGCACATGGGATTAGAAGGAAACTATAACGGAATACATCCTCATGCAAGATGCCAAATAGATAATACTATAACTGGTGCGTTTTATAATAGTGAAGAATCAATTAGTATATACGCAGGCAAAGAATTTGAAATAGATAGATTTGTAAGATTAGAAGTAGGTCTAGCAACAGGATACAGTGGAGGAGATATTGTACCTTTTATGAGATATACTGATAGAGGTTGGTTTATAGCACCTGCTTATGAGTTTGATAGAAATAATATAGGATTAACTCTCGGATATGAATGGAAATTAAAATGAGTGGAGCAAAATCAAAAAACAAAGGCAAGACATATGAAAGAGATGTTGCTAATTTTTTAAGTGAATTGTATCAAGAGTCATTTACAAGAGTACCGTATAGTGGTGCATTTGTTGGTGGTAAAAATATTGTAAGAACAGAAACACTTTCAGAAAATCAAACAAGAGGATTTAAAGGTGATATTATTCCACCTGATAGTTTTCCACTCTTAGTCATTGAAGCAAAAAATTATGGTGAACTACAATGGCATAATTTAGCACTTGGTAAAGAAGTAAAACTTTTAGATAGTTTTATTTCACAATCGCAAGAGTCATGTGAAGAAAACGATAAATGGTTATTGTGTGTTAAAATATCAAGACAGGGTGAATTTGTATTATGGGATCCAAAACAATGGAACAATTTAAAATACACTAAAGATTATAAAGAGTTCCATTACATTGAATATAAAGAATTTTGGAATTTAAATTCTGATGCTGTAAAACAGCAGTCTACTTAAACAACTACTTGGCCAGATTTTTTATAACGTTCGGCATTGTCGCCAACAAACTTAATTATGTCATTACGATCTGTATCAGAAAGAGACCATGCCTCTTCCCACGATATTGAACCTCGCATGTACCAACAAATTTCAGTTACTTGTTGTTTGATATTAGAACGTTCTTTAGCCAACTTTTCGAAGTAGACATTTATTTGGTCAGGCTCAGCCTTTAAGAGCCATCCCCGAAAAAATCTGTTGGATTGAAATCAACTTGTGAAGTCCATTCATTTCCACAAGACTCTTTTTCACATTTCATTGCAACTGATTTATCAATGTCTAAGTTGTTAACAGATGCAAGTACTTCGTCGATTTGTTTTGCCGCATTTGAATCTATATTTTGTATAAATGCAAATATTTCTTCTTGATCAGTTACTTCTTCACCTTCTGGAGTAACAACTTTAATAATACTTCTACCTAATAAAGATACACTCATGTCTGCCATTCTTCTAAAACTTTTATTATAAATTGACATACTTTCTGAATTGATATCTTTTTCTCGAGATAAGTTTTGAAGTGTTTTTGTTTCGTCGAATGCCGCCAACGCCGCTTCTGTCTGCATAGAATACGTATATGGCTTAACATATACTGTAACACCTGTGTCTAATTTTACAGGATACTCTGCTTCAAGTAATTTAGCAGTTGGTAAAACATCTCTTAAGTTAACCATACCTCTTACTTCAGATGCACACTTTGGACATTTAGCACTAACTTCGTGTTCTTCTCCATTGGTTGCAATTTTGATAGCAATTAATAATGTGTCGATATCAGTAATTGGTATTTCTTTAGGATTTTGTATACCTGGAACGCAACTCTTAATCATAGAAGTAACAGCTTCACCATTTAGCAATGCATCAGGATTTTTAGCCATTGTTTCATCACGACCGGTCATGGCCATGACTGCTAATTCACCACTCATTGATTGTTCCATGTCAGGATTAAATGCTCCTTGGCTTGGAATACGTACATACAGTTTTGGTGATCTGTAATACTTTGATAGTTTGTTTTCACTCATGTTTTTCTTTCCTATTATACTATTATATATGTATATAACTATAACGATAAATATTTATGTTATAGTAGTACTTATCTACTTAATTATATGGGTATTTAATGAAAAATGGCTGACGGCGACAAAATTACAATAGAAAATATAAATTGGGATGATTCCAATCTTCCTAAATGGGCCACTGAGGCAACGCAATTAAAAATTGCTAAAGCCTTAGGTGCAATGAAGAAAACTGACGATAAAGAGGAAAAAGAAAATAAAAAACAAACAAAATCCTTACAAGATGTTGTAAAACGTGTTGAGCAACTTAACAAAACTAGTGCTGAAAGTTCTAAAAAGATGGTGGCACAACTGAATAAAAAAGGTGGTGATTACACAAAAGATTTGGTTAAGAAAAATATACAAACACCATTTAAATCAGTTAACATGGCAATACAAAAATTTGCTGGAAAACTTGGTATAGTTGGGGCGGCACTTGGTGTGGTTGCGGCAAGTATTGGATTTGTGATTGGTAGATTAAAACAATTTTCAGATTCATTTAGACAAGTATTCGCAATGGGCTTTAGAATGGAGCAAGGATCATTAGGTTTAGCCAAAGCGGCAGTGGCGGCTGAAATGGGGATTAATCAA
>TARA_B100000674_G_scaffold499384_1_pt1 | contig 14743 bp, 9 predicted proteins | sample TARA_B100000674 | Tara Oceans TARA_B100000674 (sample SAMEA2622759) | marine metagenome | biome: marine biome (ENVO:00000447); feature: surface water layer (ENVO:00002042); material: "saline water (ENVO:00002010), including plankton (ENVO:xxxxxxxx)" | depth 5 m
GATGATGATGATGATGATGATGATGACGATGATGATGATGATGAGTGGAGTGATTCTGATTCGCGCGCGGACGCGCCGAGGCGGTGGAACGGGGCGCGGGGATCGGCGACAGATGGCGCCCGAGTGTGATCGCGCCGCGCTCGCGGCGAGACTGGCGGGATGGGACGCGGCGGGCGAGCGCGGGACGGCGGCGGCGCGGGAATTGGACGTGACGTTTGTGAATGGATTATGGTTCATCCCGGGCCCGCCGGGCGCGGAACATCATCCGCGCGAGTGGTACGAGAGGGCGAGCGGGACGACGGCGTGGGTCATGGGCGCGCTGGGGGCGAGAAGCGCGTTCGCGCGCGGGACGCGAGAAGAGTGCGAGAACGTCGCGGCGATGTACCGCGGCGGAGCGAATTTCAACGATACGAACGTGCCGGGATCGTATCGGATGTACGGGGCGAGAAGCGTGGATAAGGTGACGTGCGTGGTCAAGCCGGTGGACGAGCTGCCGTTGCGACCGGAGTGCGGAGACGCGCCGTATCGCGTCGCGTGGCTCAATAAGGTACCGGTGCTGAGAGAAGTCGCGGAGACGATGGATCGCGGCGGAGGATATGAAAACGTACGCTCGAGCAACTATTTTTGGCTCGATGCCGATATGGCCGCTCCGGGAGACGGGCAGTGGGACTCGTTCAACACCGCCGAGCAGATGACGCGAAACCTCGCCGCGGCGGAGACGGGCATCTCTCCCGCGTGTTATCACGGCAGTTGGAACTTTTCTCGCCCGATACTGGGCGCGTGCGATAACGTCGGTGATATCGTCGCCAACGTGTTCGGTGGTTCGCTCGACTCCGTGCGGTACTTTGATCAAAAGTACCGAGACTTTGTGCGCCGGTGGGCGCCGACGTGTCCTCGCGAGGAATGGGTCTTTGCCAAAATGGCTGCTCGAGAGTATCGCGCCGACGCGAACGGCGCCGAGCGTCCCGTGTTCTCGAAACGATCGTGCCTGTACGAAGATCCGAACATCGGTCCCGAAACGATCGTACGCGATGGTCGGTGTTTCGAGCAAACGAATGAATTCGCGGCGCGCGCGCGACGGTGACCGACTAGGGTTTAGATGTGGTTTTTTATGTCTGCGGCTGCATGCGTGTAGATCTATGTATAATGATATGGTATTTGTAGTATTGAATATGAGAATGAGACGAACCGACATTCGTACGTCTCCGAGCCGAGACGAGCCGAGACGACGTCGCGCGCTTCGCGCCGCGCCGACGGACGTCGACGGACGCGCGCGGACGTCGACAGACGTCGACGGACGAGCGTTCCATTCATGTCCATCGCTCGTTCGGTGTTCACCGCGTTGGCGTCGAGAGGACGAGGACGCGCGGCGATTCGTTTGCCCGACCGCGGGTGGTCGAGATTGACGACGACGACGACGACGACGGGACGAGTCGACGCGGCGAACGACAACGATATCGACGACGACGTCAACGCGGAGACGAACGCGGAGACGATGGAGCGAATGGCGCGCGAGATGTTGGTGGAGGAGATCGAGATGGAGGAACGCGCGGATTTGGATCAAAACGCGTCGCCGACGAGACTCGAGGCGCGCGCGGCGGCGCTTCGACGCGCGGCGGATGAATTGGATCACCAGGCGGAGGCGATGCACTCCAAGGCGCACAGACGCATGCGTCATCGTGCGAATGAGATGGCGAGACGCGCGAGCGAGGGTCGCGATCGCGCGCGCGAGTTCGCGGCGCGCGCGCGATTGTTGCGAGAGGTGGCGAGACGCCGCCGCGCGCCGGGCGACGACGACGACGGCGACGGCGACGTTCGCGGTGGAGGCGAAGATGATCCGAGACGCGTTCGCGCGCGTCCGGTGTGAAATGTACGTCGCGTCGACGCGGTGTGTGTGCTCTACTCAAGATGATGATGAGAACAAAATGAACGACTACGCGTCGCGCCTCGCGCGTTCGTCTGAAAAAACACGCGCAGACGAAACGAATCAATCCTCGACGCTGTCGGCGCGTTTCTTACGCACGAACACCACCGACAGGCGACCGAGAGGATTCCTTTTAATCACATCCCCGACCTCGAGTCCCAACGCGCGCGCGTTCGCCGTCGTCCGCGTCACCACGTCTTCTCCGCGTTCCCGAATTCCGTGCCGCAATCGATACGCGTCGCCTCTATACATCAACAACGATCTCGGTTCCAACACAAAACTCACCACCGGTTCGCCCTCGCCCTCATCACCCCCACTCACGCCCTCGCTCGGCCAAAATTCAATCATCGCGCGTCCTCGAAGCGTTAAAATCGCCGCGTCTTCTTCGTACGCGTCCCCGTCCGAGTGCGGCGTCACCCCGGCGTTCGCCTCGTATTCGTTCACCAACACGTGGTTCGGCTCCTTCATCGCGGCCCCGCGTCGAAACACGTATCTCATCATCGTCTTCGCGTACATCGGCACCTTTCTCGCGTCCTCATCTCGATACGGCGCCGACGGCGACGCGCCGCCCGAATTCATCACGCGGCGGCCTCTCGTCTTCATCGTCCACGACGACGCCGGTTCTCGCATCACGCGCGCCTCCAACGCGCGCGCGGTGTCTTCATCGATGAATTCGTCGCACAGAGAGATTCCGGGGATCACGGTCGTCGCGTGCGTCGCGAACACGTCGTCATCGATGACGTTTTCATTCAAATCCAAATCATCATAATCATAATCACCCGTCGCGCGCGCGTCGACGTCGCCCGCACCGTCGCCCGCACCGATCGCATCGCGGTCGACGGTCTCTCTCGCGCGCTCTCGCGCTCTCGCGCGCACGGTGGCGAAATCGATCGGCATGTCCCCTCGACGGCGCGGGACGCGAACTCGGGTGTCGACGACGACGCGCGCGAGACTTCGGAAGAGACTCTCTTCCGGATGAGACGGAGATGGAACGGTGTTCGTGTGCTTTACTACTATTCCATGCGCCGATAATGCGTGTACTCGTACACACACATATATATATATATACCGGTACGCGACGAAGAGCGTCGTCTTTGTCGTCGGTTAAAAGAGTTTGTAGTGGCGACACACGCGCAGCAAGAGCAAAAACATGCCCACCGTCCCCGCCGTGCCGAACCAGGCGACGAATAAGAAGGCGTCGTGCTCGTTTTCGATGTTGTTCTTGATGTTCATGCCGAAGATGCCGACGACGACGGAGAAACACGTGAGCGACAGCGTCGCCGTGGTGAGAATGAGCTCGAGCTTGATGAGCTGATTTCTCTGGGAATCGAGCTCGATCTCGATTAAATCTTCCAAATCGTCGATGTATTCGTTCAGACCGTTCAGAGATCGGTGCGTGGAATCGACGTGGGTGAAATACGTCTCCAGTAAATCCTCGAGCTCTTGTAAATCTTTATCCTCGTCGTAGGCGTCGAAATAGGCGGCGTGCGCGTCGCCGCCCTGGACGTGGACGCCGTGGACGCCGAGCGGCGACCGACCGGTGACGCTCGAGACGCTGAGCGCGTGTTCCAGTCGATGACGCGCGGTGGTGGTGGAACGATCGGCCGTTCGTTGACCGGTAGCGTCGGGCGCGGGTGAACTCGCGTCCGAGGCGTCGGCGTCGAGCGTCGCAGCGTACGATTCAGACTCTTGTTTCGCCTTGCGCGTCAGGTACATGTCGCGCATGTCTGAATCGTCGTCTAAATAACGTTGAATCTCTTCGCGCACTTTACTCACGCGACCGGTGACGCGCACCAAACGCGTCTTCATCTTTCGCACGCGCTCGAGATTGACGTTATCGACGCGTTTGCGCAGCGCCTCGAGCGCCGGTTTGGCGTCGAGTTCAACCTTGTTCGCCTCCACCTCGAGAGAATTGCACACCATCTCGAGCGCCACTTCCAGGGCGACGAATTCAAACGGAAACTCTTCCGTCGTCGGAGACACGCCTCGCGCCGTCGTCGTCGGCTTATCGGGCGAACGATCGGGGGGCGTCGGCTCCGTGGACGACGGCGCGCCGCCCGTCGCCGCCGCCGCCGCCGCCGCCGCCGCCGCCGTCGTCGTCGCGTGCTCACCCATCGCGCTCAGATCCACGGCTGATAAATCAATCGTCATGCTCGGCTTTGACTTCGATTCTCGAATCTTTTTCCTTCGCACCAATCGATTTCTCAACTCGGGTAAAAAATGCGTCACCGTGCTCGTCTGCGAATCCGTCATGATGACCTCCTCGCTCGTGATTAACACCTTGATCTGCTCGAGATTCACCACGATGGCGCGCTCTCGACACAGCACCGCCGCTGAATACGAATCCGCCGTCGTCGGTTCGAGCACGCGTAAATCTCTCAGCGGCACGCGAAGCAACGACGCGATCTTTGTCTTTTCGAGACTCAGTTTGTTCACCGCGCCCTGCGTGTTCACGCGTACCCATCCAACCTTGGCGCGTCCCGTCGTGGATCCAGCGTTCGTCGTCGTCGTCGGTTTCACCGGTTCCACGACGTCCGCGTTCACCGAGTCGTACCTCCCGGCGCCTCTCGGCGGTTTCCCCACCATGACGCGTTCGAGCGCGTCCCGAGTCGAAGCGTCCGACGGTTTCGCCGCCGCCGCGCGCGACGGTCCGCGCACCCCTCGCGCCGACTCGCTCGTCGTCGTCACTCCCGAATCACTCTCCGCGTACGAACCCATGAGTTCTCTCGCCACCGCGCGTCCATCGAACGCGCCGTCTCCACCTCGACCGAGTCCTCGGCGCGCGTCGTCGTCTTCGTCGTCGTCGTCTTCGTCGTCGTCGTCTTCGTCGCCGTCGTTCGTCCGTTCCGAGACGCGCGCCGCGGCCGAGACGTCCAAACGACCGATGCCAGAGTCTGAATCGGTCCCCGCCCCCGTCGTTCGCATCGCTCGTCCCACGGCGCGCTGCGCGCGAATCATCGCCTCGTACTCGGCCGGGGGTAACGGTGGGATCGGCGGTGTCCCGCTTCGACTCTCGCCGGTTTCGAGGGATATATCGCGCGCGTACGCCTCGTTCGGGAAATTCGCGTCGTCGTCGTCGTCGCGAGCATCGCGCGCGGCGTCGTCGGACGTCGATCGACGCGTCATCGTGTGCGGGAAGCTTTGTTTTCATTCACTCGTTTCATTTAAAATGTCATTCATTCGTTGATACATCGCGCGTCGTCGTCTCTCCGCCTCGGTCACCGATCGGGGGTCCACGATTGGTACCGAGCCCACGACCGCGTGACCTCACCCGGTTTCGCGCGGGAAAAGTGTCCCTTGGGAAGATACGTCCCCGCGCTCGACGTCCCGCGCGCGAAACGCGGCGCGGCGTCCTCGTACGTCGGCGCGGCGGCGTCCGGTAACCCCGGTTCGTCGTTCGCGTGATGCAACCATCCGTGCCATCCGCGAGGAACGTTCGCGGCGGAGTAATCGTCCGCGTCCGGGGGCACCACCCACCGGTTTCGTCCCTGTTGAGACGAGACGTCTTGGTAATATTTGTTTCCGAGCTCGTCCTCGCCGACGAGTTCGCCCTTACGTCCCTCGAGGTGCCTACGCGCGACGCGATCGCGGCGGTTCTGGTCAGTCGGGCGGTTCTCTCTCTCTCTCTCTCTTCGCTCGCGGACGACGAAAGCGCGCGCGCGCACGCACCACACGCTCCCGTCCAATATCTTCGTCCTGCGTCGTCGAACGCGCGGGTCAAAAGTCAGAAACGTTCGATTCGCGCGCGTCCGCGCGGTCGAATTCGCGATCGAGCGCGTTCGAGCGATGGAGCGCGATCGCGTCGACGGTATCGACGTCGCGCGCGAACGCACAGCGTGGACGCGCGTCGCGCGCGGTCGCTCGACCGCGCGACACTTTGGAAAACCTTCGTCGCCTCGATCGTCGTTCGCGTCGTCGCGAGCGCGCGTCGCATGACGAGAGACGACGAACGAGCGACGTCGCGTGCGATCGAACGAACGCGCGTCCGAACGACGTCCCTCGCGCGAACGCGCGCGCGAAGATGAGGATGCATGAAATGAATCATGAAGGATGTCATCAGATCGCGCCTTCGCGCGTTCGCATGACGCGTCTCTCCGTCCTGGACGACGCGCGACGACGCCCATCGTCCACCTCGTCCTCTCCCGATCGCGCGGTCCTCGCCGCGGTGGTCCAGGACGCGAGACGAGGCGACGGTCGAGAGATTTCCTGCGCGTGGCGACGCGCATTCACGGCGCACGCGCGCGCGCTCGAGGATCCTCTGCGCGGGGAATCGCGCGCGTTCGCGGGGTCGTCTCGCGACGCGCGCGATGCGCACGCGCGAGCGGAGCGAGGGGTGTGGGCGTTGGCGGACGCGGGGGAGACGACGGCGGGCGACGCGTTGGCGACGGCGCTCGGCGAGCGGTTCGGCGAGACGTCGAGACGCGCGAGGTTCGCGCGGTGCGCGATGGCGATGGCGAGAGGAGACGGGGAGGAAGCGGAGAAAATAATACGTGACATCGAGTCGTCGAGAGATGGAGACGCGGATGGACGAGCGTCGCGCGCGCGGGTCGCGGCGAAGAAGAGCGCGGGCGACGACGCCGGCGCGCTGCGCGCGCTGACGGAGTACGCGGAACGGTACGGGGGGGATGAACGGGGGTGGTTGGAGCTCGGACGCGCGCACGCGGTGAAATGTGCGTACGAGGAGGCGTTGTTTTGTTACGAGGAGGTGATGTGCGCGATGCCGTTCGATCCGAGCGCGCACAGACGCTGCGCGGAGACGTTGTATTCGATGGGCGGCGAGAGAAATCTGAGGGACGCGAAGAATCATTTCGCCGCGGCGTTGGATTTCACCAACGGGCGAGACGTGCGGGCGATGTATGGGGTGGTGCTGTGCGCGAAGAAATTGCGCGAATACGCCGAGGGTGGACGCGCGGAGGGGAGGGAGCTCGCGGCGGCGGCGGCGGAGCGTCTCTTGCAGAGATACGTCGAGGAGAATGAATCTTTACTCGGCGTCGCGCGACCGCAGCTCAAGGGGGCGACGTCGTGAGGTAGACGAGCGCGCGCGCGTAGGTGTGGTGTATTCAAAGGTTATACGCGTGTATCCAAACGTAATCAATCAATCGTCGTCGCGTCATCTTACATTCACGTCGGCGCGACGGGCTACGTGTTTCTCTCGAGCGACTCGAGCGCCGGGGTGAGGTAATTACCATTCTTACTGCTCTTCACCTGCGTGATCAACTCGTACTCGGACTCGGTGCTCTCGTACTCGTATCCGACGTCGAACGAGCGATTGCGAGCCTGTTCGTCGTGCATCGCCTTGACGCAGACGTCGGCGACGTCGGCGCACGAAATCGGCGTGTTGATGCGTTCCGATTGATCAAACACCAACGCCTTCCCGCCCCCGGCCTCGTCCACGAGTTCACCCGGTCGAACGATCGTGTACCCGACCCCAGAGTTTCGCAACACGCGCTCGCCGTCGCGTTTCATCTTGAGCACACGCTCTCTCTCCTCGCCCTCCTCCAAACCGGCGCCGAAACACGACACCAAGATGACATCCGGCTCCTCGCCGCGAGGAATCGCCTTGACGTACTCGAGGGTGAGATTGAACATGTTATTGCTCCCACTCATGACGTCCGTCATGGAGACGTCGCGCTGATTCTTTTTCGCGTCGAACCGAACGCCAATCTCCGTCACGCGCGATAAATCGAGCGTCTCCTCGCCGTCGGCGCCCCACGACGTCTCGCCCTCGTTGACGAATTTGTGAAAGGGCATGCGAATCACCTGCCATCCACCGGTGGTGTTGAAGGAGAATCGAAACCTCTGCCCGTCGTCTTGCGTGAGCATGACGCTGTACCGCTTCCCGTCGCCCTTTAATCGGAAGAGTAAACCCTCCATGGTGGCGTAATCGACGTCGGCTTGTAACGCATCCACCGACGCGGCGATTTCAGCCTTGACGGCGCGACTGGTGATGAATCCGTTAAACGTGGCGAATTTATACGGTTTCTCCTCATCCTCCGGATACAACGGATCGAAATTCACGCGCTGCATCTCCGCCGCGGCGGCCCATCGTCCATCAGAATCGCCCGCGCCTCCCGCTCCCGCGTCGTCGCTCGTCGTCCACGTCTCGTACGCCGTCGGATGTTTAAAATTCGTCAACATCACCTTGGATTTCGCGCTTCTCCCCGCGCGTCTCGATGCGAGTTTATGGTAGTAATCTTGCATGCACGACACGACGTTCTTCACGCCCTCGACGTCGACGTTGAACAAATCGCTCGTCACGCGCGTCGAGGCGCTCGCGCAGTAAATCACCTTGTTCACCCCAGCCGCGGCGGTTCGAATCGTCTCCTTATCCCCGACGTCGCCGACGATGACTCGCACGAGACCCGGTAACTTCTCCGCGTCGCTCTCTCGTCGAACGAGCGCCTTGACGGTGTATCCACGCAGGAGCAACTTACGAATCAACACGCGTCCCACGCGTCCCGTCGCCCCCGTCACGAGCACCGTCGTAAACTTGGCGTTCGGCGTCTCGTACTCCCCCACCGAACTCCCACTCAGCAGTTCCTCGTCGTACACCCCCGCATCCAGCGTCCCTTCGTCCATCACCGATCCACTCTGTCCCGGAATGGACGTGAGCGACGTCAGACGCTTGAACACTTGATTAAACGCCGCGCGCGATTTTCGTCCCAGCGCCACCGGGTTGACGTCCTCCAACCCGCCCGTCGATTGTTGCGCGCCTCCATCGCGACGTTTCCTCGCCTTACGCGCGTTCATGGCGTCGACCATCCCTTGCGTGAGCTCCAAATCCCGTTCCACGGTCGCATCCTCCTCATTCGCCTCCTCATTCGCGTCCCGTTCGTCGCGTTCGCCGCCGTCGCGCGTCGGTCCCGCGCGCGCCGTCGTCCGCCTCCTTCGAGTCCATCCCACGACGCCTCCCTCTCGTCCATCGACGCGACGCGCGCGCGACGTCGACGATGGACGCACGACGCGCGTTCCCATCGAACGCGCGCGTCTCCTCGTTCCCTCGGCGTCGCGCGAGGCTGTTCGAATCGTCGCCGTCGCGAATGATGACGTCGACGTCATCCTCGCCGTCGTCCTCGCGCGCGCTCGAGTCGCGTCGGCGGACGAGAGGAACGGTCTCACGCGCGGTCGATCCCTCGTTCGTCGTCGTCGAGGTCGCTCGCGAGAAGCGCGCGCGCGTGTGACGCCGCAACAAAGTGACGTCGTCGTGTCGACCCATTTCTCACGAATTCGCGCGCGCCGGGAACGCGGTTCGGGACGACGCGGTTCGGGACGTCTCGGGACGAGCGGTCGGGACGCGGACGCGTGACGCGCGAGTTGAAACGAAATGAAATGAAATCTCGGGACTCGTCGGGAATCGAGCGACGACGCGTCGACCGCGGTCCTCTATTCTCTCCGCGCGCGCGGTTCGGTCGTCCCGTCCCGTCGGCGTCCCGCGCGCGTTCTCGCGACGGAACCGACCCGTTCACTCCCTCGCCAAGACGCCCACGCGATACTCCTCCACGATATCAAACACTCTCGATGGATGTTGCGGCCCTTTAAACCCTTCCGTGGCGTCCCCCCCCCCGTTCTTCGCGACGGCGTCGACGCCGCCCGGATGTTCGTCGACGTAGTCGGTGAGGTCGTACACCTTGTCGTCGATGATGACCCACAGATCGTCCACGGACGCGTGTCTCGCGATCTCATCTCGCGTGTACGGCGTTCGTGGATCGATTTTCGTGTTTTGCGCGGTCGCGCGCGGTGCGTCGGCGCCACCGCGCGATGATGTGCGCGTCGAGAGAAGATGCACGATGACCACGGTGACGAGCGCGCTCGCGATGTAGAGCGGTATGACGCCGACGTCGACGCCGAGCGATCGCGCCAAGGCGTCGAGCGCGGTGGTGGGCGACATGTGGAGACGCGCGAGAGAGATGGGCGATCGATGACGACGCGAGGGGCGGCGTCTGCGGATGATGAGTGGATGTGATGATGATTCGATGATTCGCGCATCATCACCTCGCGACGCGCGTGCTCGGCGACGTGATGACGCTCGAGGACGGAGATGCGGACGAACGCGTCTTCGCGCGCGTGCTCGCGCGCGTGCTCGCGCAGTTAGATCCGAGACTCGTCGTCGAGGAGGCGATTCGCGCGTCATCTTCATCGGCATCGTCGCCATCACAATCATCTTCATCGACGCTCGACGCGCGCGCGCAGGCGACGCTCGCGCGCGCGCTTCGATCATCGATGGCGTTGACGCGTTCGGTGTCCTATGCCGCGCGCGTGGCGCGCGAGGCGTGTAAGAGGATCGAGACGGAGGCGCGGGAGGGACGCGGCGACGGCGAGACGCGCGACGACTTGGCGGCGACGGCGACGACGACGAGAGAGACCGCGGACGACGACGCCGAGGGGTGGACGGCGCGTGAATTCGCCGAGGGGTGGAGACACAGAGCGTATCTGCTCGACGCGACGGAGGCGCGAGCCGGGGCGATCGAGGCGAGAGAGAGACGTCCCGAGACGGCGTTGGGGACGCGCGTCGTCGACGCCCAGCGCGCGAGAACGCAGACGAACGCGTTGGCGGGATCCACGGGCGCGTTCGCGTGGTCCGCCGGGTTCACGGCGAGTGAATTCGTCATGTCGGACGTGGGCGCGAGGTTGGTTCGAGATAGACGCGTGGTCGAGCTCGGAAGTGGGACGGGAACGACGGCGACGACGCTGTGTCGAGCGGCGCCTCGCGCGTTGTGCGCGACGGATCGAGACGCGCGCGCGTTGGAGAATTTACGAATGAATCTGGAAGTGAACAGAGAGATGGACGGTGACTGTGCGACGTATCGCGTGCGCGTGGACGATTTGGACGCGCCGGTGGTGACGCGAGGCGACGAGGGCGACGCGTTGGAGGCGTCGATTCGCGCGTTGGATTGGGAACGCGCCGATGTCGACGTCATGCGGAACATGCGCGCGGATTTCGTGCTCGCGGCGGATTGTTCGTACGACCCGACGCTCATTCCGGGACTCGTGCGCGCGATCGGCGCGCTCTTGGGGGCGACGCCGAGCGATGATGAGGACGAGTGGACGCCGCTCGAGACGCTCGCCGCCGCCGCTGCGCGCTCGAAACTCGCCGACGCGTACGCCTCCGCGCCGTGCGCGCTCATCCTGAGCGCCGTGCGTCAAGAGGAGACGATGGAAGCGCTCATTCACGCGCTCGAACGCGCGCGTTTGCACCCCGTGGACGTCACGAGCGTCGTCGAGGAGGTGCGCGCGGACGCGTCCTCGCCCAAATTTCTCTTCGCCGACGCCGAGCGCGCGCACGCCGGCGATCCCGTGCGCGCCTTTGCGTGCACCCCCGCTCGCGCGTGAATCGAACGGAGAAACCCCACGGAGCACCGCGGCGGAATAGAATAGAACGGAAGACGATGGAATCGAACGGCGACGAACGCGAGCGAGTCTTCGCGTCGGTCGCGTACGGCGAAACGTTTCGCGCCGCCGCCGTCACATCATGTCTCGCGCGGACGCCACCCCGTCGTCGTCGTCGCGGCTCGCGCCTCGCGCGCGCGTCGAACACGACACCGACGGTCGTCTCGTCATCGACGCCGTCGACGAATCTCGCGCGCGCGCGCTCGCGAAGACGTCGAATTCGGATGCGCTCAAACCGTTGCTGCTGATGATCGAATTCGACGCCGCGCGCGGACTCCCTCGCGACGTTCGACGCGCGTGCGCGACGTGTGAGATCGCCCCGGGTCCGTTACTCGCCGACGGCGCGTCGTTCGCGACGCAGGAGGACGCGCCGGTGACGCGAGCGAACGAGAGACAGAGACGGCGGAGCGCGGCGTCGGGACGGCGACGCCGGGACGCGCGGGACGACGACGACGGTTCGAACGACGACGACGACGACGCGATACAGTCGAGCGGTGACGGTAGGTTTCGGTTCAAGACGTCGTTCGCGTGTTACGTCACGAGAGCGTCCCCGCGAGACGTCGCGCGCGTGTCGACGTTTCGAGCCGCGAGGTCGGGCGAAGAGCGAGACGCGTATCCCTTGGGAAGCGTTGAATTATCCGTCCGACGCGCCATCGAGGGGGACTACGAGGAGTTTACGTGGATGCCCGCGACGCACGAGCGTCGAGCGCGAGAGAATCTCGGTACGTTCACGTGGTGCGCGCACTTTGATCACGAACGCGAGGGCGTGTTGCGCGTGCGATGCGAGAGCGCTCGACGCGTCAAGGCGGGCGATTCTAACGGTCTGAGCGATCCGTACGTCGTCGTGACGCTTCACCGCGTGAATGAGAGCAAAGAGAGACTCGCCGGGATCGTCCGGGCGGAGGAACAGCTTCGACGCGACGGTGTGGAGGGCGAGGAGGACACAGACGAAGGCGAAGCGCGCGCGGCGGATTGGCGCCGACGATTTTTTCGCGCCTCCTCCTCGCGAACGAGAGACGTGCGACGGACGAAAACGGTGCGTCGAACGCTCGATCCCGTGTGGAACGAACGGTTCACGTTCACGCGCGTCGATCGAAGGTCGGATTCGTACCTCACGTTTGAGTTGTACGACGCCGACGTCGTGGGCGAGGATGATTTATTGTCGCAGACGGCGATTCGCGTTCGAGAGCTCGCCGCCGCGAGACCGACGGACGCGCGCGCGGCGGCCAGAGAGACCCCGTGGCGACAGATTCCCTCGAAACTGGAGCCCGCGGGCGCGCTCAACGTCGTGGCGTATTTCGAAGACGACGAAAGGACGGATTTGCGCGTGTGCGTCAAGAGAGCCGACGACGTGAGCGCGGGCGACGTCTTCGGCACGAGCGACGTCTTCGTCGAGGCGACGTGCGGGGAGACGACATTTCGCACGAAAGTGTGCGAAAACACGACGTCACCGGTGTGGGATCACTGGTTACGGTTCGAGGTTACCGGTCGCGAGACGTCGCACGAGGAGCTCGATCGAGGCGTCGCGCGTCCGAATCGCGCGCTCGAGTTTCGACTGTTTCACGTCGACGCGCGAACGCGCGAGGGCGTCTTCTTGGGACAGGCGCGAGTATCGCTCCACCGCACGCTCGAAAAGAGTCGAGGCGGACACGCGCGGTCGCACTGGCTCTCCCTCGTGGACGCCGACGTCGACGTCAACGTCGCCGATTTTCGCGTTCGAGCCCGTCTCGAAGACGCCGCGCCGGCGGCGCGTCCCCGACGTCCCGAGGAGGGCGTCATCGATAAGGCCAAGGCGTTCGCTCGACAGACGTACGACGCGACGCGCGCGCGCGCGAGACGGACGATGAGGGACCGAGAAAAGGATCTCGAAACGTCCGCCGCCGAGCGAGAGCTGGCGATTCACGACCGACTGACGAGCATCATCGAGGGTCGACTTCGAGAGTTTCAATGGCCCGACCGGCTCGTCGGCGTGTATGCGCGCGCGTACGCGGCGTGTTGCGACGATCCGTGGTCGTTACCGCCGCCGCCGGACGGGATGCGCGTGCCGCCAGACGTCGCACGCATGTTTGACGCGGTGGCGTTTTCGCGAGTAGAGTTAGAGTAGAGTACAAGTAGAGTAGAGTAGAAAAGTAGAAAAGGCGCGATTGTAGGTTGATTTCGCGACGATGAAGGAATGCGTCTCTTTCGGGTGGAGTTTTTTTTAAACAATCAATGTCGATGGCGTCATTACTTTTCGCGCGCCGCCTTGAGGGTGCGGAGACGAAGCGCTTGCAACTTGATGAAACCAGCAGCGTCCTTTTGGTCGTAAGCGCCGCCGTCTTCCTCGAACGTCGAGAGTCGGTCGTCGTACAACGTGTTGTCCGCCTTGCGTCCGACGACGATGACGTTCCCCTTGTAGAGCTTGGCGCGCACGGTACCGGTGACGCTTTCGGAGCACTTGTCGATGGCGGCTTGCATCATCTCGCGTTCCGGGGAGAACCAGAACCCGTTGTAGACGAGCTCGGCGTATTGCGGCATCATTTCATCCTTGTAGTGCATCTCGCCGCGATCGAGGCAGACGGTTTCGAGCGCGCGTCGCACCGCCAAGAGAATGGTCCCGCCCGGAGTTTCGTACACGCCGCGAGACTTCATGCCGACGAAACGAGACTCGACGATGTCCAATCGACCGATCCCGTTCGCACCGCCGAGTTCGTTGAGCTTGGCTAACATGTCCGCCGGAGAGTATCGAACGCCGTCGATGGCCACCGGATCACCCTTCTCAAAGTCGACTTCGATGTACGTCGGCGCGTCCGGCGCGTTCTCCGGGCTCACCGAACGCGTGAACATGTCCTCAGAGTACTCCACCCACGGATCCTCCAATGCGTTACCCTCGTACGAGATGTGCAACAGGTTGGCGTCGGTGGAATACGGCGCGTCTTGACGCTTGGATTGCGCCACCGGAATGCCCGCGGCGTCGGCGTACGCCAACAACTTGGTGCGCGAGTTCAAATCCCACTCTCTCCACGGCGCGATCACCTTGACGTCCGGCTTCAATCCGTAATACCCGAGTTCAAATCGCACCTGATCGTTACCCTTACCCGTCGCTCCGTGGCACACGGCGTCCGCGCCCACTTGCTTTGCGATTTCGATTTGTCGCTTGGCGATGAGCGGTCGCGCGATGGACGTCCCCAACAAATACGTCCCCTCGTACACCGCGTTCGCGCGGAACATCGGGAACACGTAATCCCGAACGAACTCCTCTCGCAAATCGTCCACGAATATCTCCTTGACCCCGAATTGCGCAGCCTTGGCGCGCGCCGGTTCGAGCTCCTCGCCTTGGCCCAAATCCGCCGTAAACGTCACCACCTCGCACCCGTACGTGTCTTGCAACCACTTCAGGATGATGGACGTGTCCAACCCGCCCGAGTACGCCAAGACAACCTTCTTCACGTC
>TARA_B100000674_G_scaffold364760_1_pt1 | contig 14721 bp, 11 predicted proteins | sample TARA_B100000674 | Tara Oceans TARA_B100000674 (sample SAMEA2622759) | marine metagenome | biome: marine biome (ENVO:00000447); feature: surface water layer (ENVO:00002042); material: "saline water (ENVO:00002010), including plankton (ENVO:xxxxxxxx)" | depth 5 m
GTCATTATATTACTTAACTTAGCGTCTCGCGGTCTTTCTGTGTCCAGCAAAATTGTGTCCATAGCATCAAATTTAGGCTTATTTGACACTTCAATGAGCGTAGGGAAATCATAACTAAGTTCATTTATTTCAAACCTAGCATACTTCTCTATCATACTAACCTTAGCGTGACCCATTTCTTTCATCACTTGATAGATATCTCTAGTCTCTAAATATCTACGAACTCCAAATGTATGTCTTAGGTCGTTGAACCTATGATGTCCTAAACCTGATGATTTACATATTGATTTGAATCGCTTTGATATTGTATTACCAAATGCCTTAGTAGTACCTACTTTACTTCGTTTCTTCCAAGACTCGAACCTATCTTGTAATTCGTAAATAACTCTAACACTATCAGCATCTATCAAAAAGGGGCCATTAGGTCTCCTTTTCTATTTTATTTATTAGTGACTTCTAAATCGGTAATTATTCCGTCCACTTTTAAATTTTTACAATAAATAATACCAAAAATTGAATTAACAGTCCATGTGTTAATTGTTAATTCTTTTTGTTTACATACGCTTATAATCTCTTTATTCAAAAAATCAGCGCGTAAATGCAGAGAATCAGGGTGGCAGAAGTTCATCCATTTTATCATATTATAACTCTCAACTAAATATCCAATTTTTACTGAAGGAATTAACCACCTAGCATAAAAGACAATTAATGGATTAAACGATGATATTAAAATATTATGATTAACCTTGTTCTGTTTTAAAAATTTTCTAAATGCTGAAACTGTTGATAAGTCGAAAAACCCTGAGAACTTTATTTCAATATTTAATCTTACATTGCTAGAGATCTTATTAAAAACATCACTAAGTCTAGGAATGTTTTTTTGGTTATCTGGATGTGAGTAAAACCCTGTCTTTATATCGTCTAACTCTTTAGATGTTTTTACGTTTATATAACCAGAGCTATTTGTTTCTTGCTCAAGTTGGTAATTATGAGAACAATATAAAACACCATCTTTAGAAGCTATTACATCAAGCTCGATACCTTCAAAACCCAACTTCTCAGCATCGACAAATGCCTCTACTGTGTTTTCTGGAAACTTTTTGGTAACCCCTCGATGAGAAATCATCATTGGCTTGGAAGTGTAAAACCCTTCCATACCTCTACCACTCCAGTAACCAAAATAACTAACTACTATTAAAAGAAATAATAAAGAAGTAATGATCATTTCAAAGGTAGAAGAGTTAGTCTCCTAAAGTTTTTATTTTCCCTTATATATTTTTCATCAACAGTTTTAAGGATGATTACTTCTTGGACTTCATTGTCATTAAAAAAAGTATATAAAGATGTTACTATGTATTCCATACCACCTACTCACACTATCGTAGTAATTATTGGCACTAGTTTATCATTGAATAGTGAGTTCATAAATCAATGAAACCCAGTCCAAAAATCACCACTTTCATCACTATCATCTCTATCTGTAATAGTTAGATATATTCCAACTGAAAACATTATAACAACTAAACCTATCATTATGTACTCGAATGTGGACATCTAAGAATCTACAAAAAATTAGTTCACAATGTGTGAGCGTCTTATATAAAGATACCTACCCCCCCATAAAGCGAGGTATGCCCGCCTTTTTCGGTTGAAAATCTAAGATTGAAAAGTATGTCCCTAATCCGATAATGAATGATTATAAATGAAACAAAAAGTCCCACAGATGTGGGGCTTGATGTATTAGTGTAAGGTGTTTAGTCAAAGTTAATAGTGTACTGAAGGCTATATTGGATAACAAGACACGAGCAGTTGTGACTAAGTATATTTTTTCAATAAAGATAAGATTATTTGATAAAGTTTTATCAAGCTAAGCTAATAAATATTTTAGGTTTGAAATTGAGCTTAAAATCTGGATGATAGAAAGATATTCTTTAAAAAAAACAATTGACCTTAAACTTTATTTTCATTTATTATATATAAAGTAAACAGTGTTTATTTTATTAAAATCTATTAAAATACAAAGGACAAATCATTATGGATCAAATTAATAACTTTAGAAAAGCAGTTAATGATGATGAAAGTATGCAACAAGAGCTTATGGCTATGGGTGTTAACCTGAACATACCAGAATTTGCTGCCACAAAAGGGTTTAACTTCACAGAAGAAGAATTTGCAACCTATCTTGATTCAAATGTCGAAGGTGAACTTAGTGAGTTTGAAGCTTCAATGGTCGCCGGTGGTTTGGGTGCAGCTGGTGGTTAATAATTAAAGGAAAATCATTATGGATCAAATTGATAACTTTAGAAAAGCAGTTAATAATGATGAAAGTATGCAAGAAGAGCTTATGGCTATGGGTGCTGACCTGAACGTACCAGAATTTGCTGCCACAAAAGGGTTTAACTTCACAGAAGAGGAATATGCAACCTATCTAGATTCAAATATCACCGGTGAACTTAGTGAGTTTGAAGCTTCAATGGTCGCCGGTGGTGCCGTTGGTGACGGAGCAGCGTAACTGGTGATAAGAGCATTCAAGAAAAACTTATAAAACTAGGTACTGAATTAAACTTACCAGATTTTGCCTCATCAAAAAATTATTAATCCACGAAAGATTAATATCAATAATATATCGACAAGGGCAATAGTGTCGAATTAATTAACATAAGAAGATTAAATATATCTAAAACCAATATGTTGTTATAAAGTATGAATCTAAATAGTATAAGATTAAAACAACAAATGTTAGATAAAATTAAAATAATTACATCAAATGCAGAAAAGAATTTATCTGTTGTAGATTATCAATATAATTGGTTTGATTCCATCACAGAAAATATGAGAATCACTCATAAAAATATAGAAGATTATGCATATACAAGAATTGCACCCTTTTATGAAATTTTAAATGGTGATCTAGATAATGTTTTGCCCTTAATAGCTGCAAACGAATCGCTATGGCTATCTGCACATAGTTTTGACGACTTTACTGATAATTCACTGTCTAAAGCTCTTCAAAAGTTTACAAGTGCCGAAATTATGATGTCATGCGTAGCTAAGGGTGTGTTATTACCAATATCAATAATTTCAAATATGAAAATTAGCAATGAAGAAAAAACAAATGTAATTAATACATTAACGAATGGACTAATGAATTTATTTTCAGGACAAAGAGATGATTTGAAGTTATCACATGCAGAATCTTTTGATTTAAAAAAAATTGAAAATGTTATATCTAGAAGGCAGCCAATTAACTTTTTTTTACTATCAGCCTCACATCTAACAAGTCTAAACATTGATGATAAAAATCACATATATAAATTTGGAGAATACATTGGTTTAGCACAATCTTTGGAAAACGACTATTACGAATTATTCAATTTAAAAAGGTATGACGATATAATTAATGGTACAAAAACCCTATATATAGCTACAATATTAAAACATCTAAATAATGAAAATAAGCATTCCTTGATAGAGTCATATAATAATGCTAAGCAAAACAAAAATATTTTGATAAAATTATTAAAAGAGCTTAGAAGCTATGGTAATGTGATTAACTTTATAAATAGTGTCAACAGATATTATGATTTAGCCAAATCATCAATTGACAAAACATCTTTAGCAAATAACAAAAAAGATATGATATGTAAATATTTCATAGATAATAAAAAGCTAAAGCGCATTTTTTAACAAGATTTTTTAGTATGTTTTGGAAAATCACTGGTTAAAAGATTTTATTTTGAAATATTCTATCTAGACACTTCAGTTAAAGTAAAAAAGTCTTTAGTAGAAATAAAATGATCATTCAAATCCTCCCTGGAAAACTCCTTCATAGGAGTTAATAGGCCCATATCATGTTTTAATCTTATGATGGATTTTAAATACTCACACTTAGATACAGATAAATTTAATTCTGCCATTATTAATTTATCTTGAAGAATTAAAAGTTCTACAAGCGTTGTACGCCCTTCTTTAAATTTATATTTTTCATTTTCTAAAACATTTTGATATTTATAATATGACTTAATTACATGTTCTAAAGCTTTTCTTGAAGAGTTAAAATTATCTATAGCCGTAATGACATCTAATTCAATATTCATTTTTTTATTATCATAATAATATTTTGCTTTATTTTTAATAGCCTTTGCTTGCTTATATTGACCACGGGCAAATTTATTTGAAAAAGAATAATTAAGATTAAGACTTAGACCAAAATCAGTAATATGCGTATCACTGTTGCTAAGGACATCATTAAATGAACTGCCAACATCAAATCCATTTATATTATATAGAGCCTGAAGATATATATCGGGGAGCAAATAGCTTTTAGCAGATTGTTGTAAGATATCTGTTGATTTTATATTTAAAGATGCTGACTTTATATCATTTCTATTTTTCAGAGCTATTCTTACTAAGTTTTCCTTAGGAATTGTTGGTAACTCTTTTTCATAAAAAATAGAATCTAAAACTTCAAATTCTGAATCGTAATTATCAAAAATATTAAAATTTATACTGAGGAATTTACAAAGTACGCTTTTATACTCCTTTACTATTTGCTCTGATTCTATTAAAGATATCTTTTTTTCTAACAAATCTGCCTCTAATTGATTTATATCTGATTCTGGTCTTATGTCTGCTTTAATTAACTCTAGAGTCTCCTTATAAAATTGTTTAGACTTATGTTCAGACCTTAAATAAATTTTATGATTTAAAACAGAAAAAACGTAATCAAAGTAAGCTGATAAAACATAATACAATTGGTTTGAAAAAATATATTTTGTTCGGCTTTTTTCCGATTTAAAATCTAATTTTGAAGATTCATACATAGATTTAGCGTAAGATCTTTTTGCTCTAGTTAAAGGCTGTTTGAACAACAATTGTAAGTTTAGATCATAAGCATCGTTGACCAAAGGTAGATTACTAACTGCTTTTTTCATAATGATAGAGGGACTTAATGAAGAGCCAAACTTAAATTGTTTATTAAGCCCAAATGAAAAAGAATCATCTCTTATCTGTAAATCATCCAATGCAGACGAAGTGAATTCTTGTTCATCAATGGTTGGTAAGCGATACTGCATACCAGAGGTGAGAGAACTTAAAGCATTCCAATCAAAGTATCCATCTGCATAATCCAAAACGCCCTCTTTTTCATTCAAGTTTTCATTTTGTATTTTCATTGAATATGAATTTTTGTAGAAAATTTGATATATGTCAAAGGGGTCAATCCCTAAAACCATATTTTGAGATACAATAAGGATTGATACCAATTTAGAAATTTTTATCATGCCAACTGCCTTTTAGCCAAGTCAAAAAACAATCCATTTTTAGTAATAAGTTCATCATACGTTCCCTGCTCCTCAATACCCCCATTTGCTATCACAATTATTTTATCAGCATCGATAATTGTGCTGAGTCTATGTGCAATAACAATTTTTGTTGCATTGATACTATCAATGCTATCCTTAACAATACTTTGTGTTTTATTATCCAAAGCACTTGTCGCCTCATCAAACAATAAAATTTTAGGTTTTGCTAATATCGCCCTTGCAATCATTAACCTCTGCCTTTGTCCACCAGAAAAAGTTGTACCACCTTGATTTACTATTGTATGCATACCCATTGGCATTGCTTTAATATCATTTTTTAAACCTGCTAACTCTACAGCGTCCCAAGCATCCTCTAAAGAATACTTATTACTTGACCCAACAATATTATTATATATTGAACCAGATATTAATTGAGATGTTTGTAATACAACTCCTATTTGACTCCTGACTTTTTCTATATCTAGTTTTTGTAGATCTTTCCCATCATAATATATACTTCCTGAATTAGGTTCTTCAAAACCAAGTAGTAACCGTAATAAAGTTGATTTACCTGAACCTGAGGGCCCAACAATAGCTACATATTCTCTTGGCTTAAATGATAAATTTATATTTTGCATAATGTTAGGACTATTTCGATCATACCGAAATGTTACGTTGCTAAATTCAATATTTCCCATCAAGGTTTTTGGATCATTAGAGCCTCTTAAAGATTCGGGTTTTTCATCAAATATAGGTTTAACCCTTTCATAAAGCGGAATAATTTCAAGCGATTCAACAAAAGCCATTACCATAGATAAATACCCATTTAAAAAATTAGAAAAGGCCACTGTGAATGCAATGAATGAGCCTATTGTTAAAATATTCCCATTAGGAAGCAACCAAAAAACATACGTTATAAATATTAATAAAGTTGATAAAAGGGGATAAACTATTTGCGTTACAGATATAAAGTTTTCTATCTGCTTTGCCTTAAAATCCCATTTCTTTTGTTTCTTATATAATCCCGCCCATATTGTAAATGCTTTACTCTCTGTAGCAGAGACATGTAAACGCGATATTCCATTTAGAAACTGTAACAATAGTCCATTAATTTTTCCGCGTATAAAGAAAATCTTACGATTATACCTCAAAGCTTTTTTAGCTAACATAAAATTTATCAAACCAGCAATAACAGAAAAAATAATTGCTATAATTGATAATTTTGGACTGTAAATCAAAAGTAAAAAAAAGCTGATAAACCCTGTGATACCCGATAATACACTTTTCAAAGTTATTCCGCTAATTAATTGTCTAATCTCATTAACGCCCAGAACTCTATCTGCTAAATCACCGATGGTGTAATTTCTGAAGAACTTCAATGGTAATTTTAATAATCGGTCCATTGTAGCAGATTGTATTGTAACATTCATTTTACTCTCTAATCTCAAAATGGCAATTGATTGGACAAAGTTAAATAATGAAGTAGATATTCCAACTATGATTAAGATAACTGTAAAATGGAGCCACTGCACGCGATCAGATTGAGGTATTATCATATCCATAAATTTCCCTGTAAAAATTGGAACACTTAGATTTAATAATTGTACAGCAATGGCAATAATGAATATTTTAATAGCCTCTTTGTTTAGCCCTTGAATTCCAAATCTCCAAATTTCAATCGGTGAGCTAATTACATCCTCAAAGCCTCTGATAAACGAATATGCGATAGGGGTTATACTATCCAAAACTTCTTGATCAAGAAGTTTTGTTTTATCTGATATAGAATCATAGACTTTATAACTTTTTTCTTTATAGGGAATAAGCGCAATTGGGGTTTTATTATCTCCAATAAACGCAATCAATGGACCATTATCTTTTTTCCACCACTCATCTCTCAATATTACTTTCCTTATTCTAAATTTGTATGCCTTTGCTATATCATTTAATAAATCATAATTATTTTTATCAGGATTAAAATCATACGATTTAAAATTAATTTTAATAAGTGAGTGTTCACCTACTAAACTGATACATTTTTTTAAAGGATCTAAAGAATGATCCTCGATAAACATTCGACTATCTTTTTCTAGTATATTGGATAGACCTTTTAATGATTCTGAAAAATCTATTTTTGAATTAACTGATTTAGTAGTTAGTTTTTCTTTTTCGTATATTATTTGATTTTGTAAGAACTTTTCAGCTACAAGGTTTATATATTTACAATTATTTTTAAGCGCAGTAGTTATCAATTCATCTGATAATGTATTAATAACATCACATGTTTTGTACCCACAATTATCATCTTCTGCTTCAATCCATGCTTTATCAAGATTTAAAAAAGGAGTTTCAGAACAGATAATATTTTTACTGCAGTATTTCCAATTTCCTGAAAGCTCATCAATAATTGATAAATTTTTATCAGTCTCTTTTATAATTGAACCTTTTTGCAAATTATCATCGTAACTCTTTATTATATCATATTTTAACTCTGAACTTAATTCACCTAAAATTTTTACATTTATTTTTGATAACCAATCATGGTTATTCTTCAAATGCTGTATTTTATGATCTTTATATTTTTTGTCATTAAATACAGATTCATTAGAAAACTTTAATAAAACTGTTGGAATTGTTGGTGTTACAAAAAAAGAAATATTTTTGTTTTTATCATTCAATCCGTAGAAATACTTATCAGTGCCTAAATTAAATAGGAAAATACGCCTCGATTTATCTTTAATATTTTTTGAATTCGAAAGAAATACTTTTAAGTTACCTTTTTTTACAAACCATCCATCATTAGTTGAACTTAAATCAATGGTATCACCAGGGTTGATTATTGTTTCCTTTAGAGCATTCATTGGAAAATAAGTTTTATTTTCTTTATTATCCGGCATGGATTAAATCTTTATACAAGCCACGCTTTTTAATCATATCATTATGTTTACCACGTTGAACAATTGAACCTTTATCCATGACTATTATTTCATCACAATCTCTAATTGTACTTAGCCTATGTGCTATAATAAGACATGAACAACCTCTAGATAATATTGCATCATTTATAAGTTTTTCGGTTGAGGGATCTAGTGCACTAGTGGCCTCATCTAAAACTAAAATCGAAGGATTTATAGCGAGTGCTCTTGCAATTTCTATACGTTGTTTTTGACCACCACTAAAATTACTACCACCTTCTTCAATTACATTACTATATCCATTGTTCCTGGATGTTATGATATCATGTATTGATGCATCTTTAGCAGCGTTGACTATATCTTCATCTTTTATAGATGAGTCCCACAAGGCAATGTTTTCTTTAACGCTACCTTCAAAAAGAAAGATATCTTGATCAACAAGAGATAAAGAATTGACCATTACTTCCCTAGATATATCCTCACATTTCTTTCCATCAAATATTATTTCACCTTCCCAGGGTTCGTATATTCCACATAAAAGTTTGGCTATAGTTGATTTTCCACTACCAGATCCACCTACGATAGCTACTTTTTTCCCAGGATTTATAACTAAATTAAAATCATTTATAAATGCTCTAGCTCTGGGATTATAGCCAAAAGATATATTGTCAAATTTAATGTGTCCGCCTAGCTTGCTGATTGAATTTTCAAAATCAAAATTATCTTTATATCTACTTATTAACGAATCTTTGGGATATTTTAGTACATCATCTAATCGATTCATTTTGCCCTCTGCATCTTGGAGTTGAGCTCCTAAATCGACTAAAGATGTAACAGGTTTTAAAAAATAATCCATTAACATTCTAAAAGCTACAAACATACCAATTGTCAATTGTCCATTCATAATTTTAAGACTACCAGCTGATAAGACAACTATAGTTGTCATAATGGATAAAAATTTTGGTATTATATCAATTGAACTCATTAATAAACCCATTTTCTGCATTGTATTAATAGTTTTTGCCTCATAACCAGCCCACATTTCAAAGAATTCCGAATCTCTACCTGTTGCCTTAAGCGTTTCTATTGACTGTAGACCTCCCATTGAAGCGCCAACTAATTTCCCTTGATCTAGTAAAAGTTTAGCATTTGCATTTTTCCTTTTATCTGCCATAAATCGCAGAACAAAGATATTAATTAACGCAATTCCGACAGCGATAATACTCAGTGTTACATCATACTGAAACATTATAAATAAGAAAAATAGTGCTTGAACGATGTTCATAAGATTTATCGTTAATTGGTTCGAAAGGAGGTTTGAAACTTCATCGTTTAGATCAACTCGAGATGCTATTTCTCCTGCGAATCGTTGTGTGTAAAACATGTATGGAAGGTTAAGAACATGCCATAAAAACTTTCCAGAGGAAGAAACTGATAGTTTAGTTTCTAACTTTAATAAATAAAATTCTTTAATCCATGTTAAAAAGCCCATTATAATTACTACTATAAGCATTATCCAAAACAAAGGCAGTGCCCTCTCGAACATTTTCCCGATTAGTATATCATCTATAAAAACTCTTGTGAATGCCGGAACTACGAGTGAAGGAATAATCATAGCTATTGCAGTAAAAAAACAATAAAGAATGGAAGTGTAAGAGCCATTCAACCTTTTTGCTAATGAACTAAAAAAACCTGATGTTTCTTTTTTTTGCTCAAAATTATCACCTGGCTGTAATAATAAAACCACTCCCGTAAAAGAGTCGTCAAATTCTTCCTCAGTGACTGTTCGAGTTCCCATAGCTGGATCGTTAAGAAAATATTTTCCTTTTTTATATCCCTCTAAAATTAGGAAATGATTAAAATTCCAATGCGCAATTAATGGTAATGGTAACTCCTTCAATTGATCTAGTTCTTTTTTAAATGCTTTACCTATCATACCAAATTCTTTCCCAGCCAATAGAATATTTCTTGCATTTGTACCGTCTCTATTAACACCACATTCAATTCTCATTTTTTCTAGGGGGATAAACCTACCATAATGACCCATTATCATAGCCAAAGATGCTGCTCCGCACTCTACTGCCTCCATTTGTAATACAGTTGGCGTTCGCTTTCGATTATAGCTGTTTAATTTTTTGAGGGAAAATATGTTTTTTATACTAAACATTTTTATGCTTTAATTAAAACTTCATTTTATTCATGTATAATTATCTCGAACCTTTTACGACTGACCTACTTTAATATTATCTTTTTTAAGTGACTATTTAATCAAATGTGTTTATTATTTAAGGAGTCTCATAACTTAAAAAAGGTTTTACAATTGGCGAGAGACCAAATATTTTTCTAAGTAATGGAAGAACTAAAGAAATTGGTCTTCTTTTGTCAATAATAATCTTTACCACACATGGAGTATTACTTTCTATACCATATGGTGGCCCATCAGATGATGACCATTTAAAATTACTTATTGTATTATGATCAATGATTGGTTCGATGACTACCTCGAATGGAGCACCTAATACTGAAAGCTGTCTGACCATTTGATCATTCTTTAGACTTTGCATCATCCCTTGGGTAGTAGATGGAAAGTCAGAAATCGACTTCACGGAACCAAACATGACACCATATTCTTCAGGTTTTACGGGTCCTGGAATTATTTGTACTTCCATATTTTTTTTTACTTTTTTCCCATCGTTTCCAGAAACAAATATTATCCCTTTCAGACTTTTTTGATTACTTTTCATTTCTAACTTCAATATCTGAAGGCCTGGGTGAACAAGACTACCGACATCAATTGATATATCTAAAATCTTTCCCTCAAAAGAACTAGATATTTTACTATCTCTTTCAATTTTCTGCTTGAGAGTTTCTTGAATTCTTTCTAATTCATTTATTTTTTGCAAACTACTTTCTAATTCTTGCTTCTGATAAAACTGCAGTTCTAATCCTAATTTTTCTATTTCTTTTGATTGATTTTCTAGATGACTTAATTCTTCCTTTGACATACTCAAGCTTTGTTTTGATTGAAGATAATTAGATTTAGTAATAAGTCCCTTTTCAAACAATCCTTTGCCTACTTCAACTTGCTCAGTTAACCATATAATTTTTTCATTAACCCTTTGAAAACTATCATCTAATAAACTTTGTCTATCGGATAATAATTTTTTCTGTATTTTTAAGTCTTTAGCACCAAAAGATTTTAATTGTTCATATTGTCTATATAATTCTGTTATACGCTCATTATTATCATTTAATGATTTTTCAAGTTCATCTTGAGTAATTAGTGCAATCACATCACCCTCTACAACATAATCATTTTCGTTAAATAAAATACTTTTTACCTGCCCAGATGTATTTGAATAAATATCATATATACCGCCTGTTTGAACTAACAAACCCCTACCCTCAACGGTGTCTTTAACAACTCCAACAAAACCCCAAACGATTCCAGTAACTATTATAAGGAACAAGGAAATGAGCATAATCCAACTTTTCGGGTTGGTAATTTGCATTAATTCATCTAGCTGCTCAGGAGAAGATATTTTATCAATTGCTGATTTCCGAAATGGTGTTTGCATAGCCTATTATAATTTAAATCTATACATTTTACAATTTATAGTTTAACTGAAATCATCTATAAGTCTGGTAAATCTGTCTCCAGCTAGGCTAAGATTTTCTAGCACATTAGGATCAACTTCATCTTCATAGTTTTTTTCTTCTAATTTATCTACTACTTTCCCATATCCAAGCATACTTGTTGTACTCCTTAATCTACTAGATAGAAATATCGCTAAAGCTTTATAGAAGTGGGATGCAAACTCATAGTCTTCTTCTAATTTGTCAATTAATAAATTTCTATCTAGCGAAATAACAATACTGTCCTCTACTGCCTTTACAGTTGCAGATGGTGGAAGTGCATCGACAAATGACATCTCACCAATCACCTCACCACTTTTTAACCTAGCTATCTCTTTATCCTCAGATGCTTTAGATGTTATTGAAAGTCTTCCCCTAATTAGAAAATATATTTTATCAACATGCTCATTTTCTTTAATCAAGAAAGAACCGGTATTAATATTTTCTTTGATTGCATTATTAGATATCCAGTTAACATCTTCATCCGATAATTGACCAAATATATATAAAACTTTTCGCATATTATATCCTTATGAATATTTGAAATTATAAATTATTTTAAACATAATATCATTTGATTTTAGTTTAGATAAACGATACATAATTATTTGTAAGTAGGTTGAATGAATTCGTCCACCAGAATCTCACGAATCGGTTCAGGAGGTCGGGCAATTTCCAAAGCATTAAGTGCTTTTGTGCGATATTTTTTAAGCGCAGAATGAAGCTTTGTAACGAATCGCAGTTTTTTAAGTTTTTTCACAATAATTAAGCGTAATTTTATATCTTCCCGGGCCGCGGGTAAGATTTCGATAAATTTAAGCTTTTCATCTGGAGACATTTCAGCCAAGCATAAGGCAAGGTAAAGAGTGCATGTTCCATTCTTCAAATCGCGGTATCTGTTGTGGAAATAGAGCTCATTGAAATCACTAACTAGTGAACCACTTAGGCCGTAATAATCTCCGTAATTTCCATAGGCATCTACTACTTCTGGGGTTGCCCCTGCAAATTCTGCTCCAAGACGCATAAAGAGCCCAAATGGTTCTCGGAACTTGACCGATGATTCAATTGACTCAAAGGTAGTATCATATTTACCAGTTGCATGCAAATCATCTAATTGTCCCCCTAGCAAGTTTAAAAGACCCTGTGAAATAATACCCTGAACTTTCCTGTATCGATTTGCTGACATCCTAATCATGCGCAGTCTTTCCTGAATTAGAATGGAGGCAAAAGTAGAACTGATGACCGAAGCATCTGCAATTGCATGCCTAGGATCCCATTGATTGGAAAGATCTCCATCATTCAGGTCGTCAAAGCAATGTGCCCCAGCCCATATCATGGAACAGATTGTCGCAATCGGTATAGCAGGCTTCAGTTTGCCAGTTTCGGCATAATAGACAAGTAATAAAGAATGAGTGCATGAGAGCAAATCTGGACCGATATATTCATCCATAAGTCGCTGAGAAAGTTCGCGCATTTTATGAGATAATTGAGCATTTTCAATAAAGTCTTTAATATCCTTGTAGATCATGTGATTCAATTCAGCACGCCAATCGGAATAATTATCTGGCGTCAAATTTTTCAGTCTCAGGCTAGATGGCCTTCTCAAGCGAGGAACACTCAGATAATCTTTATTGATCCATTTATCAATATGGTTTGCTACGATTTCAGGGCGTTCAATAACAAGAAAGTGACTTCCATGGGCGATCATTACCTCTTTCAGTCGTGGATACCATTCAAGTTTTCCAAGATTTGGTTTTGGAAGGAATCCGTCGGTTTCACCTGTAATATGTAGGATAGGATACTTCATCAACCAGGAATTGGTTCGAATTGTAGGATTGTTTATCGAAAATGACTTACCTAAGTTTAGATAATTTCGCAAACCTATCGGAGTATCTATTTGGTAAAAAACAAGTTGGTACATGCTGGTTTCTTTCTCCAGGATATCGATTATTCTAATGACTGGTTCTAACCTGCGATCTGTTTGCTTGATAGCCTTGAAAAATTTTGTGGATGGAATCGTACCTAGCTTACGCATCATCTTGCAGAGCCGCTCCGCAATTTCAGGATTATTTTCAATAGTTTTCCGAAGTAGTTGGAGACTTCCATAAAAATCACCCGTGGGAGGTTTAGAATCGATGCCAGGATCCCCTATAATGGTTCCAAGCATGACCATAGAAAGAGTACGTTTAGGATGGCGCTTTGCAAATACTTGTGGTATTAAACACCCTTTAGACCAGCTTAACCAATGCACCGTCGTCACTTTTTCTACATCCATTATAGCCTCAACATCATCTACAAGTCGATCTAACTCCATTTGCTCCAAGGAAAGAATTTTCTTATTCTCAGGAAATCCACGATATTCAAATCCGATAAGTCGATATTTTTTTGATAAAAGTTCCATTATTGGGAACCAAAATCGAATATTCAATCCTGGTACATTGGAAATGAAAAGAGTTTGCTTAGACTGACCTTTAACATAATATGTCAACTTCATTCCATCTAGGGTTTTGAGTGTCTTTGTTTCCATAATATCTAAGTTTTTCTGTTAATTTTAGCTTTGTCTCTTATCAATCTTTAAAGCCTTACCTCCAAAGATATATACAAATTCTTTTTGTTTTCCCTTATCGATATCATTGAAGAATTCATCATCGATATCATATGTATTATTTCTATTCATAAACCAAGGTATGTTGCCACCTAGTCCAATAAAATATCCTTCATCTTCATTGATAATATCATCACTACTCATTCCAAATTGCCGAACGAAGTTAAACCCCAATTGTCCTTCATAACTGCTTAATCCAACTCCGTTAAATGTTCCTTTTGCATAGTAAACATTGCAAAGCGTTAAAAAGATAAATAGATATTTT
>TARA_B100000674_G_scaffold243525_1_pt1 | contig 14714 bp, 10 predicted proteins | sample TARA_B100000674 | Tara Oceans TARA_B100000674 (sample SAMEA2622759) | marine metagenome | biome: marine biome (ENVO:00000447); feature: surface water layer (ENVO:00002042); material: "saline water (ENVO:00002010), including plankton (ENVO:xxxxxxxx)" | depth 5 m
ACTGGCCCAAGCTCGGGCATGGCCAAGCCCTTCTCAATCGCCATCAGAAGGGATGCATCACGGAATACCAGTCCCTTAGGCCCGATCGATATGCGTTTCCCTGGCAAGAGCCTGGGCTCGAGTTCGGGCATTTTGGGACCGTAGCGGCTTATGGCCAGGCTTGCTCCAAAAATCGATCGGGCGGCCGCCCAGTGGGCAATGCGGTCGATACTCGGCTTCATTTGCCCAGAAGTGTTCGCAGGGCATCTAGAAGCTTGCCGGGATCGCTCGCCATCTCGATCTTGACGGATGGAACCTCGCCACCCGCCAACTCGGGCAGGCGGGAGGGGTTGTGGGTTGAAAGGACTGAAGGGGCCCGTTTCTTCCAAAAATTGAGGTTATTCGTCTCTTGAGGCATGACTCCACGGGAAAGATCGAATACGACGGGTGTTCCACAGGCAATTGCCTCGGTGGTCATACCAGCCCCCGGACGGGCAAAGAGGCAATCGGCTTGCCTAAGTATCAAGGCCATGTCCGGAGCGGACAACTCGGGCAAGGCTACAAAGGGCACCCGTGAGGATTTCTTTATGCGACTGAGATCGGCAAGGGTGGACTCATTCCGACCACATAGGGCAAGCAACTGGCAGGGCTTTCCAGAGCGGTTGAAGGCTTCGATAACCTGGCGGTGGCGGTTGACCCCATTGGCCCCTGTCCCAAGGACGTAGGTCTTGAGATCGGGCGAAAGATCATACTTGGCGAGGAACTCATCCCGGCTAGGCTGACCAGGTCGGTTATAGAAAGGCTTCCTCAGCAAGGGTCCGGAGGCAAGAGTCCTTTCGGCAGGCATACCTCGCCTGCGAGCGGCCTCGCAGGTCTCCTCGAAAGGCCCTGAGAACAGATCGGCCAGAGGATTGATCCAGTGACGGCTGAAGCCTTTCCCATCGGCCAACTCGCCACAGAAAATAACGAATTTCATTCGCTTTTCGGGAAGAGCATCTTTGCAAAGCCTGAAATATCCGTGGTTTAGGTGAGCGTGAACGCTAAGGACGAGATCAGGTGTGAATTCCGCGACCTGCTTGGCAAACTTGCCCGATAACAGAATGCGGCGGTGACCGCGGTGCAAAGATGCCCATTCCAGGAAATGAAAATATAGGTAATGAAAGAGAGGAAGTTTCCGCTGGATGAGGTTATAGAAAGCAGAACCCCAGCGATAGAGAGGAAAACCATTCTCGAGGGGACGCAGAGTACGGGTCTCCCCTCCGCTCTCGCTCCACCATGCACTAAGGGCGGCGGCTCGCATGTCGTGCCCGCCTCCGGTCGAGGAGCTGAGTATTAGCAGGTTCATCCCTTTTGGGTAAAGCTAGCCGCTTTTGGCGGGAAAGAAAACCATGAAAGCATCTCGACACTCACCCCAGCTTGGGGCAAACGAGGTCATTCAAGGTCGTGCACGAACAAGCCACTGCGTAGCTTGGGCTCGAACCAGGTTGTCTTGGGGGGCATGATCTCGCCGGCATCGGCAATGGTCAAAAGCTCCTCCATACTAACGGGGTAAAGGGCGAAGGCAGCAGCCATCTCGCCAGAGTCGACCCGTCGCTCCAGCTCCTCAAGTCCACGGATACCGCCCACGAAGTCAATGCGGTCGTCCTTACGTAGATCAGTGATGCCGAGGATGGGGCCAAGAACCTTTTCCGACAAGAGCGTGACGTCGAGGTCTCCAACAGGGGTTCCTGCGGATGCGGATTCGGACAGGGCGATCAACTCGTACCATTTACCATCCAGGTAAAGGGAGAATTCACGCATCTCGTGAGGCCTCGGACAACGGCCCCGAGCAGGTTTAATCTCAAAATCATCTGCTAAGGCGGCTAGAAAATCATCGGGGGAAAGTCCATTGAGGTCCTTGACTACCCGGTTGTAGTCGAGGATTTCCAGTTGGTCGTCGGGAAACAGAACGGCCAGGAAGAAGTTATATTCCTCGCTCCCCGCGTGCAAAGGGTTTGATTCCTTCCTTTTCTGCCCTACCCTCGCCGCAGCGGCCGTTCTGTGGTGGCCATCCGCAACATAGAGATCGGAAACGCTCAAGAAGGCTTCCTCCAGAAAACGGACTTTCTCATGCTCTGAAATGGTCCATAACTCGTGGCGGACCTCGTCGGCAGCGACGAAATCGTAAATAGGTTCGCCCTCCAAGGCGGAAAGCACGAATTCATTGATCCTCTCATCGCCACGATAGGAAAAGAATACGGGTTCGGCATTGGCGTTGAGGCATTCGACGTGGCGGACGCGGTCGTTCTCCTTGATCGTACGGGTCAGTTCATGCTTCTTGATCCTACCCTCGTAATATTCCCGGTAGTCGCAGCACCCGACGAGGCCGACCTGCGGCCTACCGTTCATGGTTAAGCGATAGAGATAAAAGGAGGGATCGGAGTCTTGACGGAAGATTTCCTCCCGGCAGAGGCCGGAGAAGTTTTCCCTTCCCTTATCATAGACCTCGTCTGAATAGGGATCGATGCCTTCCGGCAAGTCGATCTCCGGCTTGATCACCCGCAGGAAGGAGTGAGGGTTTCCTTCCGCCTCGCTTTTGGCCTCAGCCGAATCGAGAACGTCGTAGGGCCTGGATGCAACCAACTCCACCAAGTCCGGGCGGGGTCTGAGCGCTTTGAAAGGCTTGAACGTAGCCATGGGGCTTTGCTGGTTGAAGGAGTGGAAGGACTCTCAACCGGCCGTCTCTGATTTTTCCACCTCGGATCCAGCCGCAGCCTTCTTTGCCCGGATCTGAGCGATGAGCTGCTTGGCGGAACCGGCCACCAAGGTGCTCTTGAGAGTGCCCTCTGCGGGCTTGCTGGAAACGGCGGCAGCCATGTTGGAGGATTGCATTTCCTCAAGGATCTCGCGACGAAGTATCGAAATGGAGCGAGGAGCTGAGATTCCGATCTTGACCGAGTCGCCCTCTATCTTAGTGACTGAAATCTCTATCTCGTCTCCAATGGCTATGCCTTGATCGACTTTGCGAGAGAGTATCAGCATGGGTCTCTACGGTAATTTTTAGAGACCTTCACCACCCACATCCAAGACATGACGGGCAGAAAATTCCTCGTGATTGTTGATGATGCACTGTTTGGCGACCAAGGTCGCCCGGTTAACGATTATGGGACCGACTAAGTTGAGGAAAATTTTTCCCGATTCATCAGGGGGCAAGGTCACGATGTTCAGTATCATGGTGTCTTCGGGCCCGGTAATTCCAAGAACCTCGACATCGGCATCCGCAACCTCCACCGAGTAGTTGGGAATGACCCCCCCCGGCTCAAGGACGATGAAGGCCAATCCATCCTGCTTTTCCTCTCTCAACCACATGAAGGGCAATTCCTCCTTGTCGAAGACCAAGTCCATCGACCGAATCTCTGGAAATCCGAACAAACCCTGCGGAAGAGTGATCTGGTTCCTTACCTCGGACTGACCAATCTCAGGATCGTTGGAATCTTCTCCTGCCTTCAGTTTCATGGGGATTTGATGAAAAGAATTCTCAGAACTAGAGGTAGTTGAGAAGGGAGGTGTTGAGCAACTGAGAGCCCACCTGTAGCGACGCCTGGTAGGCAGTCGAGATCCGGGTGAGGCGCATAATGGCCTCGGAAAGATCGATGTCGATGTCCTTGGAAATCCTTTGGTCGAGCTGCATGAAATAGTCTTCATCATGGGCCCGGACGGTATTCATGCGAACCATCCTGGAGGACAATTCCCCCATCTTGTTGATCAGGTTTTCCTCCTGTGAGATGAGCTTCTTCTCAGCGTCCTCCACTTCCTGGGAGTAATGAGAGGGGGTGGCATTGGCGAGCGAATCGCGCAGGCCAACGATGGTCTTTACCGCATCCCCAAGTTCCTTGGTGCCATCGTTTCTCGCACTTAAGAAGCCCGAGATCTTGGTCTCGTTGCCAACATAGTGCTCACTATCCTTTTTGCTGCCGGTGTAGGTGATACCGACCACTTTACCATTTTCGTCGCGATGGTCGAGAAAAGTCTTCGATCCGGTGGCGAAGGAAAAAGTGTCCCCGATCTGAGCATAGGCGGTGGCTCCCGTCAGGGCGGTCGATTGGGCCAAGTTGAAACCGGTAACGGTGTAGGGCCCCGGATCCTTGGGGTTCTGATCCCACAGGATCTCGGCCTCCATCTCCTGACCATTCGGAAGAATGACCTTCGCCAACTGGAAGTCGGGAGGAAGGGAACCACCCAGTGACGTCCCGAAAAAATACCTGCCCGGGTTGATGACCTTAAGCCCGACGACCTGCCCATAGGCGTCCACGACGGCTTCTGCGGTAGCGTCGGTGCCAGTCGCTCCGGCGGACTTGATGGTCACGACCGGACGATCGGAATTCGCCACTGAGAACTTCATCACGTGGTCAAGCGGTTCCTCGATCTTGATCCACTTGTCGTTATCGACCATGGCGTTCGGGAAGAGAGCATTGGTGCTGGGAATCTTTTCGTCGGCAGGGGTAATGAGAAAGTCCGTAGTAGTAGTAGCTCCGCTGGAACTGGGCGTGATCTTGTTATTAAATGCATTGGCCAAGCAACGGTAGTAGCTTCCCTGATAGTGAACGATCTGACCGTAGTCGTAAGTCCGGCTCGACAACCAGTCCTCACCTTGACCGCTCGCGTGCGGGCCATTGCCAGGCTGACTCCCAATCCTCTTGAAATAGGGTGACACGTCAGTGTCGAGGGTGGGAAGACTGTGGTCGGGCACACCATTGGTCCTGGTCCAGAAAGTTCCGTTGGTCAAGTTGGCCTGGGTGTTATCTGTTGCGGTGAGGGCCTGCTGGGCCACGTAAAGCTCACCGTCCTTGTAGACCGAGTCTCCCGATTTCACGGCAACCCCCGAAACCCACGTGCTGGCCAAGTCCCAATTGAGGGTGAAATCGGCCAAGGTATTCTGGGTTCCGTCAAGGTTCTTGTTAGCCGCATACAGTCGGTTCGAGCTGACAGCCATATCCCCGGCATTAAAAGGTCTGCCTTCAATCCATGTAGCGGGTTTGCTGACGTCTTGGGTCGCCACAAAATAGTTCTTGGTTGAAGGATCGTAGACGAAGTCCCCCACCTTGGCCACAAGGGCACGGTCGGCGAAGTAGGACAACTCCTTACCTTCGGTCGGCAGGTCGTCCCCGAGCAGGTATACGTTACCATCCGATCGCTCCGTCAATGCGGCCAGGTTGAGACCGGAGGAAGAAAGGTTGCCCGATGAGATCGTCGCGGAAGAAAGATCGATGCTTACGTCGGACTTGGCGAGAAAATATTCGCCCGAGGCCGTATCGAAAACATATTGCCCGCGGGAAGCAGTCACGGGCTGGGGGCCGTTGGCGACTTTGTCCAATCCCGCGATTGGCTGGGAACCGAAGACGGTATCCTGGAAATATACGCTGCTTCCGGTACCCCCCGGAGGAGGGATGGCGATGGCTTCCGCCTCTACGGCGGCCGAAACGTCGGTGACCGAATTACTGGGTAAAAGGTCCTGAACGGTTGGGTTGTTGCTAAGCAAGCTCCAGTTAGCGGAAAAATTGACTTCCGTATTTTGAGCGCTGGTAAGGGTCGAATTAGCCTGCCAAAGCTTTCCGTCCCGGTAAGCGGTCTGGAATCCGGCTGAAACAACTTGTCCTTCCTTCCATTCACCATGATGATCCCTGGCAAACTTGAAGTAGGTCCCCTTTCCCGCACTCACTCCTCCAAAGACGACGTGAGGGAGCAAGGGGGTCGTACCAGTCTGAGGGTCAATTCCAGTCGGGACGCTCTGGGAATTGTAGGCCTTCTTGGGATCGAAGGTTCCCCTCATCTGGTTGGTTGCGACCTTGGTCATAAGCCCATCCGGGGAAATGACTTCGCCCGCAGAGTAGGGGGACGCCCCGTAGGCAGAAAATGCGCTCGCAACGAAGGGATTGGGGATCGACTGGGACTGGTTGCCAAGGGCCGTGGCGACCGAGTTGGCATTGGTGATGGCAGCCTGGAGTTGCGTTTCAGTATAGTTGACCTTCTGGTTAGCCACGTAATACTGGTTCGTAGTGGTGTCCAGAATGTGCTGTCCGGCAGAGAGTTGAGCCCCAATCCCAACGGTCTTCTGAACTTGCCCATTGTAGTTTACGACTACGCCGGAAGGCGGGAACCTTTCAACGATCTTGGACATGTTTTGCGTATCCACGCCAGCTGGGTTTTCCACTAGGAAATAGCGTCCCTCGTGCAAAACGACGTCCTTCGCCTTGATACCGTTATCGCCAGGCTTGAAGAGTTGCTGGTTGGCCTTGACGTAGGGGCCTTGGATGACCGAACCATCTTTCGAGGAGGCCGCCAGTCTGTAGTCCATGGTCTCGGCATCGAAAAACACGACCCCCTGGTTCTCCGATCCCGAAACGGCGAATTCGTTGACCGGTATAGCCACCTGCTTGACGTTATTCGCGACGTCGAGGTTCAATTGAGCTATGCCTTCGTTCGCCGCGGTGTTGGGGTTGTCCAAAAAAGTATACTCCGCCTTCTTGGCAGACCAGAGCAAGTTCTGAGCGTAACTGGTGGCTTCCGCCTGATCGGCAAAAAGCTTTCCGTCGGGGGCTATCCAATAGTAGCGGTTCTCGGAACCGGTAACCTCGAGGTTCCAGTCCTCCCTTTCAGTAGTGTAATTGGAATTGAGCTCGCGCCAGTAGGCTCCGTTGGAGGCCGTCGGGTCGTGGTTGACGTTGTGGGAGCCTATGGACTCGTAGAGCTTACCCTTGAAGCGAACGACGTCCCCTTGCTGAAAAATGGTCAGACGTTTCCAGTCGACGGCATGCTCGGCCTGAAGGGTGGACGCTCCGTCAGCGAGCTTCGAAGCTACCGAGAGGTCCCGCGACCAGTTGTTCTTAACGACCGACTGGTAGATGCCCAATTTTTGGGTGTTGGTCAGGTCGTCATAGGAGGTGATACTGGGAAAGGTCGTCTGAGGATAAACCTTGGACGTCTCATCGTCGAGGGCCTTCTGCAGGTTGGCCGGAATACCCTTGACCGCCTCCTGCACGATTGCCTTCTCGGTCTCGCTCAAGTCTTCGTAGGCTACACCAGGATACCTGGACGCCGTTTCCTGATTGAGCTTCTGCTCGAATTGCTCAGGGAAGTAGAAGTTGGGATCCCAGTGGGTATTGAGCTTTGAACCGGCGTCATAGGTTTTTCCAACCGCCCCGGTCACGACCAGCTCGCCATTTGAGCTCACGGCAGCGGCAAGATCGACGGCGGGGTCATAAGCCAAAGAAGAGGAACCCGAGCCTCTCACGAAGGCCTTGTATTGGGAGGTCTCGTAAGACTGGGAATCAGAGAGGACGTCGGACTGGTTATTGATCAAGTCCCTTACGCGGGCAGCGACTTCATCGGTCTCAAGACCATCCACCTTGGACTGGAAGACGTATTCCCGACCGTTGAGGGAGAAGATCATCTCGTCTCCGAATCCTATCCGTCTTTTTCCATCGGCCCAAGCTTGACCGACTTCACTAAAGGAGAAGGTCTTGGTCTGCCTCTTTCCGAGCATGACGTCCGTGCTGGCGAACTTGGGCTTGAGCTTGGTTCCCCCAAAGAGAGCCTGCTTGCGATGAGTGGCGTTGATGCGGTTGAGGGCTTCCTCGATCAGCTGGTTGATTTCATGCCCATAGGTCTCCATGGCGGGGCCATTTAGACTGGAGCCCGCGGAGCGGGCGATTTCCTGAGCCCTCTGGTTAAGCTCGGTCAGTTTGTCCAAGTTGAGTTGCCCGGCGTTGAGAAACTCCTCCGCATAGGAAGCGTTCCTTTGGTATTGGGTCAGTTGACCTTTTTGGGTTTCAAGCCTGATGACTCGGCCCAGGCGCATCCCGTCGTCCTCCGGAAAACGGAGCTTTTGCCCACTGGAAATCTGCCTGTCCATCTCAAACCTCTTCTGGTCGAGCTCTCGGATCTTTGCCGAGATTGCATTGGTCGAGCTAAGGTTGGGCAGGCGCATCGGTAATTACTTAATGAGGCCCATAACGACCAACTCGAGCATCTTGTCGAGGGTATTGAGGACGCGCGAGGATGCCTGGAAGGACCTCTGGAATTGCATCAGGTCGGCAACTTCCTCGTCGATCGAAACCGAACTGACTGCCCTTCTCTGGTCCAGGAGAAGGGTCTCGATGGTTTCCTGGTGCCCGATGTTTTCGTTTACGTCGGAAAGGGTGTTGCCCAAATCCGCGTTCATATTCGAAATCATGCTGGTAAACTCCCCGTTACCAAGCTCGGCCACCGAGAGTGCGATCTCATTGGAAGCTTCGTCGAAGTCATTGCTCGCCTTGAGTCCCTCTGCGGTAAGATCATCGTGAATCACGAGCGAACTAGCCAGGTTCCAGCTATTGTCGAGCACCGCATCGAAGGAGAAGTTGTCACCGAAAAGAAAAGCCTTTGATCCCTCGTTGATCCTGAAGGGAAGAGTATCGTATCCCAATAATGTCGAGCGGCCCTCATTGTCGCCGGTACCTGGCATCCCGTCGTCTCCCGGGTAAGAGGGATCCGCCTCAGTGGTGACGTTCTTCATCCTGCGGGCGCTGGCGTAAAACTGGAAGATCGAGTCCTTGTTGAGGGCAATCTTCAAGTCGTCGTCGTAGGGATCGCCGGAATCGTCCGCAAAACCATCGTTGCCCCGGATGTAGTAGTCCTGGAGCTTGAAGTCGCTAAGCCCAAGCTTAGTCGGGTCGGGGTGATTGACCGGCAGGTCGTCCGGCACGACCGGGGAAATGCTGCTCAAGGTAAAGGTATCGGACTCGCCAAACGGCAGGATCATGTTGGTCTCGTCCTTAAAAAGCCTCAGTTCCCCGTTGCCTTCAGCACCATAGAGACCTAGATCTTCCATGTAGGTATTGCTGCCGAGGGTTGGTCGGGTCAGGTTGGCCTTGAAGCCAAAAAGATATTCGCTGGGTGCGTCGTCCGGGTTGTAAATCGTGTTAACCTGCTCAACGAAGGTTGAAACGAAGCCGTTCAAGGAAGTGCGGAACTTCTCGATATCCACCAAACGAGATTTCTGGTAGCCGTGAATAGAGCCCGACTCGAGCTTAACCTCGGGTCCGGTGGTACCATCCTGGTTCTTGACGAAGAGCGCATCCGTGGAGGGAAAACCCGAGCCCTTGTTGAGAATGTTCATGCTCTTGATTTCTCCGTCCTGCACGATGGCCTCGGCCACGCCCACATTGACCTCGACCAAACCGCCACCAGCCACGTTCCAACCGATCGGGGCGGACCTGCGATGAATGGAAGGGGCGGGCAAGCCCGAGTTCGGATCGGACTTGAAAATATGGAAATTCTTAACCCATTGGTCATCATTGGGGTTGAAGGAGGCAACGTACTCCTTGCTGCCTGCAATCGTGGCGGGTTGGGCCTTGACCAGGAAATGAGTCTGGGTGGCTTGGTGGTAATAGACCTTGCCGTCTTCGAGGGGAAGCTCGGTCTGGGTGGTGGTAACGGCTTGCCCTGTGGCTTGGTCTAGGGTGGTAACGGTCTTCTCTTGGGGCAGGGTTTCGACCGTCGGCACGGTGTCGTCGGCGTAGGCTCCTAATCGCTCGAAGTCGGAATTAGAGTTGCCCGGATTGGAGCTAGAATTTGCGGGGACGTCCGTCAGGGCCATAAAGAAAGCACCTTCCACGTTGCTGGTTGAACCAGCTCCGACATAATGAAAGATATCGCCGGCCTTAAGATCTTGCCCATTGGGCCAAGTCAAAGCCGCGGCTTGAGACTTGAGCGGCAGGTTGCCCCCGATGGAGATGACCCCACGATTCGGATCGGAAGGGGTGGTTAGGTTTGAAAGATCAACCCCCTTGGCTAGATCCCTCAAGGCCTGGTAGAAATTTCCGTTGTACTTGAAAACTTCCCCGTAGCCATAACCACGGGAGGTGAGGACTGTATTGTTCTCGGCATTCTGCACCCCGAGTTCCTCATTGATCGGGCCCAAGTTAGCCGTCGCTTGGTAAAGCTTGCCCTCGTAGTAGATCTGGTCGCCCTTGGCAACGTATTCCACATCGGAATGACTCCTCTTGGTCTCGGTGAAAATACCATTGGGAAGAGGTTCCTTGATGACCATGAATTTGGTCTCGTCGGCCAGCAAGTCGTCCTTAATGGTGTTGCTTAGAGCCTGGTAATAGTTGGCTCCTTGGTAAAAGACTTCCCCGGCTTTCCTAGCCTCGGTCGACTTGAGAGGGTCGGCGACGGCCCCTCCGGCAGCGGGAGCGGCGGCGAAGTTGTTGGCTGGTTCGACTTGAGTGTCTACGGGTTGACCGGCTTGAAGGGTTGGGTCCGGTTGACCGGCTGCGGCGGCAGCCTGCTGCTGGGCATTGGTATTGGTTGCAGCGGTCACGGGATCAATGATCTTGGGTGGCAAAAGGGTAAAGAGAAGAGGACCGTCCGAGTCCTTGTACCTCGACCCGCCGTCGAGAACCTCAAAGCGACCAAGCTTGCCGTCCGAGCCAACCTTGGCCCTTACCTTGGCCGTTTTGCCGGAGGCATCCCTGGGAGCGGCAAGGCTGAACTCCTGTCCCCAGTCGTTGCTGAAACCAAGAACCCCGTCCTTGTTTAGAATCTCAAGTTGCGTAGGAGGAGATCCGGCCTGGCTATCTACGAACAGATTTAGGAAACCGGTCGGGTTATTCTGCTCATCGACCTCGGCCTTGGTGGTAAAATTGACGTAACCGGCCAATTGCTCCAAAAGAGCCTGTCTTTCGTCTCGGTAGGAGACAGCCTTACCTTGGTCGAGAAGCTCGAACCTGCGCACCTGGATGTTGGTCTCGTGAATCTGGGCCAAAATGCGGTTTGCGTCCTCAACCGACCTTTCGATGGTTTCGGTCAGGTCGGACTCGATCGACTCAAGACTTTTGCCGGCCTCGTTAAACCTCTTGACCAAGGTCTGGATCTTGTGGAAGAGCTCCTGCTTGATGGCCGGTTCGTAGGGGGAAGCGGATAGCTCCTCGAAAGTGTTGAAGAAATCGTTGAGGGCTCGCGTCAGGCTGCCGGGAGCAAGATCGCTTTCATGCAAGTCGTCGAGCCCTACGTTCACGCCCTGCCGAGTGATTTCCTCCCCTAGCGCAACTTGTAAAAGCTCGAGAACTTCCTTCTGGGCGGCGAGAGACTTGCCGTTTCCGACCTCGTTTACGACCCGGCGATCCAGCAACTCGCTTCGTGCGTGTTCCACTCCGGCTACCTCGAGAGAGGAGGAAAGTAAGCCGCCAAAAGCCTTGTGCATGACGCCCTCACGGGCAAGCACGCGTTGGCGGGCGTACTTCTCGTCATTGACGTGAGCTAGGTTTTGACCAGCCACTTCAGCAGTCCTCGCATGGTAGCGGAGGGCTTCGCTGTTCTTGGAAATTTCTCCTAAAAGTGACACGTTTCTTGGATAAAGGGCTAGCTAGGCGGATTCGTTGAGGGTTGAGCGATCCTCCGTCGAAAGATTGGAAAGGTCGCCGCTCTTGTCGTAGGTCTTGGAATGGGCTGCTGGATCAGTGACTCCAAGGATTTGGTCGGTCACCTCGGTCAAGCGGGAGAGCAATCGTTGGTTTTGCTCGATCTTCCTCCTGATACGAGAGATGAGGCCATTGATTTCCTCGATGATGCTCTCGAACATGGGACGAGTGACGTCCGGAAAATGATGAACCAGTTCACTGAGCGAGGACTCGTTGGGCTCTCCATAGGAAGAAGCTAGGGTGGAAACGAAGCCCTGACGACGGCGCTGGAGGATTTGGCTGGCCTCCATCTGCGTTTGCACGGACTGATTTATCTCGAGCAGGCTTTCGGGGCGACGGTTGACGATGCTTTGCTGTTGCGCGTTGAGCAAACCCATCAAGCCCCCGTATTCCTGGAGCTCGTCCCTAAGCAGTCCGAGCAGGTCCTCCCAATTGAAAGAGGAGCCAACATTCGGAACTTGGGCGGCTTGAACCATGATTACTTCCCTGGATCAGCCTTGAAGGACGGCTTCTGATCAACGTCCGCAGGCTTCGCGTTGGGATGATTAAGTTGCTGTTGGAGGATGGTCGAGACACCAAAGCCTCCCCCGCTGGCAATGCTTTCGGAAATCGCATCAGTGAAGAAATGACGGTAGAGACGGTGAGCATTACCGTCCTCGTTGAAGACACCCTTGAACATCGGCTTGAGAGCCTCCTTGAGGAACTGCTTGACCAAGACGGACTCAAACTGCTGGCTCACCGCTGCGGTCTTTTGCTGCTCGCTGACGTGCTTGGAATGAGCCATCTCCATGAGCATGGAAGAGTCCATGCCCACGTATTGCTTTCCTATGCCATTAGTTTCCATTGTCTCGGTCAGTTGATGATGAGCTCAGCCTGAAGGGCGCCCGCGTTTTTGATGGACTGAAGGATGGAGGTCATTTCCCTGGTGGTCAGACCTAGCTTGTTCAGAGCCGAGGCCAATTCGTTGACGGTAGAGGCGCCTGGAGGGTCGAGCTCGTCAAGGGGTTCGAAGCGACCGACTTCCTCGATCAGGTCGGCATTTTCCCCCTGCATCACGGTAGTGGCTCCCTGGGAGAAAGGAAGAGGCTGACTGACACCGGTAGTGGGGTTGAGGAAAATGGTGATGTTGCTGCTGCTCACGGCAACCGGGGAAATCCTCACGTTCTGTGTTGCCACGATGGTTCCCGTCCTTTCGTTGATAATGACCCGGGCGGGAACGTCTGGCTTGACGTCGATTCCGCCTATTGCTGCGAGAAAGTTGGTGGTTTGCCCTTGGAAATTAGTGGGAACTCGGATGTTAACCAGACCACTGTCCTTGGCTAGTGAGGTACCGGGATAGTACTTGTTGATGGAATCCGCAATCTTGACCGCGGTGAGGGAATCGGGTGAACGAAGGATAAGCTCTAGCTCACCGCCGTTTACAACCTTGCTCTCGATCTCCCTCTCAATGGTCGCGCCATTACTCACCATGCCGACCGTAGGGTGGTTAACCTGGACGTTGGCCCCTCCGGCGTTGCCCGCGGAAAGACCGCCCACGCTAACCGGGCCTTGAGCGACAGAGTAAACCTTCCCGTCGGCCCCGTAAAGCGGGGTTTGCAAAAGAACGCCCCCTTGCAGGGAATCTGCGTTGCCGATCGATGAAACGGTTACGTCCATCTTGGCTCCCTCCTTGGCGAAAGGACCGATGTCGGCCGTAACGATGACGGCGGCGATGTTGCGGGACTTGTCCGCCTTGTCCGCCCGGATTCCCAAGCTTTCGAGGGCATTGAGGATGCCAAGCTCGGTGTACTCGATCCGTGAATCGCCCTGCCCCGCCAAGCCGGTCACGATCCCATAGCCGTAGAGCTGGTTGCTCCTGCTTCCGCGGACGTCGGTCAGGTCCTTGATGCGGGCCCCGAAAACGGAAGATGCTCCCAGTAGAAAAAGGGAGCAGAAAATCGCGAGTTCTGAAAATCTGGGTTTATGCATAATCTTGGTTAAAAAGGATTGATGATGGTCGCGAGTCTCTGGTACCAGCTTTCCTTTTGGGCGTCGTTAAGGCTTCCCTTGGAGACGAATTCGATCTGGGCGTCGGCAATGTACTGGGAGGAAACGATGTTGCGGTACCTGAGACCATCCTTAAACCCGAAGCCGATATCCTCCTTCCGAACCATTCCCTTGAGAACCGCATAATAGCTCTCGCCTGAAAAGGTAACCATTCTGGCTCCCTCCAGCACCAGAACACCGTTCGGAAGAACGTCTATCACCACCACACTGACCCGACCCTTCAGGTTCTGGGTATTTGCGATCGACCCACCTCCCTTGTTGCTGCTCTTGGTCTCGATCTCGGTTCCGGGAAGTCCGCCGTTGTGCTTACCCATGTTGCTGTTCGCAAAAAGGAACTGCTTGACCGCATTTTCCACCTGAGACTGCCGACTGCGTACGGAATTCTGAGAAGCGGCAAGGGAGGAACTCTCGGAAACGTCGATGGTAATGAGGTCACCCACCGCATAAGCCCTTTTGCCTACGAAAAGTCCCTTCTGGGAATTGGTGCTCTTCATCCACAGGGATACCGCCTGAAGGGCGGGGGCGGACGAAAAAGCCAGGAACAACAAGGAAAGCAAGATTGATTTAGACATGTTAGAGATGTACCTTTACGCTGTTTTGGTTAAGGACCTTGGCGGGAAACTCCTTCTTGGAGGAAAGGTTCTTGATCGTGACGATCCCGCCTTCAACCCCATCCTCAAGGGCCATCCCCTTCATGGTAACGTAAATGCCGCTACCCGAGGCAAAGACGTCGACGATTTGGCCTCTCTTGACGAGGACGACCTTGGAAAGGTTGTTCCATTTCAGCGGGCTGTTCGCCTTCAGTCCGGAGCCAAGCTGGTAGCCGGAGAGACGGGAATTTGCGGGGACCGAACCAGCGTGCTGCTTGAGAACGTCGACGAGACGAGTGGAAAGATTGGAGGGATGGAGGCGGGTTCCCCTGGCGAGGGGAGACTTGGAATAGAAAACCTCAACATAATGAGCCAGACGGATGGGCTCGGCAAAGCGCCCGATCTCCTTGCCCTGATCCCAGATGCTGAAGCGTACGAAGGTACTGGGAGTAAGCTCGTCAGGGGAACAGTCCTTGATCTTGAGCATGAAACTGGGGCTCGAGGAGATACTCTTCCATTCACGCGTCAAGAAGGCGGAAACGGTCCCGCTTACCTGGAAGCGGTGGGCAAGCGCCTCCCCCAAGCGCTTCTCGACGACGTTCCTGTCGAGCACGATGGGGGCCGAGGCCATATAGGCTTTCTCGTCACGAGGGAGAGT
>TARA_B100000674_G_scaffold390975_1_pt1 | contig 14710 bp, 10 predicted proteins | sample TARA_B100000674 | Tara Oceans TARA_B100000674 (sample SAMEA2622759) | marine metagenome | biome: marine biome (ENVO:00000447); feature: surface water layer (ENVO:00002042); material: "saline water (ENVO:00002010), including plankton (ENVO:xxxxxxxx)" | depth 5 m
ATGTTAGCTATCCAGACACATGATGGTTTATATGATGATGCCAATTCAAAATATTTAAAAACATTCATGCCAGAAACTAAACCTCGTACTTGTTTGCCATATATTTTACACCAAGCAGATATGATGGCTGCAAGAATAGAATTTGAAAGAGAATGGCTTCCAAAGTTTTCTAAAGATAGCGTGGAGAAGCCAAATAGGGCATTTACATTGGAGAATAACAATAAGAGTACTAAATCTAAGGCATTAAATAAAATAAAAAGCCCCGGATTAAAAAACATGTTAGATAGTTTATAATGATAGAAATTATAATAATTAGTGTATTAAGTATATCTACTACCGTTTTTGGTTTTACTACTTGGAATTTACTAAGAAAAACCGAAAAACAAGAAGATATTATAGTAAACTATGATAATTATGTTAGAGAATTCACTAAACAAATTGAAAACGCGGATAGACGTTTAAAGCAAGTGGATGAAAAGGGGTTATTTAAAAGTGATGATGAGATTGGTTGGTTTTTTAAACAAATAAAGGTAATACAAGATGGTATATCAAAGTTTAAAGTCGACTAATGGTGAGAAAAAGAAGGAAGAAGAGTAAAAATTATTTTACTCAGGATACGGAGAACGCTATTGTGTTATACAATAACACTAGAGATCCTAAAAGAAGATCAGAAATATATGAGCGCGAAATACATTACGCGTTTTTTAAGTTAACCGAAAATATAATCCATACATTTAAATTTTACCATACTGATGTAGATAACTTACAACATCTACAACATGAAATTATTACCTTTTTATTATCTAAAATACATTTATTTAATCCTGATAAAGGAGCAAAAGCATATTCATATTTTGGTACTATAGTAAAAAGATGGTTAATACTTTATAATACTAAAAATTATAATAAAAAAATCAAAAAAGTAAGTACAGATGAATTATTAAAAGATAATTCTACTCACTATTATAGTATAGAAGATTATGCTAAACCAAAAGATGATCTAAGCCAATATATTGAATTATTTATAGAGCATGTAAGTGAAAATATATTAGATTTATTTCCTAAAAAAAATGATGCTCAAATTGCTGATGCTATATTAGAATTATTTAGAAAAAGAGAAGTAATAGAAGTGTTTAATAAAAAAGCACTATACATTTATATTAGGGAAATGGTTGATGTTAAAACCCCTAAAATTACAAAAATAGCAGATAAACTTCACGAAATATTCAAATCCCAATATATATTTTATCTAGAAAACGGGTGGTGTAAATTTTAACACCTTTTTTATATCCATATTTATAATAAAACAATTATGGGAAATCTAGATAATGTAATATTTGGTAAGAAAAAATTCTCGGATATTCTTAACGAGATATATGATAACCAAAAGAAAAAAGAAAAACAAATTTCAGGACTAATTTCTGAGTTAAAACCATTAATTTCTGATATAGGTGATGCCACTTTAATAGTACCCTTAATAAAAGAGTATATGGAAATTGGCGTTAGAAACGATGAACAATTAATTAAAATGGCTACTATAATACAACGTGCGCTAAATAATAGTTCAGGCGATGATGCGTTAGGCATTACTGAAGCAGAAAAAGAGGAATTGATGGCTGAATTAGATAAGTTAAATCAAAATTTTGAAGATAATAAAAAAGAATAATGTCTACTAATAATTTTTCTACATTTAACTATCTTTTAAATAATACTGTAGATACATCCCGAAACTCAGCTGTTGAGGGATTAATTCAGGGTTTAAAAGATAATATGTTTGCTGCTAAGGTAGTGGATATTTCTTTAAATCAAAATTCTAAAATGTGGGAAAAAGGAGGCAAATGGGGTACTATAGGTTCTATACGTTTTCAATTAATGGACCAACCTACTAAAACTCAAGATAATGTTAATGATGATTTTTCTAATGTCGCATTACCTTTATTTCCTCAAATAAAATACTATCCTTTAGTTAATGAAACAGTATTAATATTTAAATTACCTAATACATCTCAAACCCAAATATCAGGTAAAAGTTCATATTATTATTTAAATAATGTTAATATATGGAACCACCCACAACAAAATGGATTCCCAAATGTTTACTCATATAATAGTCAAGCAGATTCTCAAAATAAATCTTATGAAGAAATAGAAGCGGGAAATACACAAAAAGTATCGGATGAATCTAATGAAATAAATTTAAATGGTTTTAGTGGAGGAACATTTAATGAATCATCTTCTATTAATCCTATATTAGCTTTTGCGGGTGATAATATAATAGAAGGTAGATTTGGTAATAGTATTAGATTAGGTAATAGTTCTACTATATCTGGTACTAATACAATTAAAAATAATTGGTCTCAAGGTAGTATGGATGGTTCACCTATTACCATATTAAGAAATGGGCAAGCTGTAACAGAATCTAGAGCATGGGTTCCAATAACAGAAAATATAAATGTAGATTTATCTTCTATTTATATGACTTCTAATCAGATGATACCTATATCATCCTCTATACTAACTGAAGATACTGCTAACACAGTACCTTTTGGAGATATGGTAGATAAAACACCTATTTCACCTAATAAATTTAGCCAACCACAAATTATTTTAAATTCAAGTAGGTTATTATTTAATTCTACATCAGATAGTATTATAGCTTCGGCTAAAAAAAGTATAATATTAGAATCTGTAGATGATTTAGGTATTAAATCTAGAGACAAAAATGTTACTATTTATTCTGAAAAAGGAATAGTATCTTTAGGTAGAAAAAATGCTAGATCTTCGGCTATACTAGGTAATAAATTTTCAGAACAATTTGATAAATTAATGGGTCAATTAGTAGTACTTTTAGAAGCACTTAACATAGAACCAGGTTTAAAAACATCTAAACCTCAAATACAAACAGTTCTAACATCAGTAAAAGGAATTAAAACGGCTACAACTGGATCGGCTATTTTATCTAAATTTGTAAAATTATCGTAATGGCAATACAAAAGGAAGAATCGGCGGAAGCATTAATAGCAGGAGCAGAAGCATTTATGCAAACTCCTCCTGGACTTGAATTCTTACAAAAAGTAGATGCTGCTCAAGGTAAAGTAAGAGATATAAAAGAAATTAGGGAATTAGTTAAATCAATTAAAGCTAATATTACTGGGTATAAAATTAAAGGTAAAGTTTATGGTACTTCTGAAGTTGACATAGAAACAGGACAACCAGGTAGTTCATTAGAAACCCCATTAGCAGGTGTAAAAATAACTATACTAGCTGGTATTATACCTGTAGAGAAATATACTGTAATAGAAGAGGTTAAAATAGATGACCCTGATGGTAAAAAAAATATTTTAGGTAAAGTTAAAAAAATAAAAGTAGAAAGACCTGTAGTTAAATGGAGAAAAAAGAAAAACGCAACAGAAGCAGAAAAAACTATTAAAACTAATGCTGAAGGAGAATATGAATTTACTTTTGGGGTACCATCAATAATTTATGATGGTATGGAGGTAATTCCTACTGTACCTCAAATGCTTTTAGAATTAGAAAACTATGCACCCACATTAAAAGTATTAGTCACGGGCAATGGTTCAGTATTAAGAACCCAAGCCCCAATTGCTATGCTTGATATAGATCAGGCTTCTAAAGAAATAGATAAAAAATTAGTAGAAGAAGCACAAAATGCTGCTAATGAAGCTTCTAAAAAACTATTAGAACCTATAGAAATAGTTATTAACCAGTTAAGATCCCGAATTATGGGGTTTGCTACTATTATCCAAGATAGATTATTTCCTTTAGCTATAAAATTATTATTAATATTTGGTATTACTAAATTAGCTAAAGATAGTGTAGAAAATACTCGATGTCCTAGTGACGCATTATTAAAAGAATGTATAAAACAAAGAAACTCTATAGTTAGACAACTAAATCAGATTTATGTTGTAATTACTACCAATACAGCATTAGCTATAACATTTGAAATACTAACTAGAAATTTTCAATTTGTAATTAAAGCAGTAGATAATTTATCATTCCCAGTAGCTGTTCCACCTGGAATTGGTGTACCACAAAGTGTTTTAGCACAATTAGAAAGCATTAAAGAATTATTTAGAGATTTAGGAAATTTAAATAAAGAACTCCGTAGAACCCTTTTGATATCGCTAATATTTTTAGTAATTTCCCTCATAATAATTCTAAGGTATTTGAAAAAATTAGATGCACTTATACAACAATGTGCAGCTGATACTTCGAATATGGACGAAATTAATACAGAATTACTAGCTTTATCAGAATTAGAAACAGCTCAGGGTACACCAGAAGTAAAAGTTGTTAATAATTTTAATATGAGTGTAGAAGTAGTTCAAGGTAGTGAAGTAGATGGATTATATAGAAGACAAGCTATAGCTAAAAACTCTCAAGGTATTATACTTTTAAGAGGAGAACCATCATTTAGTGCTACTGATCAGGTATTACTTGATGAATTAGCATTTTATATTGTACAAAACAATTTAAAAGCAGATTAAACCAATATTTATAATAAATTAAATTTTTTGAAATGAAACTTAATGAGTTAAAAAAAATAATAAAACAAACAGTTAAAGAAGCAATCCAAGAGGAATTAAAAGATATTCTATTGGAGGCAGTTAAATCACCTAAACAAATAGTAGAACACAACCCAGTAAAGGCTGCTGTACCTACACCTTCACCTACTAGTCCTGTAATGACTAAAAGTAAGGAAGAAATTAGAGAATCATATAGAAATATATTAGGAGAAACTGCTGCTAGCTTTAATACATCTCAATTTAATGGTCCTTTAAAAGTATCAGGAACTGATACAACTTCAGCTAATGGAAGTTTACCTGAAGGAAATGTTAGTATGGATCAAATAATGGGATTAATGAATAGTAAAGGATAATAATGGCATTTGGAGCACAACAACAATTTCCTAATGATTTAAGGCCAAGAATAGGTATTGGAGTAGAATTACCTTTTGATGGTCCGGGAGTTTTTGTGCCTAATTTTACAACTAAGGAAGCAATTAAAAATAATCTCATTAATTATTTTTTAACTAATCCAGGTGAAAGACCGGGTAACCCAGAATTTGGAGGAGGTTTAAGAGAATTTATATTTACTCAAATTAGGGAAGACAATTTAGATTTTTTAAAAGAGGATATAGGTCAGAAATTACAATTAAATTTTCCTAATATTATAGTTAATGAATTAAACGTATCCCAAACTAATGAAAATATTGATAGAAATACAATAGTAGTTCAAATATTTTATTCTATTTCAAATACAAATATAACTGATGAACTTAATTTAAGCTTTGACTAATGGCAGTAACTAGAGACATAAATTATATAAATAGAGATTTTACGGGATATAGAAATCAGTTAATTAACTATTCTCAAACATACTTCCCTTCTACGTACACAGACTTTACATCTACCTCTCCGGGTATGATGTTTATAGAACAGGCAGCTTATGTAGGTGATGTTTTATCTTTTTATTTAGATAATCAAATTCAGGAAAATTTCTTACAATTTGCTAGACAACAAGAAAACATTTTTGATATAGCTTACATGTATGGTTATAGACCTAAAGTTACTGGATTATCAACAGTAACAGTAGATTTATACCAACAGTTACCTGCTAAACTATCAGGTAGTACTTATGTACCAGATTATGATTATGCACTTATAGTAGGTGCTAATACTACTATTCAAACTACAACATCACCAGTTCAAACATTTACAATAGATAACCCAGTAGATTTTACTGTATCTAGTTCTAATGATCCTACTACAGTAACTGTAGCTCAGTTATCGGGTGGTAATCCTACTTATTATTTATTGAAAAAATCAACACTGGCTTACTCGGCTAAAATTCAAAGCCAAGATATAACTTTTGGCAGCCCAGAACAATTTTCTACTGTTAATATAGCTGCTTCAAATATAGCTGGTATTTTAGATGTTAAAGATTCCGATGGTAATGAATGGTATGAAGTAGATTATTTAGGTCAAGATTTAATCTTTGATAGTATAGCAAATACTAATACTAATGACCCTAACGCTTATTTAGATACAGATGTACCATATCTACTACAAACTAAACAAGTACAAACTAGATTTGCTACTAGATTTTTAAATTCTCAAACATTACAATTACAATTTGGTGCTGGTAATCCTGCTGATACTACTGAGGATGTAATACCTAACCCATTTAATGTAGGTTTAGGTTTACCTTTTCAACAAAGTAAATTAACTACTGCTTATTCACCTACTAATTTTGTATTTACAAATACTTATGGTATAGCTCCTTCCAATACTACTTTAACAGTAAGATATTTTACAGGAGGAGGAGTTAAATCCAATATTGCTACTGGCTTATTAACTAACCCAGATACATCAACTATTAGATTTACTAAAGGTGGATTAAATTCAGTTACTGCTCAGTATATATTTGATTCTTTTGCTAGTAATAATCCTGAAGCTGCTAGTGGGGGTCAAGATGGAGATACTATAGAAGAAATAAGACAAAATGCTATATCTAATTTTTCAACTCAATTAAGAAATGTTACCCAAGATGACTATTTAGTAAGAGCATTAAGTATGCCCCCTAAATTTGGTGTAATTTCTAAAGCTTGGACACAAAAACCAAATGCAGATGAAGCTAATACTACATTAGATATTTATATTTTATCTAGTGATAGTAATAAAAAATTAACTACTGCCTCAAATACACTAAAAAACAACCTAAAAAAATATATAGAAGTATATAGAATGATTGGTGATACATTAAGTATTAAAGATGCATTTATTATTAATTTTGCAATTGATTTTGAAATTATAACTTTACCTAATTTTAATAATAATTTAGTGTTACAAAAATGTATAACAGCATTACAAAATTATTTCCAAATAGATAAATGGCAAATAAATCAACCTATTATAATTAATGATTTATTTGTATTATTAGATAATTTGGAGGGAGTACAAACAGTAAAACAAATAAACCTAACTAATAAAGCAGGAACAACATTAGGATATTCACAATGGGCTTATGATATGAATGGTGCTAATCAAAATGGTACTATATTCCCTTCATTAGACCCTAGTATATTTGAACTTAAATACCCTAATACTGATATTACAGGTAGGGTAGTAACAATAATATAATTATGGCAGTATATAAATTATTTCCTTCTCAAGATGCCTCAATATACAGTGCTTACCCAGCAATGAATACAGGCTTGGATGCTATTTTAGATGTATCTAACTTTGTAACTGAATCTAATCCTGTAGCTCAAGTAGCTAGAAGTATAGTTCAATTTGACCAATCAGAAATAGAAAATGTAATAGATAGTATTGCTATAGTAACTGGCTCGGAATTTAATTCTTGGTCTGGTAGTTTTAAATTATTTGTTGCTAAGGCCACTAATGTAATTCTTAATTCAGAAGTATATGTTTACCCATCATCGGGTTCTTGGAATAACGGTTCTGGTCAGTATCTAGATAAAAAACAAGGTACTAATGGAGTTAGTTGGAAGTATATGGATTTTTCGGGATCTAGAGAATGGGTTACTGCTGGTTGGGGTCCTTTATTAACAGGATCTTATTCTGGTAGTGATAATGCAGGAGGAGGAAATTGGTATACAGGTTCAGGAGGATATGATAATGTTAATGATGCCAATATAGAAAGAAGTCAATCATATAGTTTAAGAAGTACTAAAGATTTAAATGTAGATGTTACTGATATTTTAAAGGTTTGGTATTCATCTTCTAAAAATATAAATGCAGGTAAAATAGAAATAGCTAATAATGGTTTTATGGTTAAATGGGATAAGGAATATGAATTTATCACTTCTAGTGCTATTTCACCACAACTTAGTTTTTATTCCGTAGATACTAATACAATATATCCCCCACAATTAGAAATAAAATGGAGAGATTTTACATATAGTACTAGTAGTGGAGATTTTAAATTAGATAGAACCCTAACTGGATCATATCCTAGTGTAACATCATCCATTTCATGTTCATTTACAGCTTCATTACCTGATCCGGCTAGTAATACAGGTGTAGGTTCGGGTGCTGTGTTTAAAGGTGAATTTACTTCTCCTAATACTATGTCTAGAGTTTTCATAGATGGTACTAATGTAGGTTCTGGCTATAAAGCAGGCGATGTATTAACATTTACTGCTGCCCAATTAAATGGTATTAGTGGTTTAAGTGATGCTGATGGAGATGCTACAGTAACTTTATCTACTTTTGATATACAACAATTAGATGTAATAGATACACCTGATTTATTTGTAGCATTAGATGATAACCCAGGGATATTTTATAGTGAAAGTATTAATAAATTTAGATTAAACTGTAGAAAGGAATTTCCTAAAAGAACATTTGTTACTTCTTCATTAGAAACTAAACAACATGCCTTACCTTCATCATCTTATTACGCAATTAAAGATCTAGATACTAATGAATTTGTAGTTGATTTTGATAGAGAATTTACCCAGATAAGCTGTGATTCAACAAGTAGTTTCTTTACGGTTTATATGAATGGGTTGGAACCAGAAAGATATTATAATATATTAATACAAACTGAAATCAACGGCAACACAGTAATAATGGATGAAAATTATTACTTTAAAGTCGTTAATGGATAAATACTGTTGTAAATGGCAAAAAAAGAAAGAATAGATCTAATAAAACGAGCATATTCTAAAACGGAATATCCAAAAATAATAGACACTAAATTTAGTGAGCTCGGAGTAACATCTCTTTCTGATGCTATTAGTGATGCATTTACAGTAAATGACTTTTTTGAAAAGTATAATGAGTTATTTTATGATATACCTTCTTTTGGAGATATTAATTCTCATGAATATTTAGTTAAAACTAGTGGTCAATATATAGACTTTAATAAAGATAATGAATTAGTAGAGGCACTACAAAGAGAAATAGCTACACTAAGACAACAACTATTAGAAGCACAAGTAGCTACAGCGGAAGCATTAACGGGAGAAAAAATAGATTTAGGTGGAGTAGCATCTTTAGATTCTGGAATAGCAGGAGAAGAAAGTATTTCTTCAATAGCACAAGATGCAGTTGAACAGTCAAGAGTAATAGCACCAGAAGACACACAAACAACTCCTATTCCATCTAGTCCAACAAATATAGCAACCGGTGGAGGCGGAGGAGGATATTAAAATGGAAGAAAAAAGAAACATACAAATATCACAAGTTAATCCTACTACTTACGAGTTTCAGGAGTATATGAAGGAAGATACTGCATTAATCTCATCTTCCAGATTGGATACTGCTTTTAGTTCATCTACTGATTATATTGAATATTATGCTTATGATGAAAATAATAATCAAATTTATCCTGCTTCTAGTGAAGTTAAAGCTGTACCCTTAAGTTCATATAAAGTAATACAAGGGGATACTTGTTTATATCCAGCTAAGGACTTAATGGAAATAGTAGAGGTAGATTTTGGTACTTTTTATTCTACTTATAACTTTTACAGAAAGAGATTATCATCAGATATTAATGTTAATTATTATATTGATGAAATAAGTTCAGATAGGACTGAAATAAGGATAAAAAGTAATGCTGTACCTGAAGATCTAATTATATCTTCCAGTTTAGAATTTATAGAATATAGAGAATTATCTGAATATTTTGTAGATTTTTATTTAAATTTTGGTAATGATCAACAAGTAATTGCTAACAATATACAATTAGATACAGAACTAGAAATACCTTCTGTACTAATTAAATTATACGAACCTTTACCTCCTCAATTTCAAGTAAAATCCGAATTATGGGTAGTAGAAGAAATATCAGCACCACAAGCTTATAAAGTATTTTTACCATATCCAGAATTTACCCCAGATGATACACAAGTAATCCAAGGACCTAACTATAGTATAAAAGTAGTAGGTCAAACGGGAGAAGCTAGTCAGGATTTTAATTATAATACACTTATAGGTACGGATATAACTAGCTCATTTAATCAATTAGATAATATCTTAAAAAGAAAAGAAGTAGATATTAGTGTAGATTATACTGATTATAATAATTTTGTACATTTTTCTTCAGCCAAAACTAGACTAGAGAACTTTTATTATAAAGTAGGATTAATACAAAAATACCAAGCTGAAATAGAGGCTACACCAACTAATTCATCTACTACTAGTGGTAGTAATGCTTCTTTAACTACATTAATAACAGATATTATAGAAAATTTTGATGGGTTTGAATACTTTATGTATTTTAATAGTGGTTCAGCTAAATCATATCCTAAATCAAATACAGCTCCCCCATTTGAATTATTTGCTACTGGTAGTAATGAAGTACTCACCTGGTTAGGTAGTGCTGATCCTAGTAATGCATTTTATGGTGGTCAAGCATTATCCGCTTCCAATTATGATGAAGAAAATAAAGATTATTTATTTAATGCTATACCAGAATATTTAAAATCAGACCCTAACAATGCTCAATATGAATTATTTGTTGACATGGTTGCTCAACAATATGATAATACTTGGGTTTATACTAAAAATCTTACTACTAGATTTGATGCAGACAATAGACTAGATTTCGGTATATCTAAGGATTTAGTAGCTGATGCTATTAAAGATTTTGGAATAAAGTTATATAATAATAATTTTAATACTAATGATTTATACACAGCATTTTTAGGATTAACACCTTCAGGTAGTACATTCCCTTTCCCAGATATGACCGGGTCGATAGGTGGTGTAGTTAACACACCTTCTGGGTTTGAATACGTGGATACTGAAATATCAGCTTCAAATGACATAGTACCATTAGACAACGTAAACAAGCAGTTATATAAACGAATTTACCATAATGTTCCTAATTTATTAAAAAGAAAAGGTACACTAGGAGGATTAAGAGCATTAATAACCGCTTATGGTATTCCTAATACTATTTTAAGAATAAGTGAATTTGGAGGTAGAGATAGAGAATTTACTAAGGATTGGGATTTAGAACAAAATGTATTTAATTATGCTTTACATTTAGAAGGAACTAAAAACCCAACAGGTATAACTTCATCATTTCAATTAAATAATGAATTCACCAGTTCTGATGATGCCCCTAAATCATTACAATTTAGAATAAAAACACCAGGAATCCCTACTTCTTCATTTTATCAAAATGTATGGGTAGGTGATACAACAAGAGCTTATATAATATTAGATTATACAGGTTCAGGTATGGGAAGTGGTTCTTATTCTGGTTCTGTACCTTCTCAAAGTAATGCTTATGGTACTTTAAAATTTTATCCTGAAGGTAGTATAGGTTTAGCAGCAGGTAGATCAGCAAGTGTAACATTACCATTCTTTAATGGTGATTGGTGGTCTGTACAAGCATCATTTGATTATGATAACAGTTTATCAGCTTCACTATATGCGGCTAATAGAATAGGAGAAGAAATAGGATTCTCAGCATCTGATTCTACTGTAGTAGTAGATGATCAATATTGGAAAGATACTTCTATATCTCAATTCCCTAGTAGAAGTGTAATGGTATTAGATTCTGTAGATTATCAACCATTAACGGGAGCATTACAAGAAGTAAGATATTGGGATGTAGTATTAAGTGAAAGTTTATTTTATGATTATGTAGTTAATCCATATTCAACACAAGGTAATACTATTAATGCTACCCCTAATGATTTAGCTTTTAGAGCAGATTTAGGTACTGAATTAGATACGGGAAGTAGAAAATCAATCCACCCTAAGGTAACTGGTTCATGGTCTATTACTTCATCTTTTAATGATGGAACAAGTACATTTGAATTAACAGGTTCATTTATACAAAACACAGAATCTATATTCTATAACCAAACTCCGGGAGGTATTAAAAATAGAGTATCTGATCGTATTAGAATAGTATCATCTTCTTTACCAACTGGTTCTACTTTATCCCCTTATAGGTCTATACAGCAAGAAGTATTTCCTAGTGGAAGTAATCCTAGTATTAATTATTTAGAAGTTGCTTTTTCACCACAAAATCAAATAAATGATGATATAATAGCCCAAATAGGTGATTTTAATTTAGGGGACTATATAGGAGACCCTAGACAAATATCTCAATCAGGGACATCATACCCAGCTTTAGATGCTTTAAGAGATGCTTATTTTACAAAATATATTAATTCATATGATCTTAATGATTTTATCAGATTAATTAAATTTTTCGATAACTCATTATTTAAAATGATTGATGATTTTACACCAGCTAGAACTACATTAAGTTCAGGTGTTGTAATAAAACAAAATTTATTAGAAAGAAACAGACAAGCACCACCTTCAATGTCATTTATTGAAGAAATATATACGGGCTCAGTTAAATCATTTGCTAGAGATTATAATGTTCATTTTGCCAAAGAAAGACCAGGTAATGCTTTAATCAATGCTCAAGTTATAACAGCATCATCTGTAACTAATACTTCGAATTGGCCTGACGGTGCTCCTACAGGTTCACAATCCTTTATTACAGCTTCAGGAGGTTCAGGTACTGGTGCTACTTTTAGACCTATAGTAGATACTAATCAAGTAATATCAGTAGTAGTAGAACAAACGGGAAGTGGTTATGCATCGGGAGACGTATTAACATTTACTTCACAATCGATTTCATCATCATTAGTTAGTTCTGTAACTCCAATTGCTGTACTTACAGAAGTAGATAATAATATAGAAGTAACTTTAGGAGTAAATAATATAGCACCTACATTAAGTCCTAATTCTGATTTTCCAACTCAAAATTTTGCTAGTGGTTCATCTATTTATAGGTTTAGTGGTGGAACAGGAGGTGTTTTTGAACCATTCAATAATTTATTTAATGCTCCTATAAGCTATTCAAATCAAGAATTTGATTACTTATATAATTTCTTTACAGGATCAACTACTTTTGATCCCGTATTATCAGCATCTAGTGGTACTTTTGGATTTAATAGTACAGATGGTGCTACGGCTACAGAAATTTATTTAAAATCAGTATCATCTGGAAATGCACCAACTTCTAGTTATTCTCCGAATGTATATACATTATTAAATGTATTAAGTTCATCTATGGTTAATTTCCCAGGACAACCTACTGGGTTCATTAATTTTAAACAATTAACAACATATAGAGACCCAGCATTTAATCCAGATAAAAATGATTATAATACTCAATTAGCTAATTATACAATAGATAGTGTAATAGATTATTTACCACCACCACTTATATCCGGTTCCCAATTAACAGTAACAACTGAACCTAATACAAGTTTAGTATCTCAATTAGCTATTACTCAAGCTATAATTAGTACTACTACTACAAGTGGTAAAGGTAGCGGCATACAATTAAATGTTACTACAATACCTACATTAAATGTATTTGTACAAGTTACAGTTGATGATATAGGAGAAAAATACGAACCAGGAGATACAGTTACAGTAACATCAACTGAATTACAGGCAGCTGGGTTTCCAGCTCAATTTAATGGAGACTTAGTTCTTACTTTAGAAGCAACTAATTTTGCAGATGATAATCCTCAAAACGGTACTTGGAAGTTAGGAGTAACCAATACTGCTGCTAGTTTTAGTACTGGTACTTATGCTGCATCTACATTTACAGAAAGTTTTAATGGTGGTTATACATCTTCTTTCTTTGTTGAATTAATTACAAATGAGGGGGCATATAGTGGATTAACTGCAGCTCAAGTTTCTGCATCACAATTTAGTAAACAATATCCTGGTGTAGTTCAAGTGTTAAGTGAATCCCTAGATACTACTTTAGGTGTAGGTTTCCCTGTAGGTTCAAGTTATACACAATCTACATCTAATGTTTATGGTCAGGGAATATATGATTATCCAAGAATAGATCAGAGAGAATTTTATACTGGAGAATTTCCTGGAGCTATTGATGTAGGAACTAATGAAGTATGTAAAGCATTTTTTGGACAAGAAAGTAGAATAGATTATTTCTTTGTTGTACAGTGGTTTAATGATAATACAATAACTGAACAAGACTTTTTATCAGATGATATAGGATTCCAACCACAAGCTGGTAACGTTTGGTTCTGGGGAGATACTGTATCTATACCAAGATCAGGTTCAGTAGGTTCTACTGCTAGATGTGTTATTAATCCTGATTTAGCTGTAGTTACAACTGATGTGCAAGGTACATTTGATATAGAAACATTTACTTACACAGGACCAGCAGCTGAAGGTTCGGGGGGTGTAATAAGAGTTATTTCCGAAGGTGATGGTGGAGGAACTCCTGAAATAATACATGCACAATTTATTTACCATGCTATATCACCTGATCAAAATAGATTATTAGAATCTATAACACAAAATACTACAGGAGGAACTAACCAAAGATATACTGGAATTACTCAAACTTCTACTTCTGGACAAGGTAGTGGAGCCGAATTTCAAATAGATTTAATTGGAGGTAGTATAACAGGTATAAGAGCTACAGCAACAGGTTCATTATATGAAACAGGAGACACTATAACTTTTGCAGCGGGTACTTTTGGAGGTAGTTCTACTGAAACAATAATTACGTTAAGAAGTGAAGATTTACAACCTGGTTTACAGAAAAAATATAATGCAGCACCTACAGATGCAGATAGAAAAATTACAATTACACAAGCTACTCTTATAGCAGCTGGGTTTACTAATGCAAGTGC
>TARA_B100000674_G_scaffold291740_1_pt1 | contig 14697 bp, 9 predicted proteins | sample TARA_B100000674 | Tara Oceans TARA_B100000674 (sample SAMEA2622759) | marine metagenome | biome: marine biome (ENVO:00000447); feature: surface water layer (ENVO:00002042); material: "saline water (ENVO:00002010), including plankton (ENVO:xxxxxxxx)" | depth 5 m
CCGAGGTATTGCGGAGAACGCCTTTCTGTCGAAGTGGGCCGGAGGCCTTGGCGGGAGCTGGACTTCGGTTCGCGGTACGGGTAGCTATATTGCGGGCACAAACGGTGAGAGCCAAGGGGTCATACCCTTCCTCAAGATGCACAACGACCAGCTTTGCGCCGTCAACCAAGGGGGCAAGAGAAAGGGATCGGGTTGCGCTTACTTGGAGTCCTGGCACTGCGACGTTCTCGAGTTTCTCGAGCTACGCAAGAACACGGGAGACGATCGCCGTCGTACCCACGACATGAATACCGCCAACTGGATTCCTGACCTCTTCATGAAACGAATGGAGGCCCGCCAGAGCTGGACCCTTTTCCGAAGCAACGAGGTTCCAGAGTTGCATGATCTCTACGGACGTGCTTTCGAGGAAAAGTACGTCGAGTACGAGGCCAAGGTGGAGAAAAGGGAAGTGTGGGGGCATACCATGCCCGCTCTGGACCTCTGGAAGCAGATGCTGAAGATGCTTTTTGAGACCGGTCATCCATGGATTACCTTTAAGGACACCTGCAACGTCCGAAGCCCTCAGGACCATACGGGAGTCATTCACAGTTCGAACCTATGTACCGAGATCACACTCAACACTGGTGCGGACGAGACTGCGGTCTGTAACCTCGGTTCAGTCGTTCTCGACTCCCACCTAAAGGCCGATGGCTCCATCGATCACGACAAGCTTCGCGAGACCATACGCATCGCGGTGCGCGCCCTCGACAACGTCATCGACGTCAATTTCTACCCCACCGAGGCGGCCAAGACCTCCAACATGCGGCACCGTCCGGTGGGCCTTGGGGTCATGGGTTTGCAGAACTCCCTTTTCGTCAAGGACATATCTTTCTGTTCCGAGGAGGCGGTCGAATTCAATGATGAGTTCATGGAGGCGATCTGCTACTATGCCTACGAGGCTTCCAGCGACTTGGCCGGGGAGCGGGGGGCCTATTCCAGTTACAAGGGCTCGAAATGGGACCGCGGTATTCTTCCCCAAGATTCGCTCGAGCTTCTCGAGAAGGAGCGGGGCAATGCGGTCGAGGTGCCCAAGGAAGGAAAGATGGACTGGTCCGTGGTGCGCGAAAAGATCGCCAAGAACGGCATGCGCAACAGCAACGTCATTGCAATCGCTCCCACTGCGACCATTTCCAACATCATGGGCTCTTCCCCCTGCATCGAGCCCACCTACAAGAACCTTTTCGTGAAGAGCAACCTCTCGGGCGACTTCATGGTGCTTAACCGATTTCTGGTCAATGACTTGAAGAAGGAAGGCCTCTGGAACAAGGAGGTTTCCGACCAGCTCAAGTATTTCGACGGCGAACTCTCCGACATCCCCGGCATTCCGGACTGGATCAAGAAGAAGTACCTCACCGCCTTCGACGTTTCCTACGAGTTCGTTATCGCGGCCGCCGCCCGTCGCCAGAAGTGGATCGATCAGTCCCAGTCCGTCAACCTTTTCCTCGGTCAGCCTGACCTCAAGGCCCTTTCGCACATGTACCGTGCGGCTTGGAGGCAGGGTCTGAAGACCACTTACTACCTTCGCACCCTGGGTGCCTCCAACATCGAGAAAGCGACCGTGGACCTCAAGCAGGGCAAGCCCCTCGGCGAGGTCTCGGATGAGCCCTCGGCCAAGAAGGAATACACGGAAGCGGAGAAAAAGGCCTGCAGCATAGAGGCTATGATGAACGGCGAGGAGTGCGAAGCCTGCCAGTAGGGCGGACTTGAAGGTAACCGACCGTCTTTGCGCGTTCCTGGGTAAGGAACCCACCCTTGGTGAAAATGCCTTTGTTGCCCCCACGGCTACGGTCGTGGGAGACGTAAGGCTTGGCGACGGGGTAAGCGTGTGGTACGGCGCCGTTCTGAGGGCAGACATCAACTTTATTTCCATCGGGGAAGGATCGAACCTTCAGGACGGGGTAATCGGTCACCTTGCGGATGATTTTCCTCTCGAGATAGGCCAGTACGCGACCATCGGTCACGCCGCCGTGATTCATGCCTGCGCGATCGGGGACGAGTGCCTCATCGGAATGAATGCGACCGTCCTCGACGGAGCCGTCATCGGTAGTCAGTCCATAGTGGCTGCAGGGTCAGTGGTTCCGGAAGGCATGCAGATTCCCGACGGATCCCTTGTGGCCGGCGTCCCCGCAACCATCCGCAAGCCCCTGTCGAGGGACCGGCGCGAAGGGATCCGGGCCTGGGCCGAGAAGTACCTCGAGGTGGCCAAGGCGCACCGCGAACGCCTCCGCAGTTAGGATTCCGCTTCCTGCGACCCTTCCATCCCGTGCTCCCGGTAGAATTCCTCCGCCACGGAGGCGAGGGAGGGGAGGGGATGAGACCCCGCGGTAGATTCCGCGCAGCAGCAAAGGTAGGCAAGCATCGATTCCTCGCCGGCTTCCCTGGCGTCCTGATGCAAAAGGTTTTTTAAGCGAGTGCGAGCCTCCGCCCACTCGTCCTCCCCAAAGGGATGATCGAGGATGGCGGATTCCCATGCCGTTGCTTCCTCGGGGCTCGTTTCGGACAACCAGTTGCTCATTTTCCGAGCTTATTCTCGACCCGGTTTGCAGGCAATTTCATTTAAGCATGCAAATTTGAAAAATATTTCGCTTGGACAATGGGATCGGATTTGCCAAGAAAGGAGGCATCTCATCTTATAGCCAATATGTCTGACTCGCCCAACGGACCCTCCAAGGAAAAACCCTATCATTCAACGCTTCTGGTCAATCGTCTGATGACCGAAGGCTCCGACAAGGAGACCCGCCATTTCGAACTCTGCCTTAAGGACAGCGGTATCGACTACCTTCCCGGCGATTCCCTCGGCGTCCATCCCCTCAATTGCCCGGAGGCAGTTTCCGATCTTCTCGGCGCCACCGGTTACTCCGGTTCCGAGGAAATTGACCTTGGAGAGGAAACCCTCTGCCTCCAGGATGCCCTGTCCCGCCACCTCGCCTGTACCGTGCTGAGCCGGATGCAGGTCAAGAAGTTCAACGAGATCGCACAGGTCCCCAAGCTCGAGGACCTCCTCAAGTCGGAGAACAAGGAGGCACTCGCCGACTTCCTTTGGGGACGCGAGCTGATCGATCTCTTTCTCGAGTTCCCCCAGCAAGGCTTGGAGGCCGCCGATTTTGCCGATCTGTTGCGTCCCCTTGCCCCCCGGCTCTATTCCATTGCATCCAGTTTGAGCGCCCACCCCAACGAGGTCCACCTGACCGTGGCCATCGTGCGCTACGAGTCCCACGGCCGCAAGCGCCAGGGCGTCTGCTCGTCCTTTCTGGCCAACCGCGTAGAGGATTCCGTTCCCTGCTACATGCACGCGAACAAGAACTTCAAGCTTCCCGAGGATCCGGACACGCCCATCATCATGGTCGGTCCAGGCACCGGGATCGCACCCTTCCGGGCCTTTATCGAGGAGCGTATCGCCACGGGGGCCACGGGAAAAAATTGGCTTTTCTTCGGCGACCGTACTCAAGCCCACGACTACCTCTATGGCGAGGAGTGGGAAGGCTACCGAAAGGACGGTATTCTCAGCGAGCTCGACCTGGCATGGTCCCGTGATCAGGACGAAAAGGTATACGTCCAGCACAAGATGCTCGAGCGCGGGGCGGAGCTTTGGTCCTGGCTGCAGGAGGGGGCGGTCTTCTATGTTTGCGGGGATGCTTTCCGCATGGCCAAGGACGTCGATCAGGCTCTGCGCGAGATTGCCTCCAGGGAGGGCAATCTGGACGAGGAGGAAGCGACTAAGTGGGTTCGTTCCCTGCAAAGGGAAAAGCGCTACCTCAAGGACGTCTACTGAGTTGGTCTGGTAATTCGAAAATTGATCGGATGAGTCTTGCTTGTATGTGAGAATCAATTATCAATAGGTGCGTGTTCGCTTATACTTTTTTCTTACGCTGGTTAACGATAGTGATCGTATTGATCACGGGCTCTTTTTTGTACGGAGATGCCGACGCTTTGGATCCTATGGAGGTTTCCGCTCTACGTCTAGAAACTACCTCCAAGAAGTTACCTTCGCGAATTCAGGTGATTGATCAAACCGAGATTGAAAAGTCGGGTGCTTTTGATATAGTTGAATTATTAAGAAAAGGAGCTAACCTCCAAGTGCGTTCTACCTCCGGGAATTCAGCAAGATCCACTGTTTCCATAGGAGGTTATGGAGAAAACGGAGCCCTGCGTACTTTGGTTCTTTTGGATGGGCATCGATTAAATTCGATCGATATGTCCGCTATCAACTGGTATTCCATACCTCTCGCGCTAGTCGAGTCGATCGAGGTGATTCGCGGTGGGCAGTCTGGTACCTTTGGCAATCATGCAGTTGGCGGAGTAATCAAGATAAATACCAAGCTGCCCGAGGAAACCCCATTCGGTTCCCTAGAAGCCAGTGCAGGAAGTTTTGACGCCTTGAATACCAGAGGTGCCTATTCCCAGAGGATTGGAGAAATCGGACTTACGATTTTTGGGGAGCGGGCAGAGTCTGAAGGATACAGGGTTAACGGGGATCACATGGCGGATACAGGAGGTGTGAGACTGGACTGGGGAGGCGAATCCGAGATCAAGGGTTACTTTTCCTGGAGTTTGTCGAATACCGATTTTGGTTTCCCGGGAGATTTGAATGCCAGTGCTTTGCTTGCCGACAGGAGGCAAACCACCGATCCCAATGATCGAGGAGAGGAAAAGTCTTCCTATGGACGGGCAGGACTGAGCTACGAAATCAACGATGAATGGTCTTTGGAAAATAGATTGGGATATCAGGATCGTGAAGTGAGCGTTACTATGCCAAGTCAGTTTTGGGTTGCAGATAAAGTTTATGAAACTTTTTCCTACAGCCCAGCCTTGCATTACGATTCAAACAAAGCTGTTTGGATGTTTGGACTGGATTTCTCCAAGGACGTTTTGGAGGAAAAAACGAATTGGGGTAGTAGAGATTACGAAAGGAAAACTTTGGCCTTTTTTACCTCGACCGGATTACCAATTTCGGACCAATGGAATTGGCTCGCTAACTTCAGGGTGGAGAGGGCAGAAAACTCTGGAGTTTACGGAGGCATCCAGTTGAATGAAGTAAACAAGGACGAATGGGCAGGAGGGGTTGGTCTTATTCGTGAACTAAGAGAGGATAATCGAGTCTACGTGACCATTCGCCGGTTTTATCGATATCCGGCAACGGATGAATATATGGATTTCGGTACTCCGGCAATTAATCAAAGCCTAGAGCCCGAAAATGGGTATGAAGTGGAACTTGGAGGGGATTGGAGCATGGACCAGGTTTTCTTAAGTGGCCGAATCTTTCGTCAATGGATGAAGGATGAAATTGTTTATGACCCCCTCGTAGGCTTATGGGGCGCCAATGTAAATTTACCGAAAAATCGCCGTTTGGGTTTGGATCTCTCCATGGATTGGGACATAACCGATTCGATCCGTTCAGGCGTAAGCTACGAGTACGTCAAAGCCACCTTCGAAGAAGGCAACTATTCAGGATCAAAAGTTCCCTTGGTTCCCGAAGGGTTACTAAGGTTGTTTCTGGAATTTCATCCCGTTGATTCATTATTGCTAAGCTTCGGAGGGTCCTTCGTGGGGGAAAGCTTCCGCGGAAGTGATTTTTCAAATGCCCAGACCAAAATGGAAGATTATTGGCTATATGATCTGACTATAAATTATGAATTTTCGGAAAGGGCCACTCTTTTTGGTGGCGTGGAGAACTTATTGGATAAAGAGTATTTATCTACCGCTTTTGGAACCGGTTTGTATCCCGGAGAGGGCAGAAAGGTGAGAGTAGGGGCACGCATCTCGTTCTAAGCCTGCTTTTGTTATTCGCACTCCGGGCAGGTTCCATAGAGCATGACCTCGAATCCTTGTACTTCAAAGCCTTTCGGGGCCTTGGCGGGAGGAGTATTTTCGGTGGTGTCCTCCAAGGCGAATAATTTATCACAGGCCCGGCAGGCGAAATGGACCTTGTCCTTACCGTCCGCCCACTCGTACCGATGAGGTTGTCCGGGGTAATCGACCCCAACCACCTGCTGGCTCTGGCCAAGGTCCTTAAGGTGGCGGTAGGTGGTGGCGATTCCGATGCGGGGGCTCCGGCGACTGGCTCGGCGATGAATTTCCATGGGGGTGAGGGGGCGCCCGGCGGAGCGGATGACCTCGAGAATGACTTCCCCCTGCCGGGTTTTTCTCTTCATTACGGGTAGGCGACCGGTGGCTTGCCGGCTCGCAGGGAAGACTCCGTTCGTTTGCCGAGGGCTTGGACCTCCTCCCTGATTTGAGCGAAGTGGGCCTTTTCCATACGGTCTATGAAGAGGATTCCATCCAGGTGGTCGACCTCATGCTGGATGCAGCGAGCGAGCAACCCATCGCACTCGAGGACATGCGGGGCGCCGTCTTGGTCTTGGTACTCGACTCGGATCCGTTCCGGTCGGGCCACATCCCCCCGGATCTCGGGGAAGGAGAGGCAACCTTCTTCGTAGTAGAACTCGTCCCCGGGAAGAAACTCGATTTTCGGGTTGGCCATGGGCATGGGCATTAGGAGGGCAGGGGAGAGGGGCTTACCGTCCAGAATACAAGCTATCGGGTAGTCGGGGTGATCGGGAACCTCGAGGACGCACAGGCGGAGGGCTTCGCCAACTTGCTGGGCTGCCAGTCCGATGCCGTCGGCCCGGCGCATGGCGGCGATCATTTCGTCGACCAACCCGGCGAGCTCGGGGGAGAAGTCGGTGACGGCTTTTCCCTTCCTGTGGAGGATACTTTCCCCGTACTGCGTGATACGCATGGTCATGAGTGTGGATGAATTTCAACCAATGTCCGGCATTGGCCGAAAATGGGAATGATGAATGCTCTAAACTACGATGTATCGAACGTGAACAAAAATCGTTTGCAAAGGCGGTACGATTCAACGAAAAGGGGAGCAGATTGCTTAAGGTGAGTTCAATTAACAGGGGTCGGATCGGGAGTTTTTTCTTTCTTCCGTTCTTCGTGGTCTTCGGGATTCTGGGGTTTGCTTCTCCAGTCTATTTCGGAACCGTCTCCGAGGACACTCTGCGGGACGTTGGGGAAAAGAGCAAAACCATCGATGAGGAAACGCTCCGTCAGCTTCGCCAGAATAACTTGGGCCCGGCCGAGATGTTGCTGCCGCTGACTTCCCTTTCCAAGCGCAAGAAGTTTGAAACCGAAATTCAGGAAAAAAAGAAACAACACCCGGAGCTTGCGATTTCCGGTGGTGGGAGCATTTTCGACATGCTCACTTTTAACGACTACTTTGGCGGATTGGATCGCTTCAACTTGGGTCGCGGACGATTCGAGGCTTTTTTCGTCTACAACCGGGCCACCACGCGGGGAGACCTCTGGGAAAGGCTCAAGGGCAACAGCTCGAACGACAACGTTCAGGCGATCCTGCGGAGCATCCCCACCGAGGGCCGGCCCGGCAACTTCTGGACACCCTTGCTGTCCGACCCCATGGTATCCGCTTTTCCGGGTGTAAAGGTTGCCGTTCTTGAAGGTTTCTCCTTCTTTCCCGACCGCAGAGTCGTTCTTTCTGTCGGAGTGCGAACGGCGGGCGAGATGGAGGGTAATGCGACGGAGGCGCAGATACGCGATGCCTGCTTGAGCGATGCCAAGGCTGGATTCGGGCGCTACGTCGGCAAGGCCGAGACCTTTCTGGTCACGAAAAAGGGTTCGGACTCGGAGGTGGTCAAGTCGGACCACAACCGTTCCCTCCGAAACCTCAAGACCCAGGAGTATTCCATCCGGGCCGCTACCCTCAAGATGGGCAAGACCGGGGATGGGGGGTATTCCGTCATCATTGGGGGGGTGATCGGGGACGATGGAAAACTGGAAAACCACGGGCGCTGGCTCCCTTACCCAATGCTGGTCCCTATGATGGTGGGGACCGCGATGTCCGTAGAAAAAGATTACTATTCTTCCGACGCCGCCTTTGACATAGGCCGGCTTTCTCAGCAGATGCTCCAGGGGGATCTTGCCTCCAAGGAGCGGATCAGGTCCTTTTACTGGGCCGCTCACCAGTTGGCCAGGAAGATGAATTTCATGCAGATGGCGGAGTTGACCCGAAGCTGTTCGGATCTTCAGGCCGTTTTCGACTTGTCGGCCTTAGTCCGCCTGCGCAATGAGCCTCTTTCCGAGGCGATAGGGAAAATCAAGTCCCATCAGCGCAGGACGGCCCTGCTCCCTCCCGAGCAGCGTGAGCTCGAGCGGGAGACAATAGTGGGGCTTGAGAACAACCGGACAAGAGCGGAAAAGAAATTCGAGGAGGATATGCGCATCATCTACGCAGCAACCCTTCTCTCGGAGGATCCAACCGGGTTGCGTGGATTCGTGGAGAGCTATCCCGTTTATTCCAAGGATGGGGACAAGAATGCCACGGACGCGGCGCTCGGGGACGTCAAGCTTGCCATGGAGTACGGAAGTGGCGCTCTCAAGCACCTGCTTGCCCGCAAACAGCCCATCCACCGAAAGGGACCGATTCTCCAATTGGCTTCCTCCGTTTTTCCTCTTCTTGGAGGAAATTTCCTGACCACTCTTTCCCATACCAGTCGATCCCTTGCTCTTTTTCTCAAGCTCACTCTCTTGGGCTCCGCCTTCTTCGCCCTTATCATTTTTCTGGCAAAGGTCATGCCGCCGCCTGAATTCAGGCGGGCCGAAGGTCACTTTTTACTGCGTTGGATAAGGAGGTTTCTACTTGCTTCCTTGTGTGGATTGATCACCGTTCTTGCCCTCGAGCCGACTCTCCTGCAGACCCCGCGGGAACAGGTTTCGGTAGCCGGTTTTGATTTTGCGCTTGCGAATCTCCTTGCCTACGCCAATGACCAAAATCAGATGGATGATGAAATAACAATTGTAACGGCGATCGTGGCAGGGGGGTTCCTGCTTGTTCAGATCGTCATATTCGTGATATGCCTCTCTCGGATTTCCCAGGTGAAGAACGAAGAGGTTAAGGCCGGGCTCAAGCTGAAGCTCCTAGACAATGAGGAGAACCTTTTTGACTTGGGCCTCTACGTGGGGCTTGGCGGGACCGTGCTTTCCCTGATCCTGCTGCTGGTTCTGCAGGTCAAGCAGGATGCCCTCATAGGGGCCTACACCTCGACCCTATTCGGCATCCTGTTCGTCGCCGCCCTCAAGATATTCATCGTCCGGCCTTACCGGAACCACCTTCTGGTTCAGCAGGCCGACGAGAAGAGGTATGAATCGTAGCCTTCTGCTCGTAGTCTGCGACTTTCTTCTCCTTAGCATCCTTGCTCTGGCGCGCTTCGACGTGCCCAAGGACGCGGAATGGGTGAAGGGAGACAAGAAGCTTGTGGACAAGGAAGTTGTGGCGAGAATCTCAGACGGCGAGAGCTATGACGACGTGGTGGCCGAGCTGGAGGCCACCAACGAGACCTTGCTGGAGAACTTGAGCAGCGACAAAGATGACCTGGTCAAACAGAAGGAAGATCTTGAAGAGCAAATCGCTCAGCGGAGGCGAGAGCTGGCCGAGAAGGAGGAACAGATTGCCTCGCGTGATGCAACCATTGCCCAGAACGAGGCCGACATTCAGACAGCAAGGGAGGAGTCCGAGAAACTGGAGGCTCAACGCAGAGAGATCGAGAAGAAGCGTGAGGAGCTCCTCCAGAACAACGCCGCCTCCAAAAAGGAGCTCGAGCTCTTGGCCAAGAACCTTGCGGATGCCAAGAAGCGTTCCGACGAACTGGCCGCCCTCAAGGAGCAAAAGGAGCGCGAGACCGAGTCCATGAAGGTGCAGTTGGCCGCTACCCAGGAAAAGGCCAAGGCCGAAGAACAGCGGGCCGCCGAGGCCAAGGCTCTCCTTCTCGAGGAAAAGAAGAGATCCGATGCCCTGGTGGCTTCCACGACCAAGATCGACGAAAAAATCGAAAACCTGAACCAAGGTTTGCAGGGCGTGGGCCAGGACCTCAAGCAAGTTGGAGAGGGCTTGGCCGGTGTTGGGGACAAGATTGCCTCCGTTACCGATGAGGTTTCCAGCGTCAGGCAGGACGTGACCAGCGTCAAGGAGGACGTAACGAAAGTCGGGCAGGAAGTGCAGGGGGTAAGGGAAACGGTTTCGGACGTCAGTGAGGAGGTTGCCGGGGTCGGGTCCAGGGTGGAGACCATCCAGCAGGAGGTGGCCGAGACTGCGGCCGAGCAACAGGAGAACTTTCGCAAGCTTTCGGAGAGGCAGACCAAGTCGGTCAACGAGATTTACTCCAAGTACCAGGATAACAAGATCAAGCTAAGCTTCAGCTTTTCCTACCTCGGGGGTTTTCTCGGCTCGGAAAAGAAGGAAAATTTCAGCATGGACTCGATCATCATGGTTGACGGTTCCTTTGCTTATACCCTTGTTCACGCCAAGGAAAGCCCTTTCCGGTTGCACCCGCAGACGCGCAAACTTATCTCCGTTTCCGGTGAGATCACAAGCCCGAAGCTCAAGGCTCCGATCCAAGTCAAGGAGATCGCATTTATGGACGATCCGCGAATCCTCATCGTTCCACTCTACGTCAATCCGGTCGAGTTGAGGAAATCTTCCACCATCGAGCTTTTCCAGTCCCCCGGGAACCCCTATCTCTTTTCGGAGGCGGTGGTGGTGGATGCCAAGGAGCAGAGGTTCGGGCAAACCGACTTTGTGCGCGATGAGCGCGATGCCCGATACATCAAGGTCAGGCACACGAGGTTCGCTTTCGTGACCGGAGCCTTCGACCCGGGCAAGGGAGACTTGGTCTTTTCCCAGAAGGGCGAGGTGCTCGGAATCATGGTCAATCGAGATTACGCCTTTCACGTCAAGAACTTGGGCGCCCGGATCCACGGTGGTTCGAGGACGTCCTTGGGGGGAACCTTCGACGCGTCCAAGACCAACCAGCTCACCGTCTCCCTGAAGAAAAAATTATTTGGCTTGAATGACAAATTCAGGTAGGGGTTGTGGGTTTCATCCAATACCTCTTGAAACGTGCCTGAAAACCTTGATAAAGAAGCACGGTCTGGCTCGGAAAATACCGAAGGCAAGGCGGTCCGTAAGCACGGTTTGGCTGGCGCCATCCTCGAGCGGGGGTTTCTCTCCCGTCGCATCGAGTTACCCAAGGACCGTTCGCACTGGCTGGTTACGCTCCTTTTCATTCTCTTGGCCTATGCACTGAGCGTTCACGTTCGCTATACCTGGATAAACTTCGCGCAGGCGAGCTACGTAACGCAGTCCGGCGAAGAAAAGTTCTTCAGGCCGCAGATGGTGAGGAATGGGGTGGCTTTGCCCAACACGCACGACAGTTTCTACTTCGGCAGCATTCTGCAGAAAGCCCTTTACGACAAGCATCGGGAAAACCATCTAATCCCGAGCGTATTTACAAACGGGATGATTACTTATCTTCCCTATCTTTTGCTCAAGACCTTTCCCGATAACTGGACGATCGAGGAGCTTCTTCTTAAATTGCCGGTCTGGGTGGCTGGTTTGGTGTGCATTCCCATCGTTCTAATCGGCCGACTTTACGGGAGCTCACTGTGGGGCTTTTTCGCCGCTTGCCTGGCCGTAGTCGCTCATAGCTACTACAACCGTACCTTGGCCGGCTACTACGACACGGATATGTTTTCCATTACGGTTCCGGCGTTCGCGTTATGTTTTCTGCTCACCGCCTCCCGTCGGGAATCGGTTGGTTATCTGGCAGTTGGAGCCCTCGCCTTGTACCTGGGGAGATTCTTCTACGGCTCCACCCAAGCCATCACCTGCGCACTCTGCCTATCCTTCATAGGTTACCGTTTGATCCTCTTTCTCCTGGAATGGCTTTTTCTCTCGGAGGGCGATGGCTTGAGCCCGGTTAAGCGAGCCCTTTCCCATCCCTCTACAAGGTTTACTTGCCTGAGCATGCTTTTCATTGGCTGGGCCCTGTATGCCGAATCCTGGTCGAGCGGTAAGGTAATCGAGGATAATTTGGGTAGGTTTTGGTTGGGGTTGTTCATTCTGGTTCTCCTTTATGGTATGGCTAAATTTAGGCTGTCCAAAAGAGACGATGATCCTTCGCCCCGAAAATCAGGCAATGATCATAAGGAATCAGATTCCGACCCGGAGGAGGTTAACAAAAGGGGGCCTTTGCGCACAACCTTCCCTCTTCTTCCCACCTCGGTTCTCGCCGGTCTGGCGGCCGTTGTCCTTAGCTTGGTTGGTCTCGGGGTGTTTCCCTTGACGGACTTGGGACCGTTCTCCGGAACTTGGGCCAAGCTTACGGGTAAGCTTCAGAGTTACTCAAGCGCCCGGGCTGCCGGAGCCACCATATCAGGTTCCACGGGCTACACCCTTAATTTTCTAGACGTTAAGAGCACCATTCGCGAAGCCGGCTCGCTGGATCAGAACAGTCAAAGGATCAATAACATACGGATGCGCAAACGCATTCTCGAGGATCTGCCCCTATGGCGGGGTGAATGGTCTGATTCGGAAGAGGCTCCTGAATTGGCGACCGTACCCAAAGGCAAAAAGTACCGCTGGTTCAACCCTTTCGAGAAAGGGTACCCCAAGTACGCCGGCGATCTCAGTCTCAAGACGGCCTTGCTTGCGTTTGTCGGATACCTGCTCTTGTGCCTCCGCTACTGGGAATTTTGCCTAGGGGCGCCGTTTTGGGGCATAGCCTTCAACTGCTTTTCCCACTTTGTGGATCGCCCTTTGGGGCTGCGCTTCACAGTGCACGTAGGGAACGTCGCCTCCATTGGCCTGGTTTTCCTTCTATTGGTACTTGCCTGGGCTCTCTTCCGGTGGATCTCCTCTCGCTTGAGTAAAAGCGAGGATGTCGGCAGGGGCTGGAGATTCGGTTCATGGGGTTCGGTGGCTATCTTGATGATCCTATTCGCCTGGCCCAACATCGAGCATGCAAAAGGCTATTATTCCCATGTCGTATACCCGGTCAATACGATTAAGGTGCTGGAGGAGCTTAACGAGGCTTCCGACCCAGATGATTTCGTAGTAACTTGGTGGGATTACGGTTCGGGGTGTTGGTTTTACGGGGATACGCGAACCTTTACTTCCCCAGCTCACCAGACTTTCGACAACTACCTGACCTCGGAAATTCTCCGGTCAACTTCCCCCTACCGAGCGGCGAACCTATCGCGACTGAAGGCGGAGACTTTTGTACGCCTTCAGAAAGAACGGGATGAGGGAAAGACGGTTTATGATACTGCCGTCCAGGAAATCTTCAAGGATGGATCCTCCGATCTCGCTTTTTACCAAGGACTTCTGTCAGATATGGATGACGCCAATGCCTCACTGCCACCAAAATCGAGGGATGTATTCCTTTTCATGCCCTACGAAATATTGAGGATTTTTCCTACTATTCTGAGCTTCAGCTCAAGAAACCTCTACTTTCCTTCTACTAACTCCATAAAGGGAAAGGATCCTCCGATGGCCATTCTTCGAAATGGAAAGCGACAGGGCAGCTCGGTCGTCTTCGATGGGGGATATCGTCTGGACCCCAGAGGAACCTTGAAAAAGGACGGAGACAAGGGTGGTGTGATTACCTATGGTGATTTCATGGAGGTTGTTGGCGACGGCAAGCCCACCCTCCGGGTAAAGGGCATCAACGTTGATGGTCTGAACATTCCTTCCAGACCAAACCGAGGGGGGCTTAGGACGCTCATCTTTATTCGAGAATCTTCGGATCTCGTGATTCTTTCTCCTAGCACCCTCAAGTCTACTTTCGCCAAGCGTTTTTTCTTGGAAAGTTTTGATGCGAAATCTTTTGCGCACCCTCTATTTTCTTCGGCGGCCCAGCCCCGAAGCGCACCCTTCATGGTCAAGGCGGACGGTGTACAGGTTATGAATGCTGGGAAGAAAATCGTGCTGAGAATGCGGGGGGGCTACGCCATAGAGGCGGATCTTGCCTCAAGGCTTGCCAAGTTGCCAGGTTCCAAGGATCCGGTGCCCTTTTCCTTTCATCGTCGCCTGCACGACCCTCTTTCCGGGAATTTGAACAAGTTGCCCAGTATCGTGACCCCGCAAGCCCGTTTCCATCTAATCCAGTCGAACCTACCCTCCTTCCGTGGTCAACCCATGCACCATGTCAATGCTCAGGCTCTTTCCGTTGACCGAATAGCGGCCATGTATGGCCTTTCAGCCCAGAGCCTGGGTTCTTTTCTCGGTGTCGAGGAAAACCATCAGTTCGAGGAGGGACAAAAGATCAAGATTCCCTCCAAGGGATACGATCTTTTCCAGTCTTGGTTCTTCATGGATGACGAAGCTTTTGAGAGTCTCCTCATTCAAGGCTTTCTTATGGAGGATCTGGACCCCTCACTATTCGAGAAGGTTGTTGCTTCTCCATGGGGCAAAGTCTACAAAGTTATGAAGTAATTGTCGGCGGGGTTGGCAGTTGCTTACCTCTCTGGTCAATACCTCTCCCAATAGTGCAATTATATCCTTGCTAACCATTATAACATCGAGCATTTTAATACGCTAACCAGTATATCAACTACGATCATGAAGAAACTCGTTTCGCTAGTCCTGTTTTCATTTTTGTTCACCCATTTCCTTTTCTCGCAGAATGAAGCCAAGGAAATTGCAGATCCTAAGGGGGCAATCATTATAGCCGATATCAAGGGTGACGTCACCGTCGTCAACAACGCTACAGGTCAGCCTCTGGCCAAGGAGGCGGTTCAAGCCGGCAAGATTCTCTTCGATGGGCATACCGTAAAGACCGTGGGCAAGGATTCCAAGGT
>TARA_B100000674_G_scaffold451356_1_pt1 | contig 14689 bp, 17 predicted proteins | sample TARA_B100000674 | Tara Oceans TARA_B100000674 (sample SAMEA2622759) | marine metagenome | biome: marine biome (ENVO:00000447); feature: surface water layer (ENVO:00002042); material: "saline water (ENVO:00002010), including plankton (ENVO:xxxxxxxx)" | depth 5 m
AAACCTCTTGCGGCGCAGTTAAAAGTGCTGTCGGAACGCGCGGAAAAACCAATTCCAAAGATCATGGTGCTGGGAAGTCTGCCGGATGATAATAACAAAGCGTTAGATGATTTATCAGAGTGCCAGGAATTAGGTGTAACCGACTATATTCAGGCCTCTCGTTACTCCAGGATCGAAGAATTTGAAAATATAGTCGCGAGATTAACAGAGCTAAAAAGTCAGCTAAGTTGATGAGGCGTATTGGGGTAGTTGGCGCTGGAATCGTTGGTGTCCAATTGGCCAGAATGCTTCAAATAAGAGGGGCTCACGTTACCCTTTTCGATGATAACGAACCTGGTTCTCAAACATCCATTCATCCCTCATTAGACCGGCTTTCTTCTGAGATCTCAAATAGTTAAACAGATAACATTCAATCTTCGAGAATAAGTTTGTTGTTCACAGGAGATTTAGGTGTTTCGAGGTTATCTCGTCTAACCCGAGGATCAAGAAATCTCTATCTGTGTACCCGTTTTTAGCTTGTTAGTTTTGAGGGTCAAAAAACGATTATGCGCTGCAAGAAATCCTGAAAAGAGTAAGCTTTCGCACTTTTCAGCAAAAGCAGAGGGGTTTTCGGGGAAGATTCGCCAAAATGTTCTCTCGATCACGGAGTCACCTTTTAGTTCTGCCTTGTCTCCACAAGCTGTCATAAAATCTTTGAGAAATAGAGCAAAAGACTCCGCGGTCAAGTCTTTAATCTCAAATGCGGTTTTGAGTTTACTGTATGACTGCATTCCGATTTGTTTGGCACAAATCAGGCCAACTCTTTCAGCATTTTCAGCGCCAAGGATTTTTGGTAAAAGGGGAAGTGCTGTGCGTAGGTACTCCATTGCATAGTTACGATAGGCTTTTGCTTTTCGTTCCTCAGGCCAAAGTTCATTATTTAAAATTGGAAGTGTTTTGCTTTCGATAAGAGGACACTCTAAATCGAATCGAAATTGGAGGCGTTGTTCGGGAGATAAGGGTTTTGGATATTGGAGGTAGAATCCTTCCAATCCAGATGAGCCTTCGACAGTCGTACCGGTACACACGAACCCTAGTCGAGGATTTTTCAAGGTGACTCCATTCTGGGCGTGCCACCCATATAACATCGCTCGATTAACGTTTTCGGGAACAGCACAAATAGTACTATCTTGCCAAATCCAACGGGGTGGAGGATAGCGAATCCAAGCTTTGGTCGGGCTTTCCTCGAAATACTCGACCGAGACACCCCCTAGTTGATTAGAAAAATAGTGGTACTTCGCGCAAGCCACAGCGTCTGGTTCATTATCAAGGCCTAATTTAGTCAGTCCCTTGAGGAATTTTTCCGTGTGTTGAACACGGAACAGCCGAAAGATAAATTCTTCTGCGGTATGAGCGCCTATTTTTGTAATGATTGACAACGCTAAACCCGTGAGCCAGTTGTGATAAGTTTCAGCCACTGCGTGCGTCTGTTCAGAAGTTATCGTATTGTTCATATTGATTTTGTTGATTGGAATGCCCAGCCTAGCATTATATATTCTAAAGCAACTAAAATACCGTAGTTAAATGAAAACCATGACAACAATCTTTAGCACTACAAATTTGAAGTGTTTACGCTGGGCGATAGTCAAGACTATGGCTTTACTTGCGATTTCCTTAAGTGGACAAACAGTAGAGGTGTCCTCTGCCTGCGATTCCCTGCATCACCGCTTGTTTACCATCGATACACACATTGATACGCCCATTAGACTGGCTCTTCCTGGCTTCGCGATTGAAAAAAAATATAATCATCTCGAAAACTATGCGTCAATCGATATTAGCCGTTTAGCCAAGGGATGCTTAGATGCCGGTTTTTGGGCGATCTACAGTCCACAGGGACCACTCACGAAATCTGGTTTCGAAATTGCGTATGTCAACGCCAAACGCCGCTTATCGCAGGTGAAGGCAATGGTAGATCAACAGCGCAAACATTTTCGATTTGCGCAGTCTTCATCCGAGTTATCTGTTGTAGGTGGAGATGGACGCCACACGATAGTCCTGAGTATAGAAAACGCATATCCTATCGGAGAGGATTTGGATAAACTCGACGAGTTTTACGCGGCAGGTATAAGGATGTTGGGTCTGGTCCACGTGCGGAATAACCAATTTGCCGATAGTTCTACTGACCAAGAGGGCGCGCGTTGGAACGGGTTATCCCCGTTGGGTGTCTCGTTAGTTAAAAAGGCGAATCAGCTAGGTATGATATTGGACGCTTCTCATGCTAGTGATCAAGTACTCGACCAGTTGCTGGACATCTCCAAGGCACCCATCGTGCTCTCCCATTCTGGTGCAAAGGGGGCATATGAACATCCAAGAAATGTAGGAGACAGATTATTGGTGAAATTGGCCCAGAGTGGCGGGGTCATTTCTATGAATACCTATAGTGCCTACCTTCGGAAGCTGAAGGTAGATAGTCGCCGCTCTCAAGAGAGGCAAACGTTTATTCAGAAAATGTATGATGGTGAGGACGCTGGCGAACCCATGTCGTTTCAGACATTCAATATAGGGCTCGTTTCTATCGATAAAAAATATCCCTACGAAGTGGCATCATTCGAAGATTTTATGCAGCATTTTTTTTATGCTTTGAATTTGCTGGGTTCAGCACACGTCGGAGTCGGAGCGGACTGGGATGGAGGGGGGGGCGTGATCGGTTTGGAGGATGTATCCATGATTCCTAAAATCACTAGCGCTTTGATGGAAAATGGGTACTCAGAGGAGGACCTATCGAACATTTGGTCTGGAAATATTCTTCGCGTCTTTCGAGAGGTTGAGAAAGTGGCACGGGAGCTCCAGAAGTGATTAAAATTGCCATTTTTTAGCTTTTGTTCTACTCTCCAACGGACAGGGACAAGTTATAGAGGAGAGTAGGTATGTTAAAACAAGCTTTTCCCACTAAAGATCAGTATTTTCACGAGTTGTGTGAGACCCCAGTAATGTCCTGGCCCGCATTGGTCTTTTTCCTTGCGGGGGTGAGCATATTGTTTTTTGCCAGTTATGCTGCACTCAATGGGCTGATAGCATACGGCTGGGCAGCACTTTTTAATGGCTTTGCGCTGTATCTTTTCTTCTCAATTATGCACGACGCGTTGCATGGTAACGTGGCCAAAAATAGTCGATTGAACGATTTTTTTGGCAGGATCTCGTTAGTTTGGATGATTCCATTTGCTCCCTTTGAGATTGCTAGGTGGATTCATAACCTTCACCACTCCCATGCTGCGGGCGCTAAGGACCCCGATAATTTTATGCACCACGGAAAATGGTGGGTTTTGCCTTTTCGTTGGGCAAATTTTGATCTCTACTACACAGCTTTTTTTGTCCAGAGCTTGTGGGGAGGAGATAAAATGGCTAAGCGTTACGCCGTCTCCGTTGTGATATATGTAGCCATACTAATCGGGGTGGTTGCTACCTTGGTTGAATTCGATTTGGGGTACGAATTATTGATGTTATGGTTCATCCCCTCCCGAATAGGGTTAGGTCTGACCGGGTTTGTATTTGTTTTTCTGCCGCACCATCCAGCAGATATTTCCCAACATGAAAATAAATATGCTGCAAGTACCATCAGAAAAGGATGGGAGTGGATTCTGACGCCTCTGATGGCTTATCACAATTACCATTTAATTCATCATCTATACCCGACGGTGCCGTTTTATCGTTACTTGAAAGTTTGGCTCTTGAAATATGATGATCTCATTGAAAAGAAACCAGCTATGCAGACGCCTCTGGGTCTTAGGCCAGTCAATCGCTGAGTAATCAAACCTCAAAAATTTAACTGTAACCTAGAGACATCTAGGATGTGCTATTGAGCCGAATAACGAATATAATGGCCTTAGGTTTGGTAAAGAATTTTCCTTGGTAGGTCAAAATGTTTGACTCAGCTAGGGGTGGTGAGATTCAATTTAAACAATTAATACTACGGAGAATTAACAATGGCTGAAGCAAGCGCTCGTCATATATTGGTAGACACTGAGGAACAATGTTTACAACTGAAAGAATCTATTGCGAACGGCGAAGATTTCGGAGATGTTGCTAAGAAGCACTCCAGCTGTCCATCCGGAGCACAAGGCGGTGATCTCGGTTCCTTTGGGCCGGGAATGATGGTCCCAGAATTCGATGAAGTGGTTTTCAGTGCTAATCTTGGAGAAGTGCACGGTCCTGTCAAAACTCAATTCGGGTTTCATTTGCTAGAAATCACTAGCCGAACTGACTAAGGGAACCTTGAAATATAGGCTATTCAATTATTGGTTAGTTATATTAGTAGTCGCTTTTGGGTTGCCCGCTTGCTCTCAAAAAGAAACCGACGAAAACAACACTCCAATAGGCGATAGTACCTTTCTTCCAACAGCGATAGAAGAGATTCTAGTTAGGGATACGCCAGGCTTTGTTATCGGTTATTCTTTGGCTCGTGAAAATATTGTTTGGGTTGCCTATCACCTAACTCCTTCCGAGCTAAAAGGTACGGTGAGTCGGACTGACGATTTTCGGGCCGATCCTGAATTAAATGGTGGTGCTGGTGTCTTAGAGGACTATCGAGGATCGGGCTTCGATCGGGGTCACCTAGCGCCAGCAGGCGATATGAAGTGGTCTATAGGCGCCATGAGCCACTCTTTTCTGCTAAGTAATATCGTTCCGCAGCTGCGAAAATTCAATGGTGGTGTATGGTTGGATCTGGAAAGATCAACGAGAAGATATGTGCTTAATAATCAGCGTTCTGTTTATTTAGTAACGGGACCCATAGTGCATGCCGATTCTGAAACAATAGGGAATAATGAGATTCCAGTAGCTTCGCACTTTTATAAAATTATCTATGATGCGGAGGCTGAGAAAGCGGTTGCTTATCTTTTGCCCCATTTGGAGAGCATAGAAAATTTTGAAAAGTTTGCAGTGTCGGTTGACCAGGTAGAGCAGATAACGGGTCTTGATTTCTTTTCGAGTCTGCCAGACTCTTTGGAGGAACTTATGGAGTCTTCAGTTGGCGATCTAAAGTTCTACTGACGCAATTTTGCTCATTGCGTGTTTCTCAATTTGAAGCGCTGTATTTTGCCTGTTGCTGTTTTAGGTAGATCCTGTACGAAATGAAGCCACCGAGGATACTTGTATGAGGCTAGCGTCTCTTTTACATATGATTGCAGTTGTTCCATTAAAGTAGCCTCTGCCTGATACCCTTCATTGAGAACCACGAAACCTTCGGGCTTTATCAGTCCCGCGTCGTCTTTTCGGCCAACAATTGCTGCTTCAAATACTGCTGGATGTTTCATCAGGCAATTTTCTACCTCGGTAGGGGAGACATAAATTCCACCTACCTTCAGCATGTCATCACTTCTACCGCAGTAGGTGTAAAATCCAGATGAGTCTTTTTTATATTTATCACCTGTTTTCGTCCAACCATCTTTGAACGTGGATTTCGTTTTCTCCGGTTGATTCCAATATTCCAAGGCAGCAGTCGGCCCTTTTACAAACAAGTCGCCTATCGAATCACAGTCAACTTCTTCTCCATTTTCATCGGCTATTAAAAGGTCATAACCATTTACTGGTACTCCAGTCGTTCCGTATTTAACTTGGTCCGCTTGATTGCTGAGAAAAATGTGAAGCATTTCAGTAGAGCCTATCCCGTCGATGATGTCTAGACCGGTTTTCTCTTTCCATCTAAGTCCTATATCCTCGGGTAGCGGTTCTCCTGCCGAAACACAAATTCGTAAATTCAATTGCTCGGGTTTAGGAAAATTGCTGTCTGCTAATAGTGCTGCGTAAAGTGTTGGCACTCCAAAAAAGACGGTTGGCTGGTGGGTGATCAGTCGTGCAAAGACCGAAGAGGGAGTGGGGCGTTCGCTCATTAGTATGGTGGTGGCCCCTACGCTTAAAGGAAAGCTAAGCGAGTTACCTAATCCGTAGGCAAAAAATAATTTGGCGGCAGAGAAAATGATATCCGAATCTTTCAGATTGAGAGTAGGTAGGGCATAAAGTTTAGCGGTTTCACTCATACTCGACTGCTTATGAACGGTCCCCTTGGGTCGTCCAGTGGAACCTGAAGAGTATAACCAGAAACAAGGGTCGTTAGGTCCTTGCCAAACCATTTGAGCTCGTTCTTTTTTCTCGGAACTAATAGCCGTATTTATTTCGTCTTCTGTGATAAGTTGGTTAAACGATAGCTTGGATTTTAAATCAGTGAATAGGGGCTGAAGCTCGGGAGAAACGAAGACTCCTTTCGCGTCGCTATCTTGTAACATGTATTGATAGTCATCCTGTGTTAGCAAAGTGTTTGAGAGAATAGGGATGACTCCCGATCGAATGCAGGCTAGGAAGGTGACTGGGAGAGAGAACCTGTCTAACATGGCAATAAGCATACGATCATTCCGTACTATACCTTTATCGCTTAATAAATAAGACACTTGCTCTACCGATTCTTTCAGGTTCTCAAAGGTGTAGGAGGAAAACTCGTCTACGTAAGCAATTTTTTTGGGCAGTTTATTCTCGTATATTCCGCTTATTAGCGTGTCGAAGGCATTATATTGATTGGACATTGGGCAGGCTTTAAAACTCAGGAGCTAAAGTCAATGTTAAGCCTGCTAAATCATCTCTCCAAATAATTTGGCAAGCGAGTCGCGAGTTCGCTTCATAATGCCCTGTATCCTCCACCATCACCTGCTCTTCCTCGGAGATATCCGTCAGTTGTTCCAACCATTTTTTTTCTACATAGACATGGCAAGTGGAACACACGCATTGTCCTCCACAAACCGCTTCAATATCTAGGTTGGCCTCTTTAAGAATTTCCATCAGAGATAATCCTGCTTCTGCTTTAATGTTATGCGTATTGCCTTCGCGATCTTGAGCTAATATATAGGACATGGCTAAAAAACTATTGCATTCTTACATAAGGATAATCGAGGTCTTGTTTATTAATCCCTATTCTTGGAGGGGCTATCCAGTCAGCATATTTACCCGGCTCACCTACTTGGGTCATTAATGACTGTATATATTCATGGTCTGCATCATTCGGTAACCAATCGTCTCTTTTTGCATCCCAAAGCTCAGGAGAAAGTACGGAACCACTGGGAGAGACTTTTTCTTCAGAGAAGTTTCCAATTTGTCTATTGAATGCCTTGTGGGGAAGCGTTATCTGAAAAGATATTCCGGCGTCTTTTATTACCTTGTTCCAACGATCGACTCCGCGTTGACAGTCGGCAATGTAATCATCTCTAAGTCGTTCGTTGATAGCGCTTAGAGCAGAGACTTCAGATGTTTTAAAATTGCCATTTTCTATTTCGGTTATGGCATAAGAGTCACTTTCGAGCTTATGATCGTCTTTTATTCGGGCTTCTTGATATCTACCTTTCAAACCTTGCGTGAAGTAGTTTGCAGCATTCGTGGATTGCTCAGATCCAAATAAGTCCAAAGAAACGCTGAAATGAAAATTCACGTATTTTTGCAGTGTAGGAAGGTCTATAATGCCATATTTTCTGACATCATCGGTTTTTTTGCTAAGCATCGTTTCACATGTCTTTTGAATTACCCGAGTAATTCCTGTCTCTCCCACATACATGTGATGTGCCTCTTCAGTTAGCATGAACTGACAGGTTCGCGCTAAAGGGTCGAATGCTGATTCCGCTAGTGAACCTAGTTGGTATTTCCCATCACGATCGGTGAAGAAAGTAAACATAAAAAAAGATAGCCAGTCTGGGGTTTGTTCATTGAACGCACCTAGGATTCTCGGTTTGTCGGGGTCCCCACTTCGACGATCTAATAGAATCTCGGCTTCCTCCCTACCATCCCTTCCAAAGTGTGCCATTAACAAATACACCATTGCCCAAAGGTGCCTCGCCTCTTCCACATTGATTTGGAATAGGTTTCGCATGTCGATTAAGGAAGGCGCTGTTGCTGCAAGTCGTCTCTGTTGCTCAACCGATGCTGGCTCAGTGTCACCTTGAGTTACGATCAAACGTCTCAGTGGTCCTCTGAACTCTCCAGGGACTTCTTTCCATACGGGTTGTCCTTTATGCTCTCCAAACCCAATCTTACCCTCATTTTTCTGCTCGTTTAAGAATATGCCCCAGCGATACTCTGGCATTTTTACATGCCCAAACTTCGCCCAACCATCTCGGTCAACACTCACAGCAGTTCTTAAATATACTTCATTCTCTTGATATCTTTCAGGCCCCCAATTTTTCCACCAGTTGATAAATTTAGGGTGCCAGCTTTCGAGAGCCCTTTTTAAACGACGATCGGAATTCAAGTCTATATTGTTTGGTATCATCTCGCTGTAATCAGCAAAGGTTGTCATAGTTTGAGATCCTCTAAGCCATTAAATTATGTTCGTTCGCGTCTGAAATTTGGTAGTTTTCCTGATCCGTACAGGGTAAGCGCCCCATCTTCTCCTACTGCGTTAGGGCGTTGAAAAATCCAGTTTTGCCACGCAGAAAGGCGGGCAAAAATCTTCGTTTCCATCGTTTCAGGACCGGGGAAGCGCAAATTGGCTTCAAGACCGGTCAACGCATCACCAGAATAACTTGCTCGGGATTCAATGATCAACCTAATTTCTTCCTCCCAGTCTATATCGTCTGGAATGAAAGTGACTAAACCGAGCCTCTCGCAGGTTTCTGCTTTAACGGCCTTATTTTTCATCTTAGATACTTTTTTTATACAATTTGGTGTATCAAAAAACCGAGTCTGTAATCTACTTAGGCCGTTCGCCATTTGGTAGTGTCCAAAGTTTAGCTCTGTAGGCGTAACTTTCGCTTCGAGCTCGGGTTCGTCCTCGAAGCCATCGAGAAGCATTAAAGCTTGATCTGCCGCTAGGACAAACTCCAAGAGAAATCCAGAAAAGCAACTTTTAGGTTCGACGGCAGCTATTAGGCTTCTGGCAGATACGTCCAATCTTTTAAGAGTTCTCTCTATAGTTGAATTGATTTCTCTTATCCACCAGACATTTCTGTGTTCGTAGAGAGCCAAGCTATAGTTAGTACTTTGCTCTAAATCCCCTTCGGATTTGAAGAGCCAAGTACATATTTGAGGCTCGTTAAGGCGGAGATGTAATATGGCGTCCTCTACTTCCCGGATTATTTGCAAGGGCCAGAATTTTGATCCTAAGGAAAATATTTCCTCGATATTATTAGGGCAATCTCTGTCTGGGCCGTAAAGCCTTAGCTCTGCATACCGGTCTTGCCGATTAACTTTGATTGAAAGGTATTTGTAGATAATCTCATTTGAGTTTATTTCTCGTTGTAAAGGTTCGATTTTTAGTCCATTTTCGGCTCTCCGTTCCTTGTCAGTCCATTTTTCTATTCTGTCGGATATCAGTTTTTTAAATTGAGAGGGTGGCGCAATGTGGTCCACGAGTCCCCATTTTAAGGCCTTGGGAGCTAGTAAGCCTTCTTCAGTGGTACAAAAGAAATCCGCTCGGTCTCGACGAACCCTTCGCTTGTCCACCAATCTTGTTAACCCACCGGTACCCGGTAACACACCTAGTAAAGGTAGTTCGGGTAAAGACACTGAACTGGAGCCATCGTCGACCATGATAATCTCATCGCAAGCGAGTGCTAACTCATAGCCTCCACCAGCGCAAGCGCCCTCTATGACGCAAAGGTATTTAAGATTTGATTTATGGTTAGCATTTTCAATCTCTATGCGAGTTTCATTTGTAAACTTACAAAAGTTCACCTTATGTTCGTGGTCTGAAAGACCCAACATTTTTATGTTAGCTCCAGCGCAGAAAACTTTCTCTGCTAGGGAATGAATTACGACGACACTTATTTCGGGATGTTCAAGTGGCAGTCTTGAGACTATGTCATGTAGTTCAATATCTACACCGAGGTCGTAAGAGTTAAGTTTTAGTTCATACCCGCTGCGAATTCCTTTATCCTCTTTGACTTTGAGCCCCAACCAGGCCACCTTATCTTCCAACTTGAGATTCCAATGGTGATAGTCGTAGGGCTTGACTCTAAAGTCTATAGGTTTATTCATACTCAGAATCTTTTTAGATGCGAAACAGGGATATGATTATACTAGTGTTGGGCTAGCTAACCAAATGGTGATGTCCTAGTGATAAATAAAATTAGAAGATGAAGATTTTAAAATAATGGTCCAGGAAGAATTTATAAAAATTGGTTCCAAATATCTTGAGACAAGCAAGCTTAGGGCTAGTAATGGTGGAGAGGCTCTGGTCCTCCTTCACGAAGGGCTAGGATGCGTGAAGCTATGGGGCAAGTTTCCCTCAAAACTTAAAGAAAAATTCGGACTGAGTGTTTTCTCTTACTCGAGATTTGGTTACGGGCGTTCGAGTGGGATAGCACTCCCACGCTCTTTGGATTATCTCAGGGAGGAGGCGTTAGAGGTTTTACCTAGTATCTTAAGTATATTCGAACTTGACAGTTATACGTTGGTTGGCCATAGCGACGGTGCTTCCATCGCATTAAATTATGCTGCGCTTGTTAGCGATCCAAAGTTAAAATCACTTATCTTGCTGGCGCCCCATGTGAAAGTAGAAAAGAAGACGGTGGATGAGATACGTCAGGTTTCAGATAGTTACGAATCTTCAGGTCTTCGTGAAAAACTTCGAAGATATCATGAGGAGAATGTTGATTGTGCTTTTTATGGATGGAGTCAGTCCTGGTTAAACCCCGATTTTGCGAGGTGGTCAGTCGAGCATGTTCTTCCGAAAATAAAGATTCCTGTCCTGGCTATTAGGGGCACAGATGATCCCTATAATACGACTTCCCACTTAGAGAGCATTCGAGAAAATGTTAGTGGTCTGACGTGGGTGACCTCTATACCTGAGTGTGGTCACTCGCCGCATCGTGATTCCCCAGATTCTACCCTCAAAGGTATTGAGTCATTTCGAACGGCAGCAAAACTTTAACCTTTTTTATTCAGGTAAGGGGCATGTTTTACCAATTTCTAGCCCGAGCACGTGTATTAGTCGACCGTAACCTAAGAAAGTGGAGATCCGCATTCCTAATTCGACAATCTCCGATTCACTGAAATGTCGTCGCAGTTCGTCGAATAATTCCGCTGAGGCACTTTTATGATCACCCGCCATAACGTCGGCATATTGAATCGCGGCCTTTTCAGAGTCACTAAAAAGCGTATTATCCCTGTAGTTATCTATCGCGCTTATTTTTTCCTCAGTTAGTCCTTCTTGTCTCGCAACTGCGAAACGAGCGTGCATTCATAAAAAACAATCATTCCTCTTAGCGACCATCAATCGAACCAATTCCGTTACTACCATATCGATTTTTCCAGAAGTCTTTGTGACGAGCCCAAAATAGTAATCGATGAATGATTTGAAGGTTTCAGGCGCATGTGCGAAAACGGAAACAAACTCCGATCCACCAAGTTCAACATCATATTCACGCATTATGTCTTGTAAGTAGGTAGGGATTTCCTCAAAGGCAAGTGAACTTACTCTACTCATTAGCTTTATCTCCCTCCAGGTTTTTGTAGAATCCTAAACACTAGCATAAATCTATTTGCTAGTGATAGAGAAAAAAACTCACTAATATCAGATGTTTGCAATTCAAGGGCGGGGATAATAGTTCTATAGTCATATGGTCTAAGGTGGTTATTTTGATATGACGATTTATTACATCGACAAACGATCGATAAGTTGGTAGCTTTTGGTTAACAGGGATAAAGAAATCTTAGGAGAGAAATATACCATGTCTACAGTAAGCAAATTAGCCGCACCTGCTGTGTCAGGATTTGATACTAAGGAAATGACTTGGAACCATTTGGAAGGTAGTGATGACTTTGACTATCACATTGATTACTGGATCGCGATTTTAGGCTGCCGCCCTGATGAAGGAAGGATAGAATTCCTAGGGAAGTGGGAACCAAACGCTTATTGTCACTACCATCGACATCTGGGCGAAACAACCACTATTGTTCTAGAAGGGGAGCATCATCTGATAGAGGAGACAGAAACGCAGAAAATACACAAGACTCGTACCCGAGGACATTACTCTAAAAGTCCTTACGGGGAGGCCCACATGGAGCGAGCTGGAGAATCAGGATCGGTGTTATTTTTTAGTATGCAATGCCCAGATAAATATGTTTTTGACATACTAGATCGTGATGATAATGTTTTAAATAAAGTAACAATCGAGGATTTTGCAGCTGGGAATTATTGAGTCGCGGTAAATCCAGATAGTGCGGAATGAAAGAAGAATAGGAAGCTGGTCGTAAGCATGTCGGAATTTGAAATGATTGAAGTGCGCCATCAGGAGCATGTAACCCACATTACCCTAAATAGGCCATCGGTTCTCAACGCTATCAATCCAAGGATGCACGCAGAACTCCAGCGGGCATTCGATGAGTTTGCTGGTAATGATGAACAGTGGATATGTGTCGTGAGGGGTGCCGGTGAAAGAGCTTTCTCTGCTGGTAGTGATCTAAAAGCGATCGCTAAAGCTGGTGGGAAGCGGGAACCTTATCCCAAAAATGGGTATGCGGGGCTTATCGAACGTTTCGATCTTAACAAGCCGATTATCGCGGCCGTTGATGGGGTAGCTGTTGGCGGTGGCTTTGAGTTGGCATTAGCTTGCGATTTGATAGTTGCAACTACCCGTTCCACATTTGGTTTGCCTGAACCGCTGATTGGGGCTGTGGCTCTTGGTGGGGGAGTTCATCGGCTCGCACGCCAGATTGGCCTGAAACAAGCTATGGGTTTGGTCCTAAGTGGAGATAGTGTGGATGCGACAAGAGCCTTTGAACTCGGACTACTGACCGATCTGGTAGCACCTGAAGAATTGGAAAATTGTGTGGAACGTTGGTGTTCGAAAATTTTGCGTTGCGCTCCTCTCGCAGTGAGGGCCTCCAAAGAAGCCATGATGAGAGGGCTTGATGAGCCAAGCTTAGCCAGTGCAATGAGAGCGCAAGAAAGTTACCCCGTGTTTGCTAAAATGCAAACTTCAAATGATAGAAAAGAGGGTCCTGCCGCTTTTTCTGAAAAAAGAGATCCGAATTGGACGGGCACTTAAACAGGTTGTGTTATATATTTTAAGAATAACGAGTTACAAAGGAAGGGGGAGCCTTGGCAGTAGTAGAAGTTAAAAAAAGGATGGCCCATGGAGCGCGGGAGGTTTGGGATTACATTTCAGAGTGGGGCGGGACGTCGCGTTGGATTCCTGGTGTAGGACCCGTCACAACGGTGGGACAAGGGGTAGGCGCCAAAAGAAGTGCGGAATTAGCAGAGGAGACCGGTTTTCCAGGAAAAATTACGGAGAGACTAGATTCGCTAGATGAAACGAATTTCACCTTCACATACTCTATCCAAGGAGACAACCCTTTGCCCGTAGTGGATTACTCTGCTCAGATGAAGGTGGAATCAGATGGAGACGGCTCCCTCATTATTTGGAGTAGCACATGGGCTCCGAACGGTTTGTCTGAGGAGGAGCTTGAATCTGCCTTTGAGCAGTTGTACTCGATATCCCTGGATAACGTTGAAAAAGAATTAGAAAAAGGCTAACCGACTCCAGTAACTTCGTCCAAGTTGGCACAATTCAGTGGGGTCGTTCCCATTTTAACCAGCTTTATATTAGCTGCAACTGATCCACCTATGCCTCTTAAACTTCTGTCTGTTGCTCCGCCAATATGTGGGGTAGCAATTACATTATAATTCATTATGGGATCGCTAGGATCGAAGGGTTCATGCCAAAATACATCCAATCCGGCCCCAGCTAACTGCTGGCTAACCAAGCCTGCAAGCAAAGCCTGATATTCTACGACCGAGCCTCGCGCTACATTGATTAAGTAAGAACCTTTTTTCATTTTGGAGATGAAATTGCTGTCTACGAGTCCATTATTCTCTGGGCCACCTGGAGCCGTCACGACCACAAAATCAGCATTCTTGATCCCATCCTGGAAGTATTCTATTGGTAGATGTTTTTGGACAGGAACAGTTTCATCGCGTTTTCTAGGGCCGTCAGGTCCATGCTTTGAAAGAGCCGTGACATCCATCCCAAAACTTTGCAGTCTCCGATTGATTTCTTGCCCGATTGACCCATATCCTAAAATAGCAACAGAGCTTTGCCAGAGGCTCTGCCCGATTGGAGCCCCAAATTTCCCTTCCTTAAAGCGGGAAGTAGCTAGTGGTAAATGGCGCGCTAGACTTATCATGAAGGCTATCGCTAATTCGGCTACAGATTCGGCGTTTCCGGTGCCAAGAGACGGTACATTCGAAACGAATATCTTTGCATCTGAGGCAGCTGGTATATCTACCGAGTCCAAGCCTGCACCAAATTGTTGGATTAACTTTACCTTGCTTCCCTTAAGATCCTTAGCAGTTACGGGAGCAACAATTGGAATAAGCACGTCGGCGTTTGTGGCGGCACTTGAGACTTCGGATGGGCTGTATTCTACTATCTCGTCATCAGGTAATTCATCCTCAAGAATGTTTCTTATTTTGGTGTAGTCTCTTATACAAAGTGCTATATGCATCTGTCACTCCCTAATAGTAGCTTTTCACTAATCGACCAGTAGTTATAAGGACTCTACGTTCATGAAAAGCTTCAAAAGTATTCAGATTATTAAGTTCATAAAAGTATAACATTGTGTGTCTAACATTGGCCAAGGGGTCAATAGGAGGTTAGAATCTAACATTCAAATTTTAAGGGCCCGGGTGGCGGAATTGGTAGACGCACCAGACTTAAAATCTGGCGACCGA
>TARA_B100000674_G_scaffold345646_2_pt1 | contig 14669 bp, 13 predicted proteins | sample TARA_B100000674 | Tara Oceans TARA_B100000674 (sample SAMEA2622759) | marine metagenome | biome: marine biome (ENVO:00000447); feature: surface water layer (ENVO:00002042); material: "saline water (ENVO:00002010), including plankton (ENVO:xxxxxxxx)" | depth 5 m
CGGCACTGGCAGCGCCAAGCGGGGCTGCAAGCATTGCAACAGCGGCAATCGCCGTTTTGAAAAAGTGTTTCATAAGCCTCTACCTGTTTTATGTGTGGTTTATGCATATTTTTTAGACTGATTTTAAGGCTGCATATTTTTTGATCTTTTGTCTATGAGTATTTTTGTTATCAGCCTAATCTCTTTAAATCGAACACCACAAAGCCAAGAAAACAGGCCATTGTCGCTACACTCCAATACTCTTAACTGGTCTGACCACAAGTCGGAAAAACCATGACACGAAGCGAAACCACCCCCGAACGCGCCGCGCGGGACATTCAAACCCTGATTGGAAACAAGGGATTAAAGGCCGGGGATCCGCTGCCTGCCCAGCGCAGCCTTGCTGCAACGCTGGGCGTCAGTCGCACCAGCTTGCGTGAAGCACTGGCCACACTTGAAACGCTGGGAATCGTTCATGTTCAGGCAGGAAAAGGTGTATACATTGCAGATCGCCTGACCCACACCCCGCTGGGTCAGGACCGCAATCGACAGGCAGCACAGGTCTATCAGTTCAGGTTGGCGATTGAACCTTATGTCGCGGGGCTTGCCGCCCATATGCGCACCCGTGATCATTTAAGCGCACTACAAGACAGCATTGATCACATGCGCACAGCCCTTGAGGCGGATGATCTGATTGCCGCGGCCAGTGCCGATACCGATTTTCATGAAATTCTGCTCGACGCATCAGGCAACCCGATGTTTGCCGATGCCATGCACCCCGCAGCACAGACCATCCACGAAAACCAGATGCTTCCCTTTGCCAATGCCACGGCCATATCTGCACCACTGAGCGAACATGAACTTGTGTTGCGTCATGTGAGCAATCGCAACCCGTCCGGTGCACGTGATGCGATGCACCTGCATGTCCTGAGTGCCGCCACCAGGGCCAAGATTACCTTTTTACGCCCGTAGTGCTGCGCTCATGCGCAAAACAAAACCCCCACCCGGTTTCCCGGATGGGGGCTTCGTTAATGCGGTGCCCTTCACAAGGAAGGACAAGCCGAATTAGCCAGCGGACAGATCGTCAGCCGAAACGCGACCCGAACGGGAGTCGGTGCGCAGTTCGTAGTTGATTTTGTCGCCTTCCTGCGGGTGGCCCATGCCAGCGCGCTCAACAGCGCTGATGTGCAGGAATACGTCATTTCCGCCTTCGTCCGGCTGAATGAAACCAAAACCTTTAGTTGCGTTGAACCATTTAACGGTACCTGATGCCATCTTAAAATCTCCTATCGAGTATTGATTGGCGTTGTGACACACCCCGCGTGGGTGTGCCTATCTGTGTCCGGTCAATCAAATCAGGCGCGATCGCGTCTTTTCTGATTGCCCGGGGAAGTCTTGTGGCCTCCGCCGCCCGGCTGCCCGCCAGACTGGGAACCACGGTGATTGCGGTTACGGTTTGCACCGCCGCTTTTACCTTGCGGTCTGGCATTCCGGGCGCCCTTGGCCCCGTTACCATTCGCGCGGCGTTCCTCGGTGCTGCCCATAAAGGACAGACCGGAAGAAATTGAATTGTCCCCCTTGGCCCGATCACGACGTTGACCATCGGACGAAACCCGCTTGGCCAGGCGCTTGCGTCCGTCATTCGAACGCGCGCCACCCTCGGCAGCGTTGCCGTTACCATTGGCGGATTTGGTTTTCATCCCGCCCTTGTAACGGCTTTTGGATTTCTCAAGCGCCGGGTTGCTTGCGGCCAGTTCACCAGAAGCACCCTCAGCAGCACGACCACCCTCGCCTTCGCGGCGCGGATTGGGTTTGTTGCCATCATTGCGATCACGACGCGGCGCATTGCCACGCGCATCCTGACGCTGGCCATCACCCTGGCGCGGCCCACGGCCATTGCCACGATTACCACCAGCAGCACCACGGCCAGCATTGCCGCGACCACCGTTGCCACGACCCTGACCACCACCATTGTTGCGGCGGCCCTTGTTGGCTTCACGTGCGGCCTCGGACTGCGCTTCCTGTTCGGCAGCAGCTTCGGCATCACGACGGTCGATCACCGGGATCGACTGACGGGTGGTTTTTTCGATATCGCGCAGAAGACCGCGTTCCTCGTCATCACAAAATGCGATCGCGGTTCCGCTGGCACCGCCACGGGCGGTACGGCCAATACGGTGGACATAGCTTTCCGGAACGTTCGGCAGCTCAAAGTTCACAACGTGGGTCACGCCATCAACATCAATACCGCGGGCTGCAATGTCGGTCGCAACCAGCACACCGATCTGACCATCCTTGAACGCATTAAGTGCACGTTCACGCTGGTTCTGGCTTTTGTTGCCGTGAATGGCAGCTGCACTGATCTTGTTGGCTTCAAGATGGCGCGCCACACGATCCGCCCCGCGCTTGGTGCGGGTAAAGACCAGCGTGCGCTTAAACGCCGGATTATCAAGAAGTTCTGCCAGCAGCTGACGCTTGCGGGTGCGCTCAATCAGATAAACCGACTGGTCCACACGTTCCTGCGTGGTGGCAACCGGGGTGACCGAAACCTTCACCGGGTCAGACAGCATATCGCCTGCCAACTGACCGATCTGGGCCGGCATGGTAGCAGAGAAGAACAGGTTCTGACGTTCGCGCGGCAACATCTTGATGATGCGTTTGATCGGTGGCAGGAAGCCGAGATCAAGCATATGATCGGCCTCATCAAGGACGACGACTTCAACATGCTTGAGCGTCAGCTTGCCACTATCAACATGATCAAGCAGACGACCGGGTGTCGCGACAAGCACTTCAACACCGGGCGTAATCGCCTTGATCTGCGGACCATGGGCAACACCGCCAACGACAACAGCCGTGCGGACACTCAAAAACCGGCCATAGGCACGGAAACTGTCGCCAATCTGGGCGGCCAGTTCGCGCGTCGGCGCAAGAACAAGTACACGGCAAGCGCCCTTGGGCGTGCGGGCATCAGATTTGGAAAGACGATCTAGGATCGGCAGAGCAAAGGCTGCCGTCTTGCCGGTACCGGTCTGTGCGATACCAAGCAGGTCTTTGCCTTCAAGCAGCGAAGGAATGGACTGTGCCTGGATCGGGGTCGGCGCGTCATAGCCCTCTTGTGCAAGCGCGCGCAGGACCGGCTCGGCCAAGCCAAGTTCGGAAAACTGGGTCAAATAAGGATAACTCGTGGATTAGAGGCTGCAGACAGCTGGGACATCGCCCGGGAATATAAAGTAATCAGGTCTGCGCCTTGCAGTTCAGGAAGCACCCGCGTAGCTGGACACTTCAATGCGTTCTTAGGTCAATCACTCGACAGTAGGAAAGTTTCCTTCCCTCTACGCTTCTGGAGCGATCAAATATCGACCCCACCATGCGCAGAGTTTTATCGCCTTGTCAAACGGGATATTTGTTACAGCCCCGCGTTTTACGCACAACGGCACGGCAGTTTTGCACTGCAAAATCCCCAAAACCCATTGCACAAAACGCCCACTCTACTGGCCTAGAACTGGCTCGACCTGTGCAAAACGGTTTTCCCTGTGCCAAGCGATATATTCTTTTGAAGGCAAATATCTAAACGGCTGAAAGATATCCTTGCCATCAAAACAAGTGAGAACTTCTTCGACCCTCTGATCATGCTTCACCAATGAATGCATGCGGTGATCAATCTCAACGCGGTAGTTTTCATCCAGCGTCCAGCAGCCGCAATCAAAGGCTCGGTGATGATTCCTGCAGAGTGAAAGGCCATTATCTGGTCTGAGTCGATGAATTTCCTGATCACTAGCACTGTGATCTATGATGTGCGCAGCCTCCAACATTTTCGTCAAAGACAACCCACATACACAGCATCGATTTTTATATCCAGTGAGCACTGCGTCTCTGAAAAAGCTCTGCCCTCGTCGTACAGTTACCTCAGCAGTGGCTGTAGTTTTACGGCCGGACACGTCGAACGCCGCGGCCGCCTCTTCCATACCTATATTGTGATCTGAGGCACCAACTCTGTTGATATCTATACTTGCAGCAAGCTTGCATCGCTCAATAGCACGCGCCATTTCCGCAACCACTCTCTCGGGAGAACGGTGAAAGCGCTCAATCAGCTCTCGATCTGCTTTGCTGACGTTGGAGAACCCCTTACGATCAAGTGTGGGGTCTAAGTTTGCATAGTTCCCTAACTTGAAGGCCACCGCACTAGGAGATCTTCCAATCACCTGAGACAGAGCAATAACTTTTTTGTTTCGCTGATCAAACTGCCCGAATTCAAGCTCGAAATACAAGCTTAGGGCCGCATATCGCTGATCATCTGTCCAGTTTTTGCCCGCCAAAAGAATTCTCCGTAGCAACCTCCTTGAAATCTATATCTTTTCAAGGGGTTGCGAAACAGAAAACGCTTAGTAGGCAGAACAAGGATTGGATGCGGCGCACGGATTTGCTGCTGCACAGGGGTTGCTTGCGGCAGGGGCACACGGTGACGCCCCACATGGCGCTGCCGCGCATGGGTTATTGGCGGCACAAGGATTGCCCGCCGCACAGGGGCTTGCAGCTGCGCACGGATTATAGGCAGCGCACGGATTGGCGCTGCATGGTGCCGCTGCGCATGGATTAACCGAACGGACACCGCACGGGTTAAATCCGCCACACGGACTGCCAGCCCCCGCCGCCCCGCACGGGTTATAAGCCGCACATGGGTTAGCAGAACAAGGGCTTGCCGCACACGGGTTCGCAGTGCACGGGTTATATCCCGCCCCACACGGATTTGCCGCGCAGGGATTCGCCGCACAAGGATTGTAGCCAGCCCCACAGGGGTTGGCGGCGCATGGATTTGCGGCACAGGGATTGTAACCGGCGCCACACGGGTTCGCACCGCACGGATTGGCGCCACAAGGATTGGCGCCACACGGATTTGCTGCGCACGGATTGCTGCCAGCCGCCGGAAGTTTCGCCGGGGCCGGATTGGCAACGGCGGGGATATTTGCGGTGTGGCTATAGTGATCGAGCGCAACGGCACCGGTTGCCGCAAGGAAGACCGCACCAAACAGAAGTGTGTTTTTCTCGCTCATTTCCGGAAACCATCCATTCCAAAGATCGGACGCAGCGCAATGCCAACCCAGCTACCGGCAAAGGCCAGCGCAAACCACAACCAGCCATGCACGCTGCCCGAAGCGATCCCGCTAAAGAACGCACCGATATTGCAGCCAAAGGCCAGACGCGCACCATAGCCCATCAAAAGACCGCCGATTGCCGCCGCCAGAAGGGATGCGACCGGAACGGAAACCTTTGGCGCGAATTTGCCCGCAAGGGCGGCAGCAAAGGCAGCCCCGATCACGATGCCGAAATTCATCACCGAGGTATTGTCTTGCAAGACGGAGTTACCGAGCGCACGCGCAGGCCCACCCCAGTTCCAGAATTCCCAGGTTTCAACCGGAATACCAATCACCTGCGCGATCTTTGCGCCCCACAGGCCAAAGCCAAAGGTGATCGACCACGGATGCCCGGCAATAAGAAGCGTCGCAACATTCAAGCCCGCCAGAAGCAAGCCGGTCCAGACCAGCGGCCACGGACCATGGAAAAACCGCGCAAGGCCTTCGCGCGGGGCAGTTGAAACGACTTCAAGACCACCATGGGCACGCTTTTCAACGAACACGGTCAGAAGCGCCACCAGCGCCAAACCGCCAAAGGTCACGGCAAGGCCACCGCCAATACCAAATTCACGGCCAAGGCTCATTGGCGGCAGGGATGGCAGTTCCAACCACATCGGCAGATGGGCTGTGCCGATCACCGCACCAATAATAAAGAAAACGAGCGTAAGCAGCATGCGCGCACTGCCACCGCCTACGGTGAACAGCGTGCCAGAACCACACCCACCGCCAAGCTGCATGCCAAGACCAAACAGAAACGCCCCGATCAGAACCGACATCCCGACCGGCGCCACCGCCCCGACAACAGATCCGCCGAGCGGACTACCAAGCGAGAGCATCGGGATAAAGGCCGCCGCCGCAACCGCAATCATCAGAAGCTGCGCGCGCAGGGCACGGCCACGCTTTTCAACGGAAAACCGCCGCCAGTCGCCGGTGAACCCAAAGGACGCATGATAAAGCGCAATGCCCAGCAACCCGCCAAGGCCATACAGAACAGCCTGCTTAAGGTCGACGGCCTGTGAAATTGCGATACCGACAATGACAAACAGGACGGCGGTGATGGCAGCCGGGCCCTTGTCAAAGGTAAAACCCGGATTTCCCGGATTAGCTTTTAGGGTCGTTTCAGACATGGTGAGGCTCAATAACTGAAATCAGATACTTAAATGAAAACGGAACCGGGTGACCGGTTCCGTCCAAAATGTTCGAAGCTGTCAGGAGCCGATCAGGAACCCGGGGTTTCCGGGATCACCATTTCACGGTTCGGGTCAGCTGCCCATTCGGTCAGGGAACCATCATACATGGCTGTGTTCTTGTTGCCCATCACTTCGGAAAGACCGAACCATGCAACCGATGCCCAGTGGCCGGTATTGCAATAGGTGATTTCCTTGGCATCAGAAGAAACGCCGGCATCAGCAACAAGACCCTCGATCACGTCAGCAGCAACAAAGGCGCCATCCTGATCGCTATAGAATTTCGACTGCGGGATGTTTTTCGCACCCGGAACGGCACCCGGACGCGCAACCACGCCGCTTTTGGCCTGACCGGTGAACTGTGCAACCGGGCGGGCATCAACAAGCTCGATGCCTTCGGCGCGTGCCTTGGCAACATCATCGGCAGTTGCCAGAAGTTCAGGACGGAAATCGGCATTGAACGCAACAGCACTCGGTGCGACCGGATCGGTCGAAACTTCCTTGCCAGCAGCAAGCCAAGCGCGCTGACCACCATCAAGGATGGTAACGGCGTCATGGCCAAGAACCTTGAAGGTCCAGTAGACACGGGTCGCAGAACCGAAGTCCGAGCTGTTTACACCAGCCGGCACCACAACAACCTGTTTGTCATTGTCGATGCCAAGCGCACCGATGCGCTGGGAAATCACATCAACCGGCGGCAGCATGCCAACCACGTCATTGACCTTTGCGCGCCAGCCGAACTTGCCATAAGGCGCATAAACCGCACCCGGAATGTGGCCAGCCTCATACGGGCTGCCTTCCTTGGTCAGCGAACGAATATCGACAACGACCAGCGACGGGTTATCAAGATTTTCCGAAACCCAGTTGGCATCGACCAGCGGCTGTTCGGTCAGGCGTTCCGCCTGCGCAGCACTGCCGGCAAAGGCAAAAGTGACTGCCGCAACGGCAGAAAGGATAAGGGAACGCATGGGACTGTCTCCAATGATCAATTCATCATGATTTTGTGCATTATACCTAATTGAACAGAAATAAATGTCAATAGATTCATTAATACACTATTTTTATGTTCTATATGATCATGAAGCAGTTCATTTCGGGCTATGTATCTCGAAAAAAATGATTTTCAGGGACGGAGATTATTCAGATAGCGGGCAAATTCGCGCGCAAATGAATCCTGGGTTTCCAGATTGCGCAAGGCTGGCGGACGTGTCAGGAACCCGTGCAAGGTGGCGATGACGAATTCGGCGACGGCGGAGGGTTCGATATCGGTGCGCACGGTTTTATTAAATTGCGCCTTGCCGATATGCGAAGCCAACCCGCGCCGCCAATAGCGATAGACACCATCAATACGCTTGCGCAGGTTTTCATCAAGCTCACCCGCCCCTGATGCCAAACGCGCAAGCGGGCAGCCGCCCGCCAGCAGGTCCGGGGCGTTTTCCCCACCCAGACGATCGACCTGCCCCATCAAAACCGGCAGAATGTCATCTGCCCCATCAAGATCATCAAGCCAGACTTCGTCAACATAGCCCGGCAGGCATTCCTCGATCACGGCATTGACCAGCTTGGCCTTGCCCGAAAAGTGATGATAAAGCGCACCCTTCGTACAGCCGCTTTGCTCAAGAATATTACTGATGGAAGCCCCGCCAAATCCGGCACGCCTGATTTCACCAAAGGCGGCGTCGAGAAGTTTCTGGCGGGTAGCGTCAGGATTGCGGACCCGTTTGGGGACCAGTGCGGTTTCGGACGCGGCATCAAGCGAACCATCAAACTCCATGCTTTCACCGACTTCCAGAACGTCATCGTCATGATTTTCATCAGGACGTGAAATACGCGCAAGGGCGGCAGAGAAGCTGAAAGGTTCTTTTGACATTGAGCCGTTCTGTTTTTGATTTGAACCGGACGTAAATATCAGGTTCCACTGTTTTTTTCGTGACGTCAATAATACTGCAGTTCAATCGAAACCTCTGTATAGGGGGCTTGATCATGCAGCCCTTGCAATTCAGATCAAAGCGTACTCTATTGTTCGCCCATGCCCTTTCGGGCACGCCTCAAATATCTGTTGGATCGTAGATGCAGCTTGATTCCATCGCCTTCGTTGCAGCCGAAACCAAGATCGCACAGGATGCGATGTACCGGCTAAAACACAGATACGGCCATATCGCGCCAGACAAGGCCGATGTGATTGTGGCCCTTGGCGGCGACGGGTTCATGTTGGAAACCCTGCACCGCTATATGGGGCGCAAGGTGCCGATCTATGGCATGAACCGGGGCACGGTCGGCTTCCTGATGAATGAATTCCGGGAAATGAACCTGACCGACCGGATTGCCGAGGCCCAGACCGTCGAACTTCATCCGCTTCAGATGGAAGCCCACACCGTTTCGGGCGAAAGCCTGTGTGCGCTTGCCATCAACGAAGTGTCGCTTTTGCGTGAAACCCGTCAAGCGGCAAAGCTTCGCATCAAGGTCGATGGCGTTGAACGTCTGGCCGAACTTGTTTGTGATGGTGCGCTTGTTTGCACACCTGCGGGCAGCACGGCCTATAACCTGTCGGCCCATGGTCCGATCCTGCCGATGGGAAGCGGGCTGTTAGCGCTAACACCGATCAGCCCGTTTCGTCCGCGCCGCTGGCGCGGCGCACTTTTGCCCCATGGCGCAGAAGTCGTTTTCCAGATCGAGAACCCCGAAAAGCGCCCGGTTTCGGCCGTGGCCGACTATACCGAGGTTCGCGATGTCTCCAGCGTGAAAATCCGCGAAGATCGCAGCATGAAAATCAAGCTGCTGTTTGATCCGGAACACAATCTTGAAGAACGTATCCTCAAGGAACAATTCGTCGAATGACCACCACCGCTCTTGCCCCGTCCAAAGATACCATTGAATGGTGCCGCAAACTGATCCGCCACCAATCCGTCAGCATGACGCCAAATCTGGCGCTGATTGACGAGGTGAAGGCATTTCTTGACGGGTTGGGTTATGACACGCTGGTGGTCCGCGATCCGACGGATACCAAGGCCAACCTTTATGCCACCATTGGCCCGAAGGTGGATGGCGGTGTGATCCTGTCAGGCCATAGCGACGTGGTCCCGACCGAAGGCCAGAACTGGGCATCGGACCCGTACGAAATTGATATCCGCGACGACAGGATGTTTGGTCGTGGTGCGTGTGACATGAAGGGTTTTCTGGCCTGCCTGCTGGCCAAGGCGGAAACGTTCAAGAACGCCAATCTGCGCGTCCCGATCCACTTGGCCTTTACCTATGACGAAGAAGTTGGCTGCCTTGGTGTGCCAAGCCTGGTTGAGGCGATCAACAATCTGCCGCACAAACCGGCCATGTGCATTGTCGGTGAACCGACCGAGATGAAGGTCATCACCCAGCACAAGGGCAAGTTTTCCGCCCGTGCGCATTTCACCGGCCGTTCGGGCCATTCCTCCCTTCCGGCCGAAGGTGTCAATGCCGTCGAATTTGCATCGGAATTCGTTGTCTATTTGCGCAAGCTTGGCCGCAAATGCCGCGAAGAAGGCCCGCATGATGATGAATTCGTACCAAACCACACCACCTTCCATACCGGCGTGATCAAGGGCGGTACGCAGCTCAACATCATTCCGCAGAACTGCTTTGTCGATTTTGAATTCCGCAATCTGCCCAATGATGACCGCGAGGCATTGAAGGCGCAGATTTACGATTATATCGAAAACACCCTGCAGCCCGAAATGCGCGTGATCTATGACGATGTCGGCATTGAGGTTGAAGTCATTTCCGACATGCCGGGCCTTGCCACCGGCGATGACGAAGAAGTCACCAAACTCGTCATGGCACTGACGGGGGCCAACACCACCGGCAAGGTCAGCTTCGGGACAGAAGCCGGTGCGTTCTCGGCCCTTGGCGATATCCCGACGGTGGTCTGTGGCCCGGGCAATATCGAACAGGCCCACAAACCTGACGAGTTCATCGAACTGGATCAGCTGGGGCGCTGTGAAGTGTTCCTCGACAAGCTGCTGGCTGTCCTGGTCAAGTAACGCAACAAAGACAGCCGGGTTAATGAAACTCGGCCGCCATGTGCTGCAACTCATCCCAAAGGCTGCCGGCAAAGCTGCGCAGAACAATCAGCTCGAAACTGTCATCCTCGATGCGGGTGATCATTGCACCGATATGCCCGATCTGCGTCATGGCCGACTGACCGATGGCATATTGATCAGCAGACAAATCGACCATGGTGCCCTTGGCCAGAACCGTGCGCGATGACGTTCCGGACAACACGATCCGCAAGCGCCCGTGGGTCTGATCCACCAGTGCGAATTGTCCGGAAAGCGCCGCCTGAATCTCCGCCAGCCTGCCATCGGAAACATCAACGCTTCCAACCCAGAACCACTGACCGGGGGACGCTTTCCGCACATCGCCGCCAAGCTCCGGGGCGATCTTTGCAATCGCCTGTTTCAGGGCTTCTTCATCGGTTTTGGCATCACCCAGCACATGAAAAACAAACCCGTCCTTGACCGGAACAAGATTGATCGAGGCACCTGCGCCCGACGCATCAGGGTGCGGGAATGCGCAACGGTTGTTTAATGGATAATCACGCATGGAGCTTCTCATTTTCCGGATCAACAAAGGCAGGATCGCACAAGATGCCGGTTACCGTCGTTCCGGCCAGGCCATTCCAGATAACAACTTCTTCACCATGGCGGCTGGGGCCATTTTTCACCAGCGCCAAACCAATCGCGTGCCCCAATGTCGGCGAATGACACATCGAGGTGACATAACCCTGATCATTGGCAAGACTGACGGCATCACCGGGGTTGAGGATATGCGATCCAGTAGCGAACTTGTCAGATGCTGATTTCGGCTTGATGCCGACAAGGCTCGGACGGTTTGGATCGACCAGCCCTTCGCGCAGGTTCATGACACGACCGATGAAGTCATCCTTCTTGGCCGAGACCATCTTGCCCATGCCAAGGTCCGCCGGTGTGACGGTGCCATTGATTTCGGCGTGGGTGACATGGCCTTTTTCAATCCTCATGACACCAAGTGCTTCGGTGCCATAGGGCGCGATGCCGAATTCTTCGCCAGCCGTCATAATTGCATCGGCAACGCTGTCGCCATATCCGGCAGGCACTGCGATTTCATAGGCCAACTCGCCAGAGAACGAAATCCGGAACAACCGCCCCTTAAGCCGCCCGCCAAACATCGAGACTTCGCGCGCGGCCAGGAACGGGAATGCCTCGTTCGAGAGATCCTCGTCAATAATCTTGCTCAGCACATCACGCGACTTCGGCCCGGCAATCGCCATTTGCGCCCATTGATCAGTTGCCGATGCCAGACGAACATCAAGCTCCGGCCACAGCACCTGCGCACAGAATTCAAGATGGGTCAGAACGCCAGCTGCCAGCGCGGTTGTCGTCGTCATGAAGTAATGATTTTCGCCAAGACAGCTTGTCGTGCCGTCATCATACACAAAGCCATCCTCGCGCAGCATAATGCCATAGCGCGCTTTGCCGATTGGCAGCTTAAGAAAGGCATTGCAATAAACACGGTTTAGGAACTCTGCCGCATCGGCGCCAAAAATCTCGACCTTGCCAAGGGTCGAAACATCACAGATGCCGACCTTGGTCCGGACCGTGTTGACTTCGCGATCAACGCTATCGCGCCAGAAGGTCTCGCCGTTTTTCGGGAACCAGCTTGAGCGATACCAAAGCCCGGTTTCAACGAACTTGGCCCCATTGCGTTCTGCCCAGCCATGCAGCGGTGATTTGCGCACCGGCTGGAACTCCATGCCCTTGGACGCGCCGACAAGCGCGCCAAACGACACCGGCGTATAGAACGGGCGGAAAGTCGTGGTGCCGATTTCGCCCGGCGAGGCACCCTTGTTCTCGGCCAGAATACCAATGGCGTTTACGTTCGATGTCTTGCCCTGATCGGTTGCCATGCCGTTGGTGGTATAGCGCTTGGCAAGCTCGACATGGTCATAGCCCTCCCGCATGGCGAGCGTGATGTCAGATACCGCGACATCATTCTGGAAATCAACAAACGCCTTGCCCTTGGTCGAGGAGACAGACCAGACCGGCTGGACATGATCAACTGTTGCGTCGCCCTGCGTCACACCCGGAAGCGTTGCCGCCTCACCCATCACACCAAGCTCGGCCAACGCCTTGACGGCCGCAGCACCACCAGCAGCAAAGCAATCGACAATACCGATCTTCCCGGCAACCGCCCCGCAAGGCGTCATGCCATCTGTGTTTTCTGGCGGCATGAAACCAACATGTTCATCCGACCAGACGGGCTTTCCACCGCGATGGCAGGCGAGATGGACAATCGGGCTATAGCCGCCTGATACCCCAAGCGCATCAACCGCAATGACTTCATCACGGCCGTCATCATGACGCACCGTGATCGATTTGATCGCCTTGCGACCAGCGGTATCGCGCACCATCGCCCCGGCGATCATGCGCGCCTTGCCCTCATAACGAATGTTCGGGCAAGTGCGCGGGTCGATAATCGCGGCGACATCAATCCCGCGTGCCTCAAGATCCATCGCCGTCTGATAGGCCTGATTGTTATTGGCAAACAGCGCCACGCGTTTGCCCGGCGCCACACCATAGGCATTAAGGTAGGTGCGCATGGCACCTGCCATCATCACACCCGGGCGATCATTACCGCCAAAGACAATCGGACGTTCTTCTGCGCCGGTTGCCAGCACCACCTGGCGCGCAACAATGCGCCACAAGCGTTCCATCGCACGATGCGGATTGATCTCGCCTTCGGGCAGATGTTTTTGCACACGCTCGACCGCGGCAAAGACCTGATCGTCATAAGCTGCAAAAACGGTGGTGCGTTTCTTGATCTCGACATTAGGCAGCGCATGCAATTCACCAACGATATCGGCAAGCACAGCATCGGCCGGCTTGCCGCCAATCGGGCTTCCTTCGGCAAGCAAGCCACCGCCCAGTTGCGCGCCTTCATCGGCAATGATCACTCGTGCGCCCGCCCGCCCGGCGGTTAAGGCTGCCGCCAAACCAGCCGGCCCTGCCCCGATCACCAGAAGATCACAATGCGCCCAGCATTTTTCGTAATAACCGGGATCGGGATCATAGCTTGCCCGACCAAGGCCCGCGGCCTTGCGGATCAGCGGTTCATAGAACTTTTCCCAAAAGGCCGCCGGCCACATGAATGTCTTGTAATAGAACCCGGCACCAAGAAGCGGTCCCAACAATCCATTGGCCGCCCCGATATCAAATTTGACATTCGGCCAGCAGTTCTGTGACCTGGCTTCAAGCCCGTCAAACAGTTCGGCCATGGTGGCCCGGGTATTGGGATCACGCCGCCCGTCCCGCCCGATGGTCAAAAGGGCATTGGGCTCAGCCGCACCAGCAGTCAGGATGCCGCGCGGACGGTGATATTTGAAACTGCGCCCGACCAGCTGCCGGCCATTGGCCAGAAGGGCGGATGCCACCGTATCCCCGCCAAAGCCACTAAGGGCTTCGCCATTAAAGCTGAAGCGGCGCACATCATTGCGATCAATCAGCGTACCGCCATCAATCCGGAAACTGGTCATGCCGCCCCCCCTGTTTTGAGGGTACTGGCGTCAACCACCTCGGACGTTTCATGGGTCAGGGTATTGCGGGTTAAAACCAGCCAGCGACGACAGCCGCCGGAATGGTGCCAGTATTCGCGATGCTCGCCGCGCGGATTATCGCGCAGGTAAACATGATCAAACCAAACGGCCTCCTCTGCACCAGCGTCTGGGCGCGGGGTGGCGACTTCGCCGCGAACCGTGAATTCCTCTTTCGGGCGCAGACCACAATGAGGACATTTGACAAGACTACTCATTTCCAAATTTCCTCAATGCAGGTTGGCTTGGGCGCCAACGCCCTTTTCATCCAGAAGATAACCGCGCGCAAAACGGTCCATGCGAAACGCGGTTGCTGTTTCATGTGGCGTGTCGGTCGCGAGCAAATGCGCAAAGCAGTAACCCGATGCCGGGGTCGCCTTGAACCCGCCATAGCACCAGCCGCCATTGAAATAGAGGTTCGACAGATGAGTGCGATCCATGATCGGCGATCCATCCATGCTCATATCCATGATCCCGCCCCAGCTGCGCAAGATGCGCACCCGCGACAATGCCGGGATCATCGCCATGCCAGCCTCGGCCACATGTTCAACATTGGCAAGGTTGCCGCGCTGGGCGTAGGAGTTATAGCCTTCGATATCCCCGCCAAACACCAACCCGCCCTTGTCCGATTGCGACACATAAAAGTGCCCCGCGCCAAAAGTCACGACCGTATCGACAAACGGCTTCAACCCTTCGGAGACAAAAGCCTGCAAAGCATGGCTTTCAATCGGCAGGCGCATATCGATCATTTTCGCGACATGGCTTGAACTACCC
>TARA_B100000674_G_scaffold421961_1_pt1 | contig 14662 bp, 12 predicted proteins | sample TARA_B100000674 | Tara Oceans TARA_B100000674 (sample SAMEA2622759) | marine metagenome | biome: marine biome (ENVO:00000447); feature: surface water layer (ENVO:00002042); material: "saline water (ENVO:00002010), including plankton (ENVO:xxxxxxxx)" | depth 5 m
TGGTCCGGCAGGCGGCGTTGGTGGACCTGCAGGTGGTGTAGGAGGTGTAAGTGGAGATAGTGGTGCTTCTCTAACAGAGGCAGAACTTGGTGCATGTGCTAGCAACGGGTCTTCGGTCCTCGAAGGTTGTGAAAGTGGCGCCTCTCGAACCGGGTTGGCATTGAGAATAGGCGCATCTCTTGCATCATTGCTTGAGGTTAATCCAGTGGATAGAGTGTCTAACTTCGATGTAATCATAGTCTCTCCGCCCTCGGAGTTTTCTGCTGAATAAGAGGTTAGTACAACCTTTGAAGGGTCTATCATTTCACGTTCTTTGACATTTCCAAAATCAGCTAAGTTTTGGTCAAATGCTCCTGAGAAAAGGGACGAACCAATATTGCTGGATAACTTCCTTCCTTGAGTCACACTATATTCGAAATCATGTGCATACGGTCCCATTTTGATTTCATCAGAAGAGCCCTTGAGTGCGAATGTCCATTCGCCAGAATCTAGTGGAAACTCGAAGGTCCAGTCTCTTTGGATTCCCGGTCCTAGGCTAGTTACACCTTCCTGGGATAGGTGCTTAGCGCCAGTATTTGTGATAACGGCTACATCCAATCCTCCCATGGGAACCGGGGCTTCATTAGTGATTGACACAGTCGCAATGATAACATCTTCATCATCGTCGTTAATGTCCATTTTGATATTGATAACTTCGGCCTGTAGAGAGCCACTGCTTCCAGTTGTTGGTACACTCATGCCGCTCACCAATCAGTCCACTATCGCAACCATACTTGAATACAACCGTGTACAGGTGCCTATCTTAGTCCGCCACGCGTCTCAATCGGTAATGACCAATCTACGGCTGCCATGGTATTGTTAGCGAGATCTATTGGGCTTCTCTTTCCTTCATGCCTCCAAGTTTTGAATACATCCCAAAGACCTAGCAATACCCCCAAGAATGGAATGACATACTTGACTTTGTAAACAGCTCGTCTGCCCCATCTATCAACATCGAGCAGACTTCCATCATTTTTCACAACTGCAATCCTCATGGCTCGTTGACCTAAACTTCGACCGTAATATCGCCCGGTGTACTTGAAATAAAGCCAGTAAAAGGTTAGGTGAATTATCCATGTACCTAGTACATAGGGTGCTTGTGCGGTTAGTAACAAGTCAACCGCCATGAGATAATTGTAGAACGTCATACGAGAAACTGCAGCAATAATCAGCGTGATTAGAAATGCATCAAGGGCTAGTGCGACCATGCGTTTCCATATTGGAGCGATTAACATCCCTTCCGGTATAGTCGCAGCAACGGCTGCTTGAGCCATTGTTCCTGGCTTGTGGACGCTAACCGGGGAGTCGGCCATGTACAGGGCTTGGGTCATTCCTTTGAAAGTCTGGCCCTCAAGAGTTTACAATATGCCAAGCCATCAGATTTGATTCAGAGACCCAATCTAGCCAACTTGCCCAGGTAGCATCATTTCTCAAAGTCCTATCATCGCCAACAACAATCAGCCCGCGTTTTGCTCTGGTCAAAGCGACATTTAGTCTTCGATAATCAGACAGGAAACCGACGATTCCATTCTCGTTTGCTCTTACTGTTGAGAGAACAATGATCTCCTTTTCACGACCTTGATATCCATCTACAGATTTGATTTCTAAGCCATCGATTTCATCATTCATCATGCTTCGAATAAGCCTAACTTGCCCTGCGTACGGTGATATTACTCCGATCTCTTCAGCGCTGATGTCACCGGGTGCAAGCAGGTCGTTCACGATTTTTATCACAATGGCAGCCTCATCCATATTCGAGCGGGAAGAACCAGCCTCCTCCTCAATTTCTGAACCATGAACAGGGACGAAAGAGACCGGTTTATCCCAATCTGGCCACAAGAAGCCGGCCACAGGAGGTCTTTGTGCGGACGAGCATCCATCTTCTAATCGATTTTCATAAAATCGTGCAGAAGGGAATTCACGAATTGTGGGATGCATTCTGTACTGCGTGGTTAGCATGTGAGCAGGAATCCCGTTTGATAGAAGCCTTTCGAATAATGGAATGTTCAATCCTCCCTCCTCCGCCCGGCGCGAAGTTACAGTAGGCGGTAACTGCCTGTGGTCTCCCACAAGGATAAGTTGCCTAGCACCTTTGACAATTGGTACAAGAGCTGAAGGCTCGGTTGCTTGGGTTGCTTCATCGATTAACACAATCGAGAATTTTCGATTAGCGATAGTAAAGTGTCCTGCTCCTATGTTCGTCGTACACAAAACTTCAGCGCCTGATAGTACCTCATCGGTTATTCGCTGTTCTAATTCGCGAATTTCTCGATAATTTTTGTTGATGTCTTTGTGCGCCATACCCCTATCTTTGCCTTTCAAGTCGTGTAATTTAGAGCGAATGCCCTCGGTTTCTTCGCGAATAAAATTGATTTCATCCTGCTTCGGATGGCTTGATACTTTAGCATCAAGAGTGGCTTCGCGTAAACTCTCTCTCACCTTTACCGGACGACCGAATCGGACGGCCTTGACTCCCAAATCAATCAAACCTTCCAGAAGGTTATCCACAGCTACATTGGATTCAGCACACGCCAAAATTGGACCTCGGCCCATTTCGATTAGTGCTTTGAGTAGGTGCACAGCAGTGTGCGTTTTTCCAGTCCCCGGAGGACCTTGAATCATGGTTAATCTCTGCTTTACAGCAGTTTCAATGGCATTTTTTTGACTTTCATCCAACGTCATTCCTGCAATATTCAGAGGACGTATTTTCTGGCCGTGGATTTCAGGAGGTCTCTGAGCAGAAGTAACAAGATCGTGTGGCTGACACAGCAACAGGTCTCTAAGAGGAGTGCCTCCGTCTCCTTCGGTTGAGTGGAATGAAATGAGCGCCTCATGCATCCTATCGTGAGCAACACGATTAGCACCCTTGTCTAGGCGCCAGCCACCTTTGCGCAAATCGCCTGGTTTGTCCTTAGCAACAATACGGATTCTTGAATTGTTTCTGTCTAGCACGACTCCTTCGATAACCTTCTCTCCCCATGGTCTTGCTCTAGAAATTATGACCATGTCTCCATGACCGAATCTATGGAATGGAAGAGGACCTCCTCCTCTAGCCTCGAAAACTAGTATAGGGTCGCCGAAGAACCTGCCTGATGTTCTACCCACGAGGTCGAAGAGAGCAAGTCCTGCGCTCAGCATTTTTTGTTTCGACCAATTTTTCCACCTTTCCTGAACTTGGCTTAATTCATCATCTAACTCGATTCCAATGAGATTAGTAAAACACTCAAAATGGTCCTGAGATTTTCGCCATTTGGCTTCGTGAGCCACATTCGAAGATTTGTTTCCACTAGGACGAGTGTTCATTCTTCGCACTCCGCCCCTCTCGGACATAACAAAACCGTAGTGTCGCTGGTATAGCATCTTGTCGATGGTCGAGAATAGGTGATGCTTAACAATGAAAGAGGAGCCGAGCAGGTGCTGGTGGGTATGTTTAGGCGTAAGTCAACCGCAGAGATAGAGGGCGAGATTTGCCCATACTGCGAGTTTGTAAACAAGCCGGATTCAACCACTTGCGCTCAGTGTTACTACGAGTTAGATAAGGCCCCTAGGGACCAAGGTGAGCCACTGTCCTCAGAGGTTAGCAATTCGATTTTCGATGAATTGATGGCTGATGATGATGATTCTTGGGAAGAAGGAGAGGCGCTTGACGTAGTCTTAACTTTGGACCAAGATCCGCTAGAGGTTGACCAATACGAGGTTACAGATTTTGATGCTGAAGAACCTGAAAAAATTGGTTTCATGGAATCCTCATCACCCGAGTTACACGATACAGTAGACCATGAACCAGTTGAGATTCATGCTGATGATGTTGGCGAGGAAATCAAGAATGTTCCAAAATTGGAATTCACAAAGACCGATCCTTTCGATGAAGTTCCAGAACCTGTTCACCAGGGTAAGGGAACAGTATTTTCACCAAGTCAACCTAGCAAGGTTGACGATGATTTGCTTGGACATGTTGGCGGTTCAGAATTACCATCTTTACCACCAGATGAACTGTATGAAAACAAGATTGATTTTACCGTGAAGAAAGCGCCAGCACCTACTCCTGCAGTCGTACTTCCTAGTATGTCAAAGATGGAACCTTCTCCTGCGCCTGCGGTTGAATTACCTAAACCGGTATCAGAGCCGATTGCTCAGCAAGTTGAAAGTGAGCCAACAACTACGGTTGAACCAGTCTCACAACCAGTTCAAGAGACCGTAGTTGAAGAGGTAACTGAAACCCAAAATCTAGAGCCAAAGGGCGTAGTCACCCCAGTTGCAATACCAATTCCTGAACTCTCATCTAGGATTTGGCCATGGCCAGAAGCAGACGCTTGGGATGCACGTCAAGTGTACCGCGAAGTAGTCTCAGCTTTAGAGATGGTAAAGAGTGGGAAAACCGATAACGCAGCATCAACTATCGACACATTGGGCCCTCACTTAACGGATGATAACATCGACATGATTTACCACATTGGAATGGTTCTGAAACAATTGGGACGAATTGATGAAGTTAAAGGAATGCTCGAAAGGGCGAAATCAGCGATGCCTGATAATGAACATGTTTCATCGGCAGTAGCCCATCTTGGAGTGTAGGGGGTATTGTATGGAAACGCCGGAGTTAGCGGTTAACGACCACGTGATTCTGCGGCCAATAAATAGGCGAATCCTACCTGAGGTAATGAGTGCCTATTTGGAAGATCCACAGGCAGCCAAAGCAGCCCTCCCGTGGTTAAAAGAAGGCGAGGAAGCACGAAGACAAATCGCTGACCTAATGATAGATTTAGAATTACATAAAAACGGAGATTCGATACACTTCTGGGCAATCCACTCTATGGAAGACAACTCATTTGTTGGAATGATTGGATTAGGAGATGAACTCCAATTGGCAGCATCTGCTTACAATCTAGGATATTGGGTGCGTAAGAGTTGGAGAATGAAAGGAATTGCACGCGCTTGTGTTGATGCCATCTTCAATTGGCAAACTCAGAGGACCGAGCAATCTCTTATCGAAATTACAGTTCATCCTCATAATGAAGCAGGCCTAGCTACCTGCAAATCAATTTGTGAAAAATGGAAAGGCCTAGCAATCGAAGGTTTTGTCCCGATTGAAATTGATAATCGTACAATTCCACACGTTTTGCATTTGATTCAATTAAACCGTGGTGATTAGATGAAGCCGGTCTGGTTGACCGTTGACAGTGACGATCTTCGTCACATACCTTCATCTCAAGGCCATCCAACTCGCTCAAAGGGAATACCACATGATGGAACTTCTCCAGAGATGTTAGAGTCGATGGATTACTTCCGGAAATGGTTAGATAGAACCCAAGTATCTCTTACAATTTTTGTGATTGCAGACCAACTCGATGATCCTGTTTTCGCCGGCTGGTTACGAGATTTACTAGAAAATCATCCACAGGTTACCGTTGGCTGTCACGGCTTGACTCACAAATGTTGGTCGGCATACCCGGAGGATTCGGAAGGATTGCTCAAGGCATTGGTAGAGGCCGATGTAAAGTTACACAATTTCGCTAAAGATGCCTGGAGGCCCTGGTTTAGAGCACCGGCAGGATACATCGCCCCATGGATGGCCCCTGTTATCGCGAAGGCTGGATTTGAATTGGATAGCAGTGTAAATCCGTCTTGGTTAGTCAGAAAAAAAGCAGGCCCATGGAAGGATTGGAATGCGGTTGAGAAGGCGTTGAAAGATTCGGGTCTTGTCAGTAAGCCGTGGCTATGTCGGTTATCCCTGCCAACCTGTGGTCCAGCACTTTCGATTCCGTTTCTCTCATGGAATGCGCGCAAGGCTTGGTCGAAGTTAGGACCATTCGTATTGCCAGAAGAAGCGGAACACACTGTATACTGGCATATTCTTGACCACCGTCGCAAAAATGGACTCTGGAAACCACCATTAATGATTGAATGAGCCCAAAGGGCTCAAATCTTGCTCGACCTAGGAGTGTCATGGAGAAGAAGTTCTGGCGGGCACTTCTCCTGATTGGAATCGCAATGCATTTTCTTGCTGCATTTCTGATGCCGCTTGGATTGGATGCCCATGTTCATGCATCATATGTCAGCGACGGAATGGACGATGGTGAAGCTCACCTAGAGTGGGGCGAACTGAGGCCTGATTCTCCTGAGAGTTCAACTCCCAAAGAAGTACCAGCTGATGACAAATGGTTCGCTTGGCATTCGATAATTGAGATATGGTTCACGGCTTTCTCCGCTTCAGTTACCTCTTTACACATATTGAGCCTAATAGGAGGACTAGGTTGTCTCGCTACAATTTTCCTCGTGACACGGAACCTGTTTGACTCTGAGCAGGCTCTAAGGCTGACAGCCTTGGCATCGATATATCCTCCACTGATTCGGGCAACTGGCCGATTTTATCAGGAAGGAATAATTTTGATTTTAATCACACTAGCAGTCTATTCGATTATTCGAGCAGTAAGGGATTCAAAGTTCAGTTATTGGTGGGCAATTCCTGTACTGTGTGGCGTTTTGATATTGTCATTCAAAGGGATGCCACTGTGGTATATTCTTCCAGCCATTGCGGTATTGCTGGCCTCTAGCAGATTAGAGATGAATCAAATTCATATTGCAATCATTGCATTATTCGTACAATTGGTAATCCTATACCGTAACGAAGTTTCACTTTCTCACCCAGATATCGTGCCAGCACTACTATCTTCATTCATAGGTTATTTCTTATTCGTAATCTGCGGTATGCTGATTATTTCAAAGAATGAATCCCCTTCTAATTTCGAGTCTGATTTACTGTTCCGCGGTTCAAAAATGGTCGCAGCATGTCTGATTGGATGGGTTGCAGCGTTGTGGGTTACTGAAGCTGTAGCTTTGGAGAAGGGCTTTTTCGACATCGTTTATTCGTTCAGAAATAATCCAAGATATTTCTCACTATTACTCATACCACTATGGTTCAGCCGATTACTGAAAACGGACTCAGTCGGCCTTTCAAGTGATAACGGAGAAAATAAAATCGTTGTAGGGCTTGTTTCAGCATTACTTGTCATCAACATCTTGGTACTTTCAACAACGGGAACAACAGGTTCTGAATACGTAGGTTCACACTTGGGCGATGAGATTACAGATGACGAGGATTTGTTATTTGTCTCCGACTCACCCCTTGCCATGCATCGTTTGTACTCGATCAAATTCTCAATGGACCCCGACAGTGATGGAGAAAGCATTGGCCACTGGCGCTCCAATGATTCAGGGTGGCAAGTGGAATTATTAGAGTGCGATCAATTATCTAATGTGACATGGATTTTCGTATTCCATGACTTGACGCCATCGATATCATCAGAATGGGAAGAAGTCGATTTCGAAGGTTCAGACAAAGTTAGTCAAGGGTACCAGTTGTACAAATGGGGTGGAGAAGGTGAGCGATGTGCTTGAGGGAGTGAAAGTATTGGACCTCTCGAGGATTCTAGCAGGCCCATACTGTGCGCAAATGCTGTCAGATTTAGGTGCCCAAGTCACCAAAGTTGAGGCACCTTGGGGAGATGATACACGAGGCTGGGGGCCACCGTTTTTGGAAGACGGAACTGCCGCCTATCACCTCTCATGCAACCGAGGCAAAGAGATAATTTTCCACAATCTAAAGGAAGACAAACAAGCAATACAGGATTTGATTTCACAATCAGATGTTGTTATCGAAAACTTCCGCCCAGGACAACTTGAGAGATTAATCGGCCCAATTCCAAAAGATGTAATCCTGTGCTCAATAACCGGTTTTGGACAGAACGGCCCAAGGTCCCAGGAGCCCGGTTATGATTTGGCTCTACAGGCGATGAGCGGCATAATGAGCATCACTGGTGAAGAGGGTGCGGGGCCGGTCAAAGTCGGCGTTGCATGGATTGATATCATCACTGGATTGTACGCAGGCAATGCAATAATGGCAGCATTATTCAAGCGGGAAAGAACGGGCATCAACTCACACCTAGACATCTCATTATGGGATTGTGCAATAGCCTCTCTTGCCAATCAAGGGCAAAATCAAATCACGAGTGGAAGTGACCCAGGCTTGTTAGGTTCAGGCCATCCAAATCTCGTTCCATACCAGGCATTCCAAACCAGTGATGGATGGGTAGTAATCGCAGTAGGCTCAGATTCTCAATTCGAAAAATTGTCTCAGTTTTTGGATTTCGAAAACGTTTGGCCAACCAATGAATTACGAGTCAACTCTCGGAAAGAAGTAGTGGATATGGTTCAATCAAAGGTGATTGGAATGACTAAATCTCAAGTTTGCGAGATGCTTGATGGAATACCAACCTCTCCAATCAACAAAATCAGTGAGGCATTAGCAGATGCCCAAAGCGTTGCTAGAGGAGTGGTAACAGAATGGAATGGACAATCCGTACTGGCAAGCCCACTCCGATTCATCTCAGAAAGAGAATAGCGAAGTCTGGCCACCGGTTCTAACCAATCCAGCATTCTCAAGCAAATCCATTGCATTGTCGAATCTTTTCTGTGAAAACTGCCTGTCCTCAACTAAGAATTTCTTCAATCCTTCAACATCTACAGTGCCTTGAGTAAGACTCTCATCATCGACTTCTACAACTGGATGGTTCCTGAAAATCTCTCTAATTTCGTCCAATCTCTCTGGCACTTCCTTGTTCTTTGCCTCGCAAACAGCTTCGATACTGTTGTGTTCTTTGATCAACTTCAGTCCTGTTTTCGGACCAATGCCTTTGATTCCTGGATGGAAATCAGTTCCAATCATTATTGCCAGATCGATAAGCTGGTCTCTGCTCAATTCATTGTCTGCAAGGATTTGGTCCAACTCTATTCTTTGTGCTCGCACAATTCTTCCCATTCGCTTACTTCCATCCGATGTGAAGTTGCGAATGACTACTGGAGCGCCGTATAGCAAGGCATCCCAATCTTGGGTTGCTACAGCATCTAATTGCCCATTTGCAGCCATGACTGCCGCTTGCGCTTCGCCTTCAGCTTCCGCTCTGAATGCAGGTATTCCCATCAAGGATAGCATCTCAATAGATTCCTCAACCATTTCTGGGGTGTACTTGACACAGCGCTGTGCTAGTTTCTGCGCGGTCGGGAAATCTCCTGCCTCAAGTGCTGCCTTCCAATCAGCCTCCGCCTGTTCCCTTTTCGCCCTTCTTGCATCCATCTCGTCTTTCTTCAAATCAGGATGCTTTCCATCAAAAATGAATACGGGTTTCACGCCCTTTGAGAGTAGTAGTGATGCTCGAGATAGGAATCCCATCAAGTGTGCAACAACTTTGCCATTATCAGCTCGCAGCGGTCCTCCATCTCCAGTAGGTGAGCGGTCGCGAATAGTAGTTAGGAATTGGAATGCAAGTAGGAAACTATCGATTCCAACCTTCTTACCTTTCATCGCATCCATAGTTGTGTCTTCAGCACTAGCCAAGTCACGTAGGTTGCAGCCCATAAATCACGCAACGGGTGCAGGCTCTTGAGTCTCACGGCTCAATATCGGGAAGATGGCGGGCAATGCAGGATTCGAACCCACGTCTCCGGCTCCGAAGGCCGGAAGGATATCCAGACTACCCTAATTGCCCTAAACCGCCGAAAAGCCGCCCCTTCTTGAATCACACCCTCGCGCTATTGAAGTGCTTTGATGATTTAGGATGAATATGGTTGGCAACTCTCCATGCGTAAGCAAGGGTTGCAGTATGTGTTGTAGAGAGACAATAATGCCAATCACAGCGGCCGAGGCAAGCCGCCTATCCAGAAGGACGGGCCTTGCAGAAGACCAATTTTGCTCTAAAGATGAATCAGGAATTAGACGCCTGCTAAACAATCAGCAAACCAAGGCGTGTGTATTCTTAGCTACAAGTTCAGATTTACCGACCGCTCCAGGTATTTGTTCAGTCTATGATAGCAGACCGCTAGGTTGCCGTACCTATCCTGTGATTTTGGACGAAAAAGATCTAGCAATTCTCGATGAGCTATGTCCGTACACCAGTGAATTCGATGCGCCAAGCGAGGATGATGGACACAGATTACTCAATCTTGAGTCGAAGCTTCAGCAATAATCATCACTCTTCCTAGTGATTTGTGAACAGGTATTCCAAATGCGGTTTTGATTTCATAGCCAGGCAATTTGATATTGGTTGTGATTTCCTCATCTAAATCATCGCCACCGGCTTCAACAGGCAAAATCACTACAAGTTTGCATTCACTATTTTGAGAGCGAATGTTTGCAAGCGTATCGACAATCAGTTTTTCATCACTAGGTGAGTTTCTTCCATAAGGAGGGTCCACAACAACTGCTGCCATGTCTTTTGGCAATTCAAATCTGGTTGCATCTCCTCTTCTGACTTCAGCATCGACTTTTGCCCAATCGATATTTTGTTGGCTACCATCAACCATAACAGGGTCGAAATCTATCCCTAGAGTTGGCCTACCTGTTAGTGCGGCTTCAATAAGAATACCACCAGTTCCACACATGGGGTCAACCACATGGCCTTCATCGATTCCGGCAGCGATATTGACCGCTGCTCTTGCTAAACGCGGCTCAAGGCTGACAGGTCTGAAGAATGGCCTCTTATTTGCGCGCATTGCAGACCATCCGTGTTTGCCAGGTCCTTGGCCAACCATCCAACCCCATGCAACATTTCCTGCAGAGTTATCCAAGACGATTCCGAACCTACGCTTTGGATTTTCCAAGTTGAAAGTAGAACCCTTGTCGTGAAATAATCCACCGACTTGTCTCTCGATATCTCTAGTTGCTACAGGGATTTTTCCTTCATGACGCCAGCATTCTATGGCCATGTCATCGACTTTTTCAGTCTCGATTTGTTGTAACAAGTCTTCGAGCGAAGTCCATTTAGCTATCCCACCATTAACGAGTACACATTCACAACCAGACATGATCTCAGATTTTTCCCAATCGCTTTCACCTGTAGCAGTTAACAGGCGTCTTGAATCAGTTCGAGTTATCTCTGAATTGGTGAACATTGCTTTAGCTTCGGCTCTGGCAATAGCGGGATGCCAGCCACGTAGTGCGATGATTGCGGTTGCATTAGGTTGCACCTAATCACCTCGTGTAGATTTTGACAAGTTCTTCTCCCCACGTGGTTTCTTCGAATTTCGAAAACGAGGATAGGTCAAAATTAGAGTACACAGGGGTGGTATGAGTCACATTTGACTGTACCAAAATAAACTCATCAACTAGCCCTTCTTCTAGGAAATGGTTGATTGTAGTTGGTCCACCCTCAACCAGCAACCTCTGAATCTCTAAATCGCCCAGCATGTCAAGTAAGGCAGGCAATCCTCTGAAATCTTCAGTCATGTGCCTAGTCGCAAATCCATCAGTGAGGATTTTCGAATCAGGACTGATTCTGTTGTTGGGGTCAATAGCTACTCGAATAGGCTGCCTCTCAGTATCAACAAGCCTGACAGTTAGCGCAGGGTCGTCTCGTATGACAGTATTAGCACCAACAAGTACTGCGCAACAGTCCTTGCGAAGTACGTGGACTTGCTTCAGACATTCTTCGCTAGTAAACCTTCCAGCATCTTTAGACAGGTCGTCCACTGAGCCATTTGCATCAATAGCGACCTTTACGGTAACGTACGGCCTTCGGTTTTCACACCAATGCAAGAATTCACGCATTTGCACAGCAGCCTCATCTTTTAGTAAACCGCTTTCGACCTTTATTCCAGCCTCTTCTAGAACAGAAACGCCGTTTCCTCTAACCAATGGATTTGGGTCGCCATGTGCGATTACGACCTCGCTAATTCCCGCCCAAAGTAATGCCTCAGTACATGGAGGAGTTCTTCCGAAGTGGTTACAGGGCTCCAATGTAATGTATGCCTTAGCGCCATTTGTGTTGTGTCCTTTTTCTTCAGCATCATGTATCGCCATCTGTTCAGCATGTAGTCCACCTAAGTGGTCGTGCCAACCTTCAGCAATCACATTTCCATCTTTGACTAGAACACAGCCAACCAAAGGATTTGGTCGTACGCGCCCCCTTCCTTTTTCCGCTACCTCAAGGGCGCGGCTCATGTATTCACGCTCGGCCGCGGTCCAAGTCATGTTGCTCGCTGATTAGGCATCAGACATGAGTGCATCGCTTCCTGGTGACAACAGCATTGATGGGTTCAACACCTTCTACCAGCATATATGGGGGCCTTACATTGCATTGTCAATCCTGCCAGCAGAGACCACACTTGTGGTAAGAGATGGCCCTCAGTTGTTGCAAAATTAGAATCTAAAGGCATTGAGGTAACCACTCACATGACTCAAAGAGTTGGTCATGCAAGTGAGATTGCTTGGGATTTGAGAGGCAAAAACGTCGAAGGGCCAATAGTAGCGGTTGGTGGAGACGGCACAGTGCATGAAGTTGCAAGTGCTCTGCGAGGTAGTGACATACCTCTTGGAATAATCCCGTTTGGTTCCGGAAACGATTATGCAATTACCCAAGGGATTTCAAGAAAAAACATCGATGAAGCAATTGATGTACTGATCAACGGAGTAGACCGACGCTGTGCTGCATGGCGCCTAGAAGGATTTCCAGCGCCAAGCGCTGGAGATTACCCCTCGCCGGAAGCCAATGAATGGAATGGGCCAGCCCAAAATGAAGGCAGAGTGGTTCGTTGGGTATTTTTAGAATCCGATGCAGGAATCACTAGCGCAATATCTCGTGCTAAGCTATCTAGAGCAAAGTGGATCAAGGGTAACAAGAAATACACTTACCTAGGGATTACAACAATACCGTTTTGGAAGAGAAGAAAGGTATGGCTCAAATTAGATGACGAAGAAGGCAGAATCCTAGATTTCTCTATGTTTGCAGCCACGACAGGCGAAACCTTCGGAGGTGGTTATCAGGTTTGTCCGGGGGTCACCCCAGTAGACAAAGAGGGTTCAATCGTTTATGCACCTCGTCTCTCACGAATTGCAATGCTTTCTCTGATGGGCCCAATGAAGAAAGGCAAGCATATCGGCAAGTGGGGGATTACCCAACAGAAAGCGAATCGAATCGAGATTAAACCAGTTGATAGTTCAGGGAATGTGTGTGATGAACCATTGCCTCTATCAACGTGGGTTCAAGCAGATGGAGAACCGATTATTGTTAGTCCAGCGACATTAGAATGGCATACAGAACAACTACTCGTCCGTGGAGCCGCAAACGTGCCTTGGGCTTAGAATGAGAAGTCACTAAACTCGTCATCATCTGCAATGGATGCCCGCTTGTTTTCTACAACTGGCTCGGGTTCAGGTTCTGGCTGAGCAGTTCGTGCAGCGCGCTTCTTGACTGCTCTTCTCTTGACAGGCTTACTTGGCGCAGTTGGATTGGCATCTTGCGTTGGCTGTGTTGTTGAACGGGACATGGAAGCAGAGAAATGTCCACGCTTAGCAGGTTCAGGTTGACTAGAAACTACGCCTGTAGATGGCATAGGAGAGTTGGAAATTTCAGGCATTGAGGTGACAGCGGGTTGAGATGACTCCATCTCTTTCGCTTCACTTGTGACTACTACTGAATTACCTCCACCGAATGTCTTAGGTCCGTCATCACTGCTGCCGGAGGACAGAACGCTATCCAAACTAAATCCAGGTATTGCAACATCCTCTTGTTTGGATTTCTTCTTAGGCGGTGGTGAAGATTTCTTTTGTTTAGCAGAGCGTTCAGCAGCACTTTCCAGCCCGTCTTTCTTAGATTGCTTCAGGTCTTTCTTCATCTGTAATGCCTTAGCAAAACCTTCTCTTCCAAGCAATGCTTCTGCAGTTGCTCTTGCACCTTGGCGAATAATCATTGTAGAGACGATGAACAGCCCAACTCCTCCTCCAATTCCGAAAATTAGGAAGAATAGGATGAAAGTCCAGCCGCCAAAGATGTCAGTATCTCCTAGCGAGTACTCATCATCGTGCTCTCCATCAAGGCTGACAACTCCTTGTTCAGTTTTGATGTTGGTTACAACCATTCCATGACCTTGACCATCTAGTTTGCAATTTTCCTCTGAAACAGTTGCCAAGCCGTCTCCATCTAGGACATATCCTGTCAATTCAATCGGCTGGTGCCAGTGTTGCAGAACATTCAATCCATCTGCAACGTTTTCTGAACCCGGTATGATACCGATGACTTCCCAATCATTCTCATTATCTGCTAGTTTAGATCCAACCGCTTCACTAGGATTTAGTGGAGAAGACCAGTCTTTCAAACTAATTCTGCCAGCTTTGCCTTCTTCCACAGACTCAGCAGAACTCCACGTCATGGTGTGAATGATTACCGCAGCGCCCATTGCAGACTCTACGTTATCCAAGTCAGGGTGCTCTGAATAGAGTTCGGAAGAAATCAGCATTCCAGTGATTTTCATTTGCGATTCTCCGCACCCAACAACTGAGATTGTCTCGTCAAATCCTTGACCCATTTTGGATTTGATTTCAGCAGAATCGCCGTCTATGTCTACATGGACTTGACCGTCTCCAGTACCCCATTGAGGAGTAGAGGAGTAGATACATCCTGCCATGAACATTAGCAAAACCAGCAGCATCCCCAAGCGCATGTGTGGTCGGGCCATGCAGTACCTATGAGGCATTGAGTTGTTGAAGCCTTCCCATATTTCTGGTGAAACTAGGCTCGAAGTTGAGAGGCGCGGAGAGAGAGATTCGAACTCCCGTGTCCGAGGGACAGTG
>TARA_B100000674_G_scaffold387649_1_pt1 | contig 14625 bp, 14 predicted proteins | sample TARA_B100000674 | Tara Oceans TARA_B100000674 (sample SAMEA2622759) | marine metagenome | biome: marine biome (ENVO:00000447); feature: surface water layer (ENVO:00002042); material: "saline water (ENVO:00002010), including plankton (ENVO:xxxxxxxx)" | depth 5 m
TAGTGTAATAATGGAGTCGCACAGAGACCGAGATGAATTACCTCAAAACCGGCAATATTCAAACCAACGGTCAGATAGTCGACTAACTGTTGGTTTGCCGGACGGTCATCCCATCCGACAACAACTCGTGAATTTTTTTCATCGGTAAATTGACTAGAGGTAGCAAGTGATTCACCCACCAAACGCATAATTGGTCCGGAAAGTTCACGATGTTCTGTTAATCTCTCCAGTGCTACCTTTTCATCTCCGACTGCTAGATTTACTCTACCCCTAATACCGTCGGTGCCGAATAAATTGGCCACCATACAATCACCTGTGGTGTGATGAATCTTTATGCACTCCAGTAACAGTAACATTCGGTGAAACTACGCTATTCTTGCCCAGTATGGTTCCTGGGTTGGTTACGGCATTACATCCTAGTTGACAGCCTTCACCAAGGATCGCCCCAAACTTTCTCAGCTCGCTGGCGATTTTTTTGCCGCCCATTGACAAATAGACTTCTTGACCATCGTTTCTTAGATTGCTTAGTTTAACGCCTGCACCAAGATTTACATCCTTGCCTAGAATAGAGTCCCCCACGTAATTGAAGTGGGGGGCTTTGGCGCCTGGCAATAATACTGAGTGTTTCACCTCAGAACAGTGCCCTACAACAGCTGTGGAGCATATCCATGAATTTTCGCGGATGTAGGCGCCGTGCCGAATGATTGCTCCCCTTCCAACAAAACAAGGCCCAACAAAGTGTGTTGATGGCCCGACTAATGCGCCTCGTTCAATCATGACTTTACCATTAGACTCGTCATATGTTACTGTCTGAGATAAGGTCGAACGGTCAATTAAATCAATCTCGGCTGATTCAAGCATGCTGATTTGATGCTTTAGATTGCGTTCGACGCCACTCTTGAAAATCTCCCACAACGGTTCGTGCTGAGGCAATTTGGGAATGCTGACACCTGTTACTGATTTCAGACTAGGAAATTGCGAGTCTGCATAAGCCTCAGGTGGCCATTCCATAATCGGGCCAACGAGTGAATCAAAATGAATCTGCCGTTCATGCGGCTAGCCGATATAGCCGTTTTCCTGTCGTGTTATCCAGCCTGAAGCCAACGAGATCGGATAAATAACGAGGGATGAATAACCCAACCTTTCTGGTTGTTAAACCGTGATTGCGCATTCTTCGCTCATTAGAAAGGTGATGGACAATATCAGCGGCTGAACAATCAGGGACGACTGCTATGTAATCAATTATCTCTTCCTTTAGGCGCTCAAGTCTGGCTTCTTTCTGTGACCCTTTTCCTCGCATTATTATCAATAAAACATTGGCTTTTATGGTATATAATTGATTGAGTGGGGACTCCATGGGCTCCCTAGACAATATCCAAAATATCCTGCCATTGTTTTGATGAGCCGCGTCGAAAGTAGTTAGCATGGAATTCACGCTGCCCGACATGTGCGCAACGAACTATCTTGCCCCGATTATCGTAACACCCATGTCTTACATGAATTGGAACTATTACATCGCTAATGTCAAACTGCGGCCCGCTGCAATCTGGCTCTGCGGCAATGCAGGTTTCTGTAACTCCGTCCCACGTGACGGCCTCGGGCGGCGGACACAAGACAGTGCTATTCTCTACTTTTACAATGCCTTCCCTAGGACGAACAGGTCGCCAATGGCCGCGTTTGCCACCGTTCAGCCATTCAACCATAGACTTCATTTGTCCGGTGGTTACAAAAGCCATGTGAGTTGATTCCCACCAACCAGCGGTTCTTGCTAGAGTTACATGGTGGACGCCGGGATTAATCATACGCGAATCCAAACTATCTGCATATGTTCGGCAAAGGTTGCCTAATCTGACATTAATCACTGGGACAATACCCAATCTTAGACGCGATAACTGAAACGGATTTGCTAGTTCACCAAGTAGCAACATCGGCTTCCTCTCTGCCATCGAGGGTGCTGATCTGGCCGTGAAGAATTCCTCAAGTGTAGACTCGTCTACTGTAGCCTGTGAAAGTTTCTGCAAGAGCACCTCGAGAGTTACCGGTTCAGTTGCCATTAACTCGAACTCTAGTGGAAATAATTCTTTGTCTGTGCACACAAATGGGGTTCTGGGTAGTGGATTGGGTGAATTGTTGGCCGTATATTGCCACAGTCCCGGATGCATTTTGTCCATATTATGCCCCTCCTATTATCTGATTTCAATACGCCGGCCATCAAGCAAACATATGCTCATGCAAACACTGCGGGCACGTTACTTTTATTGGTCTTACATCTGGTATCCCGAGTGCAGCCCCACAACCTGGACAATTAACTGCTTGAGTTATTTGTTGTCTTCGTGTTGATGCTGTCGGGCTGGGGTCATATTCAAACCGGTGGCTGGTTGAGTTGATGAGTGATTGATTTATTGGTTGGTCTGATGACGAATGGTTGGTCACTCCAATCAGAGCCAATATTTGTGCACTACTAAGACCATACTTGTTACCGATGTTGGCCGCTTGCTGGCTTTGCTCGTTACCTGACAAACTCATTAGCAGATTATACTCATCTGGCGAAATGACCGTCATGATTTACGCACTGCAAAACCGTTTTAGATAGTTTAGATTGTTTGACTAATCGTTGACAAAAAAGAAATGCCGGATAAAATATGAAATACGATTGGAAGAATTGATTAACAAGATGGTTTGGCGATGGGCTGAGGGACCTAGGGATGAGTAGATCAAAAATGAGGAAAGCTTCGCAAAAAAAATCTGGTAAACTATCGCCAGAAGAGAAGTCTAGGGTTGTTCGAAACATCACTTGCCGTGATACCATGATCGAGGCAAACTGGGTTTTCGCTAATGACACAATGGCTGATGTGTTAGATGATTTGACCCAGAATAACTGGGACCATGTCTTCGTCGTGAATAGTGATGGGGTTCCAATGGGACGGATACATGCTGTGGATATGCTGAAAATCGTTGCCAAAAAGAATGTTGAAAGATCAGTAGCTTGGATGTTAACCGTGCCCGCAAAACAATTGATTAATCTCCCGCCGCTGACTGTTAAGGCTAGCACTCCGTTACTCAAAGCAGGTGCGTTAATGCTGACCCACGACCTGAGCCAAATTGCCGTCGTGAATTCTGACGGCGTTTTAGTGGGGACGGTCGGTCACAAAACTATGGCCAAGCACTTGCCGAGATTTATTTTGTAATCAGATTCCCCAATATCTTTCCGACTGGGCCTGTTTGGCTTGTAGGGAATTCTTAATTGTGGTAGCCATCCAAAGCACTACAACCCAAATAATTGGATAGAACAAGTCGGCTAATATTTGATTGACACCAAACTCGTAAGACTGTCCGTTGAGCACATTGGTGGAAATCTGTAAAGCCGAGTCTACGAATGAATAAACCACCATACCGAATATACTGAGAACGATTAAGCGGCCAGAAAATGATCCTCTTCTTAGTCTCAAGAACATAAAGCCGGCTGTTGATGTCAAGAAAGCAATAACAATCCAGGCTAGTGCAGCATGAGTGACTTCAAGCCACAATACAGATGTACTGCTATTAGCAACAAGATTCGTATATTCTTGATATCCTTCTGCAACCGCGAATATCGCACTGAATACAGTAGCGGTCCATAACAATGAAGAAAACATCGCCGCATCAGCGTTATCCCTCATTTCTTGAATCACTCGGTTAACCGTGGTTTCTATTCCTGCGCCCTTACTAAAGATGTACAATCCGGTAACTAAAGGTAAGGCACCAATAACGACGCCCCCAATTTCGGCTGGTAACATGATTCCCAGTCCGAGAATAGCCAATACAAGGCCGAACGGTATCATTATTTTGGCCCGCCATTTGGGGTCTTCTAACGCTTTCACGATATAGTAATATGTTCCCTCTATGCCTTTTGATTGCTTAACAATGATTTTCTCGACGTGGTCAATTCTCACCTGAGACTGAATAATAGGTAGTACCGATTCATCTTCTGCCCCATCGGTGACTAATATCGCTTTATCTGGCTGAAATGTCGTGACTATTTCCTCCAATTGTGCAGAAATTGCCCGGTCTGAGCGAATCCCGACTTTTTCATCACCGGTTAAAATCGCAATTTCAACCTCATCGTCATCACTAAGCGATTCGGATAAGTTGTCGTGCTGTGACAAGGCACCGAGAATAGCGTTTGTATCACTCTCTTCTGGGTCAGCAATGCCGAGTTTTAGTGCCGCAGTAAGAACCTGACGGCGCCCCACTACGGGACCTCTTATGGCTGTCTTAATACCGAGATCGTTGTCTCTATCGACAGTTAGAACAAGAGTTCTGGTCACTAGCATCACCTTTGGTTGTCAAGCCTAGCATGTCCTACGATTCAAATCCTTCGCGCGGATTATTCAGTTTCTGGCGGTTTATCATTAGTTTGAGAGTCTTCATTCGTCTCAACTTTTTCCGCATTAAGTGGGACATCGTCTGCTCGGGCATCTGCCTCCGCTTGCTGATTGCGAGCCTTCCAGCGCTGTGTCGCTCTAATATATTTTAACGGATGATCCATCCACGATATATCGCACAACCTATCATCGCCCGGTAGCACTGGGCAATTATGATTGACTTTGAGTTTGCCACATGATGCGGGAGTATATTGGCCACCATACACATGGTTGACTTGGTATGTAGTCGTTGATTCATTAAAATCTGGAGCCCCTCTGAAAAATCCAACACAGGACTCTTCAGGTAGCGCAAGAGTAGCCGATATTGAAGCGAGAAATAGTCTACCGAAGTGATTGACGTTGACGCCGTTGGCCAAATCGGCGATAATTTTCCGCATGCAAGGCGGCCAGTCAGATTCCTCGGCACCAACCAGTGTAATCGCCTCGCTTGCTTTACTAGCCATCAGGTTCCGAACCATGCCAACAGGTTCTGCCAATCTCAGGGCTAGCTGCATGTCGATATTTTGCATCTTTTGCAACGCTTCTTGTTCGATGTGATGTTTTATCCGTTCTCTAAGCAATCTAGCGAGTTTTGCTGAGGATGAATATTGCTGCTCATTAAACAGCGTAATTTTTCCTTGGTTGATTTGGGTATTTGCTAAGCGCCATCTTGAGCCGGTAATTTTAGGGCAGATTTCAATGAAATCTGATAAGCCAATTCGCCAAATGTTCCCATCTTGGTTCTGTCTTAATTTCCTACCCGATGCTTTGTTTATTGGTCGAACTGTCAAGGATATTTCGCTGGCTTTTTCAATGTCTGAAATGAAGGTTTTTGCGATTATTTCCAAATTATCAGAGTCACGTGTCAAGACCTGTTCTGCACGAGTAGCCTCTGCTTGAGCCCATCGAGAAATAAGGCGTTCGTCCTCAGAGGCGAACACTACTAATCGGGCATAATAAAAAGAAAATGCCTCTATTATTCGTCCCTCCTCGGTAAATATGTCACCACCGACGACTGCAACACCATCCTTTGACTCAATCGAATCAATCAACCGTATTCTAGCCCGAGAGCGCGCTTTCTCCATCCACTCACCGTCGAGTAATTCATCCAAATCGATATCGTGCTCCAAAGCTAAGCGCTGAATCCATTCTGTTGCCTGCGGCAGGAATGGATATCGTGCCAACGTCACCTCGTTCCGTATGGGAGGAGTGACTTTTGGAGTCGGCATGAGGTCTCCACATTCCAACGACCATATCAATTTCGCGATGATAATGTTTCATTTGGCTGGTTGTCTTGGAAGATGTGTGGCAGATGCAATAATCAATGATTTGATCGATGTTCAAACTACGGTTAGGACTCACTTTGGTTGGAGTTATCAAGACGATTTTGAAAGTGCCCATAAGTTGGGCACATTGATGTCATCAGAAGCCCCACTCGGAGTCCTTTTGTGGTCGCACCTGATGCGGAATAAAGCATTGGATTCACTCAAGAAAAAACTACACTCCGCAGATAAGGTAATTATCGTCGGCGCCTCTGTTTCAATCAGCGATTTAGAGCAGTTGGACTCTACCAATACAGTATTGATTGCTGCAGATGGCTCGGTTGGCGCAGTTGGTAGTATGTCCGGATTAGCCTGCATAGTAACTGATTTTGATGGGAACCCGCACATAGACAAATATGCCAAAGACGGGATGTTGCTAATTGCTCACGCGCATGGTGATAATTTAGCGCAATGGCAGTCCAGTCTAGCCAAGTGGAGTAATTTGTCATCACCTCCTAACCTAATTCTGTCGCACCAAATTACCGAAGTAATTGATGGAATGTACAATTTTGGTGGTTTCACCGACGGAGATCGAGCGGTATGTATGGCTTTGAGTTTAGGCGTTCCAAAAGACCGGATAACACTTATCGGTTTTTCAACCGACAAGGTAGGGCAATGGTCGGGCCAGACTAGTGTAGAGAGAAAGTTAGAGAAATTGGATTGGATGTTGAGGATTTTGCAGATGATCGGCCTTGCCGATCAAGTTTCAACTAACGCTTCCGAAGTTTGTTGAGTTTATCGCGCATCAATGCCCGTTTCTCATCTTGTTCTAACTCCGATGATAAATCTGTTAAGCGACGGTTAAACATCCCCCCTTCCCACACATATACCTCGCCATTTTCATCACCAGCAATTACCCGATTATCATCTGATATTACACTCGTCAACTTACCACACGACATTGCTGAAATCTGTTCTCCACTCTGCTGTGAAATTACCCGTAACTCGTATTCAGTGCCCCTTGCATGGCCAAGCCAGATTGTCTCATGTCCGCCTATGATTAAACCGCGTGATAGGGCAGTGATGCTTGATAACTCAACCTCCCAAACTGGCGAAAAATCGGCGGCTAAGTGAGATAGTTTGTTGTTACAACACAGAGTAATTGAGTTATCAGACCCACAAGAAACAGACGATATGCTCGACCCATCCCCGTCAAAAACCCGATCTTGTAATGTGGTTAAATCCCCGTTAGCATGACCAAACAATGGTCCACCTGCGGTTTCTACTCCAGTTGTTACTGGCGATGTGGATGGTAAAGGAGAATGCTTCATTTCACCAGTTGTCGCAACCTCCACAACCCCGGTTCTCGGCCTGCCCAGTCCGAGGAATAATTTTCTGCTGTCATTTACTAATGCCCATGGCCGTTCAGCAATGTGCTTCTCCCAAAGCTTATTGCCAAACTCATCAAAGCACCAGACTGCTGAATCAATGAAGTCGTTGTGTTCAATATCATACACAGAAGAGGTGGCAAAGATTAGTTTGTCAATCACCGTAACTTGGTCTGCGCTGCCCTCTAATGCGTGTTGCCATGTAATTATGCCGTCTTCGGAATTAATGGCACACAAATGCAGACCTGCTGTTGCGAATATACTTGCCCCATCTGTTACTATACAACCAATTCTATCGGGAAGATGGACGCTCCACAACTCATCACCGTCATTTGACCACATTGTCAAGCGGCCATTCCATCCGCCAACAATAATGTGTTGATATGGCCCTATGGACAATGCTGAGACTGGCTCGTCCAGCGAACGCCTCATCCAACATGCATTGGCCATGTTCATGTCTGGGCTTAGCAGGTCAAGTATGATAATACAGCAGGGTTGATGTGCACCTTAGTGTCAATTAATTGCTCTTTTTGGTTTGCGGATAGTAAATGTCAAGACGAAGGCAACTAGACTGAATAAGCAGGCAGAATAATAGTGACCCATGGTGAAAAAAGATAATACTGATGCGGTTCTTAGTAAGTAAACCGATCCAGAACGCATGGCCCATACCGTAAAACCAATCGCTAGTGAAGAAAGACCAATGAAGCCAACACCAATCGTTGAATAAATCATTGAGGCTGCAGAATCCATTAGTGGATGGTCCATCTGTTTTGGTGAATTATCAATCTCTCTGACTGAGCAGTCTGTGGATTCTTCCGGGCAGTCCTGTTTGGCGAATTCTTCTTGTGAGGGCATTACGAAATCAATGCTGGTAAAGCCGTATGGCTCAAATAATGCTGGTGGTGAAAGTAACACTCGGTTGGAAAAGCGATCTTTGTAATTATCGCGGTGAACTATTACATCGACACGGGTTATACCAGGATCAAGCTTTTCCATCTCAAAAAATCCATCGCCATCTGTTTGAGCGGAGCTGGTATTCCAATAGTCGCCTTCATACCATGAAATATACACTGTAGCATTATCAATTGGGTTACCTATGTCATCATAGACATGCCCGTTGAAAATGGCTGACTCATCCGGAGCGTTTTGAGCAAAACGGAAAACAAATTCATCAGGACGCACCAAACCAGATTCGGGCTGCATGAAATCTATCCCGTTGATAAGACCTAACAAGCAAGTAACTAGGATAAGCACTGCGATTGAATTTCCCACCCGTGTTAATTCATCAATCTCTATCGTTAGTTTAGCGTCTGAACTGGTGAAAGTAACATGACTAGTAGGTTCTGCAAGACCCGTTAACCCATCGATGTAGTCTTCACCGAAGTCTTCATCGCCCATGAAGTTGCGAGAACTTCTTCCTACTTGACTTCAATGCGCCCCAATGAATTACTGAGTAATCTTGCTAGTGACTGCTGGCTAATCCAAACATCGACCTCTACGTCGCCGTTTGGTTGCGCATCCTTGTTGATGACCATTCCTGCATCATAGACATCCGCAAGATAACCTTCGACATTTCTCCCAGTTGGGCTGTTTACGATATTTATTGTTGCCGGATTACCAAATAGCTGCTCTAGCATAGCATCTTGCAACTCATCCAAGCCGATGTTTTGATGCACTGAGATCGCTAACGGCGTGGAATAGCCATAACTTCGTATGATCGATTTTTTTTCTTCTAGTTCTTCCTCGGTTATATCTTCAATTTTAGTTAATACACACATAACCTTGCGCTCGGTAAAATTCTCAATCGAGGTTTCACCAAAATATCTAGTGTTGATTTCTCTTTGCGTAGCTGCAACCTTGCGCTTCAGTTCTGAGATTGTATCTGTTCCATCAACTAACAGCATCAGCATATCACACTCTAGTGCTTCCGAAAGAGTGGCTCTGAACGCATCTAGTGTCGCATTTGGTAGATTATCAATGAAGCCAATTGTATCGGCAAGTAGTATTCTTGGACTGACTGCTAATCTACCTACGGTTGTTTCTAGTGTCGAAAACAACTTATCTTCAACCAATACTTCCTTACCTGACATTTTGAGAAAAAAACTAGACTTGCCTGCATTGGTGTAACCAGCAATACCAACAGTAACTGCGCCACTTCTTGTTCGTTGACGACGGCGCTCTGCTTGGGCCTTAGAGTGCTTGGTCTGCCGTTTCCTAAGAGAAGATAATTCACGATTTATGTTGGTGATTACTGACTGTAGTGCTGTTACACCGCCGCCACCATAACCTGCTCTTTCGCCAGTCGTTGTCTGATTAGCCAATTCTCTCAATACCGTTCTATCTGATTGTAGACGAGCGATACGGACCTGCGTTCGAGCTTCTAATGAGTTTGCATGAGCAGTAAATAATGATAACAAAAGACGAACTCTATCCCACACCTCTACATTGGTTACATCGCTGACAGAGACCAACTGTCTTGGCGTAGCATTCGTATGAATGAGTACTAAGTCAATTCCTTGCCATGGATGATTGGCAACCCGTAAACGCAATTCGTCAGCAATATCTTGCAATCTACCTTTGCCAAAGAAACTTTTAGGGTCTTGCTTACCAGGTTGATAAATCACCTCAACAATCGTTATGCCCATGGTCTTTACCAGACTTTCAAACTCAGAACTATCCTCTTGTCCACGAATCAACAGCAACGCCCGGCGGCCTTCGTGATTGGTACGCCCTTCTCCAATGGCGACACCAGCAGCACCTGCAATTACCTCGAAATTGGGCTCTTGCTTCGCCATGGTTTATCCAAGAGTCATCCTCATATCAGCCCACCCCTTGGACTGTCTATGGTCGAATCGTATCGCGCTACTATAGAGTGGACCGGCGCAGCAACGCTTGGTACGATACTACTGGCCGCAGCATCCCGACCGGGTTGTTCGGCAAACCTCATTGAAACAGGTTCAGAGGTAAAACTAGTAATTATTGTCGAAGATAGTTCAATCCAATCGCTCAGAGACACGGTTGATGACTTGATGGTTGCGCTATCTGATATTGAAGAGCAAAATCAGTAATTGATATCAAGAATTACTGGCGCATGATCTGAAATCTCCAAACCGCCCTGGCGATTTATCGTGATGTCATTGACTAAATCATTGGCTGCATCATTCAGTAAGAAGTAATCAATTCTCCAACCGCGGTCCTTGGCTCTTGCTTGGCCTCTGTTAGACCACCAACTGTATATTTTGGCACCCTCTCCGAACTTTTCCCTGAATGCGTCGTGCCAGCCATCACTGAGAAGTTCGCCAAACCACTCACGTTCCTGAGGTAGAAAACCACTCATTTTGGCATTGCCTTTAGGATTCCAGATATCATCTTCCGTGTGAGCTACATTTAGGTCGCCGCATACAATCACTGGCTCATCCACTGTAACGTAAGGATGAATAAATTCGCGCCATTCTGCCATCCATAATTCTTTGAATTGTTGCCTCTCAATGCCGCTCGAACCACTCGGCAGATAGGTATTGATGCAGGTAATCTCACCATGCTTTGTTACTATGATTCTGCCTTCTGAGTCAGACGGATCGACTGTCGACGGTTTACCGGTTTGAACCACTTCCATTGGCGAACGAGAGAGCGTCGCAACGCCTGAGTAACCTTTCTTATCCGCAGTATGAAGATGTACTTGATACCCAGCCGGCCAATCCCAGCCTTTGGGCAACTGTTCCGGAAGCGCCCGCACCTCTTGAAGCATCCACACATCTGCATCGAGTGATGAAAAATACCCGTCTATTCCTTTCTTGATCGCCGCCCTAATGCCATTGACATTCCAAGACACAAACCGCATGCCTCAACGGCAACGTTGGCGGTGAATAACAATTTCATTATTGTACTAACGATTTTATCGCCTTTGCTGCAGATTTTCCGGTATCAGCTGCGGCGTCTGCCAAGATATAGTCTGATTTTACCCAAGGGCCTGCCAATAATACACGATGATTGGTAAATGCGTCAAAATCGAGACAATTGTCGTAACCAACTACAATCTTCTTCTGTTTCACATCGGTTATGATATGCTTGTCCCAACCAGAAATATGATGATTGAGGGCGTCGGTTAGTCGGTCGAATCTGCCTTCGCCTAAATTATCGGTACAAATAGCAGAGATGTGTGAGCCATTTGCTCCTAATTTCGGCTGAATTGCTGTGTAATCAATAATCGCTATTCGCTTTTTGACATCGACTATGCTATGCTTTCCAGCCATGGGTTTTGATGACAATCCTGCCTCAATACTACTCGCAAAATGAGTGGTTAAATTGCTAAAATATGAGTTGGCTGTCGCCTCATCAACGGTCAGCAGAATTCTTTTTGCTGCCGCAGCACCGCAGGCGAGAATAATCGCGTCACATTCTAACTCGCGACCATCTTTTAATGAGATTTTTTGGCCATCAAGCGACATCGCTTCGCACCCAGTTTCAATCAATACCCCGACCTCGTCTAGGGCCGCTCCTAGCCTGCCAATTAAACCGATCCATCCCTCATTGCATACGCTAAATTTTGCCTTAACCAAGGAGTCTATTCGCAATTTGTTGTCAGTAATTCCCCATGTGGATAAATATCTAATTGCATCAAAATAGGGATTTCCTTGTGCCTTTTCCTTCAGTGCTCGCCTGTTAACCGCGGCTTGCTTGATGTTGCCAACGGGCCTAACTGGCCCGTAACCGGCAACTTCAACCTTATCAAGTCTGATTGCTTTCACCTGAGGTTTTACGCGGCTTAGTCGTTTGCACATTTTGAAAAACGGCCCTCTATTATCAATTAAATGAGGCCCATAGTGGAGAGAAAAACCGTCAACATTTTGCGAGGTTGCACGACCACCTATTGTGGCCCTTTTTTCTAACACCACCACGTGGTGACCATTGGCTACTGCGTGGATTGCGGCACTCAGGCCTGCAATGCCTGCACCAATCACTACAACTCGGGCCACGCCAAGCCTAGCATAGCATTAGGCATGAACCCATTGCTTTGATTTGAGTTCTAACCTTGTCGTCCTTCAATCGCTGAATTGAGAAGCGTAATTGCTGCAATCATTCGGCGATCCATTGGGTGGCCTGGCGGTATAGTCAGCAGGGATTTTTTGATGAATGGATTGAACTGCTGATGAATTGTAATACCATCATAGCCGGGAATCTCAAAATGGAATTTTGCCGGAATTAGCGGGATAAATCGTCGTAAAATTGCAATGCTGTCCTCAATTAATTCGCCATACTGGTTACCGTTTATGTCAAGTAGTTTCCAACTATCCTTGACAATAGATTTTAGGAACTTGCGTTTTACTGAGCCAATATGTTCGCTTGTTGTTAAATCAAAAACATCGTATGTTGCGCTTAAGTCTAACATCTGTCGGGCTTTTATCTGTAGTAGTGGCTGGGTACAAGCAACATCTGCATAGAGTATGATGTCCTCTTTCAATTTGAACGCTTTTTGTTTGGAGTAAGCGATGATATTGTCATTTAGGTCTTTGAACCAAAAAGCGCCACCGAAAATTTTCAAAAACTTGGTTTGGACTATGTAGTTGTCCATCTCAAATAATGGATGCATGGATTGGGCTGATGTGAATTTTTCATAATATTATCGCCTACTCTTCCTGTAATAATCGATGATTCGGATAGGTAAAGGCTAAGCAAGATGCGAGGATTACAGAAATTAAAATGGTTAGAGACAGTAGTATCCCCGTACTTTTTGCTGGCGGGAACTCACTGAATGAAACGGTCACAAACACCAACCCAGACGTTGCTGCTGCCCCCCATCTTGCAAAGTTGTCGGATTTCCAAGACGTCATCTTGTCACTGGCATGGGACAAATAGTCTGCAGCGAACCCCATTCCAAGTAATACGGCGGGTGCGGTGTTGACTCCTCGGCCACCAAAATGACTTGCTAATCCGTCAACGGCAATGCCGACAGCGATAGTCCCCGCAGCAATTCTAATGGCCTTTTCAGGCGATCGTGTCAGTCCAAAAGCAATTACAAAAACTGCGCATCCGGCCGCAAGTATCTGGATTATGCGCGTCTGCTCAAATGACTTTGCTAGGTCTATACCGGTAATTAGTTGACCACCTATTTCGCCAGAGACATTGTTTGTAGCCATCAAGTCTTGAGTATCCAGTAGAAATTGATATGCAGATTCCGAGTCTTCGCCGTCAATTATTGCGATTATCATGCCTCCTGTAATGTCTCCATTTACTCTTAACCATGGGTCATTGATGATTACTGACTGGCTAGTATTTTCATATAATGCGCTGAAGTTTGACGATTGCGTTTCCCCGATTCCTAGCACTAGGTTCTGCTTAGTAAGCCCTGTGTCATATGAAATTATGCTGGGATGTTGGTCAAATTGCGTTCTAAAGCGCGTAATCTTGTTGATATCTTCTGCATCGCTAGTATCGATATCTAATGTAATGAATACGATTGTTCCAGAGGCGATTATGTAGATATCTCGTAGATCGCTAAGTTCATCCAAATAATCACTATCTTCTGGCAGGAACTGTTCAATATCCAAAGCCTCAACCCCGGTTGGTGATGTCAACGCTATCACAACCAGAATCGTTAGGCATGAGGGCCATAACCATCGTTTATTTTCATTCATCTGAGAAAATGATGGGGGTGAATTATCTGATGAACGACGAGAATTAAAATAAAAATCCTCCAAGACATATCGTGTTAAAGCCCAATCTAAAACTATGCCAAATATCATCACTAACGCAAGACCGCGCTGCGCCTTAATTGGCGAAAATAAAGCTAAGGAGATGGCTGCGACTGTTGTTGCCATTGCTAGCAACAAAATATTGCGGACCTCATGTTTGGGTTTTCTTGACGATTTGTACCAAAATGCCCCATCAACCGCGACCCCCATGATAATTGGAATCGCAATACCATCGATGACTGAGAACTGATAGCCTAAAACCTGTAATGACCCCATCACTGCTGCAACTACGAGAATTACCGACCCTAGTGTGACGACTGTCGACTTAAAATCTCGCAAAAATAACAATAGCAAAGCAAACAGTATCAACGCCGTAACTGGTAAGATTTGACTTAAGTCTTGCTTAGCAACGCGCTCAGCCTCCTTAAACAACATATTGACTCCGGCGGGTTCAAACTGGAATTCTGAATTATCTGACAAGTCTTTACACCAATCATTGAGAATTAACCAATCAACGGGCATCTCGCTTGAATCGAGCCAAATGAGCCAGATTATCTCATTTGCTTGTGGGGGTTGCGAGGGTAGCGCACCGGCAAACTCAGGGCACGCAACGCCTAAGTTTGAGTTCTTTGGCAACATCAACAGCGTTGCTTGAAAGGCGATTTGCTCAGAAAGAAGGGCGTCATTGCCGCACCAACCATCTTGATTTATCGGTTGCAAAACTTGTCCCCAGCTTGTAGCATTAACCATTGATTTATTCCTGCTCAATAATGCTGATTGCCAAGCTGAAATTGGCGATTCTAGCCGCTTGAGGAATACCGCATCATGGTTGAGTGAATAGTTTGATTCTGAACTACTTGTTATTGCGGTTTCAATCATC
>TARA_B100000674_G_scaffold490670_1_pt1 | contig 14579 bp, 10 predicted proteins | sample TARA_B100000674 | Tara Oceans TARA_B100000674 (sample SAMEA2622759) | marine metagenome | biome: marine biome (ENVO:00000447); feature: surface water layer (ENVO:00002042); material: "saline water (ENVO:00002010), including plankton (ENVO:xxxxxxxx)" | depth 5 m
TCGGCTCCACGGCCGTATCGTGGTGGGTTGACATCGAATACTCCACCGCTTACGAAACCAGTGGGAATTGGTTGTCACCGTCGTTCAACACGGGAACAAAAGTCGGGAAAGTCCGACCCCAATGGATTGCTGACGCACCGTCCCAGACCTCCATTGAGGTCAAGGTCTCCAACGACAACGGCACCACGTGGCTTGACGCTTCGAACAATCAGGAAAGGAGTTTCTCCACCCAAGCGGCTGGCAACACCCTTCGTTACGCCGTGTTTTACGAAACAACGGACGCCAGTGTTTCTCCGTCGATTGACGAGTTTGTTCTGGAGTATGAGGAAGGCTACCCAGACCGCCCGATGCTCGATGTTGGGGCCGACGGCACGTACGACTGGGAGGCGGATATTTTCCTCAACGAATCTTCCGTCGTCGCTTCCGACGACTCCCCGGTTGGTGCTATCGTCAAGAAAGCCCCCACGTTGGTGGCCGCCTTCAACGACCACGTTCCCGAAAACGGCGACGGTTTCGTCGACATCCCTATCGCTGTGAAAGCTGCGAGTTCCGGACGGGTCAAAATTTCAAACATCGACATCACGTACGCCATGCAAACAAGAGCCGTAGGGGCTTCGTTTGAGGGCGGTCTTGCAGCTCCGGATGGCTTGTACCGCAACTTCATCACCCGAATCGCTCCGGGGGACGAGGTTGACCACGTGACGAAGGCCGTGATCGCCATCGAACACGCTCATGGCGACAACCCGAACTTCACATGGCAACGAGGTGACAGTTGCACCGTGAATTCCGATGCCGGTGGCATCGTTGTCTTCGACGCTGCCAACTGCACTTCTGTGGAGGATGCAGATGGCGTGGTTTCTGTCTGGATGCCAACCAAAGTCAACTGGTCGTGGGATGACGAGCGCAGCACGGAAGCCATTGTTTCCGTCGAGGACGACCTGGGCATTGCCGTGGACCAGTGGACCACTCCCGACATGGACCTCGTCGTTGAAAACGACATTCAACTGGACGGTTTGAGGGTCTGGGAAGAAACGGGGCGGCAGTTGTTCCCGATGGATTGGGTCCGAGGGGGCTTTAACATCAGTTTCAGCGGCTCCATTCATTTCCAAGATTCACAATTGATGCCGCCTGCAGGCAGTTTTTCCCTGCGCGTGCTTGGCCAAAACGTAACCTACGACGGCGATCCAATGGGGGAACCTGTCGTCCTTTACGAAGAGGCCAACCCTGCATTCGGTGCTTACAACATGACGTTTGTCTCCCCTGTTGAATCAGAGCCCGGTGGCATGATTTTCTACGTGCAGGCGGTCGATCTCGAAAACGGCTCAACTTACACAAACCCGAACTACAACACCATCCGGCTCATCTTGGATGGCAATTCACCCCTTGTCCTCAGTGCAACACCGATGGACAACGAGGAACGACATGCAGGGGCACCAGGGGTTGGTCAATCGGTTTCGATCGTTGTTCAGGATTCGGTGGACCCGCCCCGTCAATTGAACCTGCATTACTGGGTTGGTTGCAAAGCGAGCGACGCCATTGGCTGCACCGACTACAACTTCGATGGTTTGCCAAACGAGGACGAATACGAGGTGAAAACCCTCTCCTCGCCGGAAACCAGAGCGGGTGGACTGAACATCTTCGAAGGCCTCATTGATGATTCAATGCTGCTTCACAAACAACGCGTCTCGTTCTACATCACCGGCCAAGACGAACAACAAAACGAAATCGCGATGGGCAAGGGGCCTGTTTGCCCGGCATCTACTGTGACTTGCGGGTTCCGTCCTGGCGAGGTGATGCCGGACTGGGACGCCGATCTCTCGACGTACTTTATCCGTCAAGAATTCGAACCCGAGGTTGACTTGGGTAACTCATCCATCCTTGGCCACGATGATTACGAGCCACTGCATCCGGGTGTGCCTTACACGGCACAGATAAAGCTCAGCGACATCAACGGCTGGCAAGATATTCAATACGTTCAGGTCGCCCTTGCTGGTGACTTTGACGATGAGGAATCGTCGATGTTCATCACGCTCGACGAGGGAGCTGATGGTCACCCTGTCGCCGTTATGACCTCAGGTTCCGATAACATCGCCGTATCGAATCTTTATTCCTCCGTGAATTTGGAGGAAAATAACGACTCCGTCGTCGTTATTCAAGCAAAGTTCCAACTCACATGGCTGTTCCCTGAATCCTACGACACGGACGGAGAATCTCACTTCCTGCCGAAAATACGTGTCACCGACCAACCGTGCAACGATAACGAGATCACGCCTTGTTTCGAGGTTGAAGAAGGCCTAGGCGATGACTGGTGGAGTCTTGACAACGACTTCCGGTTTGACACGCAGTCGGGGAAAATTCGAGCCATCGAACTGCGAAACAGCGAGAACCACTACAACGAGGAGAATTTTGAAACCATCATCGGTGCAGGTCAAGCCCTTCGTGTCTCTGGGCGCGTGTTGTTTTCAGAGGACGAAACCCCTGCACCTGCCGGTGCCTTCGATGTCGTCTTTGGTGATTATGAGAACAACTGGCGGACCTCTACAAGGGATGATGGCGAGTTCAGCCTGGACCTCCTTGTTCCCGCAGTGCGGTCAGGGCGACTGGACCTGCGCCTCAGCATGGACGACCTACCTGGCCTCGCCCTTGACGAGACGGCGTTTTCACCCCGTGTGCGTCTCGCCGTTGACAGCGCGAGACCGACGATTGACGACATCACGTTGAACGACGTGACGAGTGGGTCACCTCTCTCTATTGGTGAGGCAGACAACCTCAATGTCGTCCTTATCACAAACGACGAAAATGGATTCGAATTTGGAGAAGCCGCCGTTCTTCACTACAGGGTGAAAGCGGGCGAGGCGGAAATTTCCCGTGGAAGCGTTTTGCTACCGGACATCACGCCGTTCGGGCAACAATACTTCTGGAGTGGTGTGCTTGATTTGACCGATTCGGGTGCAACAACACTCCTTCCGTCCTACACCGTTGATGTTTGGGTCTCAGGTTCCGATGAGGCTGGAAACCCGTTTGATACGGTCTCAAACTCAATGAATGACCCGGTAGCGACTTGGCCACTGGCCATTCTCGGACCGCAAATCAACCTGCAAGACGTCGCTTCATCGCTCAGTTGGGACGTGCCCAGCCCCTACGAAGGCGAGCGGGCCAACATGATGGTTGACGCCACCAACAACGGTGGGAACGGCAAGGTCGTGTTTGCTCTGCAGCAACTAGTCGACGGTGGGTTCTGGTCCACGGTCTCGGAAGTTGAGGTGGAGACGACGGCTGGGGACGCCCTCTCGGTATCGTTGCCGGTGGATGCGGACGGCCCTGCAGGGTCAAGCATTGACTACCGCGTGCTTGTACTGGTTGATGGTGTCGAGATGGATCGATACACCGTGGATTCCTTGCTTATCAAACAAGAAACCGTTCGGGACGGTGAAGCCCTCTCCCAGCAGGTAAGCACGGATATTTTCAGCGTCGCCTTGTTTGTCATAGCCCTCGGCTCTGTATCCTTTGCCCTCTACGCCATGGTGCTGCGACGTCGCATGCTGGCGCCTGAAACCGAAGAGGAGCAAGCTGACCAAACCGAGGTCGTTGCTGAGGAGATGCGATCGTCAAAAGACCTGCCAGAGCTGGCGCCAGTCGCTCCTGTGGCCGCCGTGAGTACCCCGCCTCCTCCGCCTCAAATGCGACCCGGGCCCGACCGCAGCAAACCTGCCCCACTCCCGCCGACAGGGCTTCCTGACGGGTGGACACAAGACCAATGGAATTCGTACGGTTGGCAATACATCGACGCACTCGCCAAGAAGTGAGGGAACCACGGTGTCTGATGAAACGGTTGAGGGGCTTGTAACGCTTACCGAGCGCACCGTCAACCTCGTCAACCAACTCAGCATGCCGCTGGTTGAGGTTTCGCTCGTTATCCAGAAACACGTGAACCAACTCATGACCACCCTTACCGACCATCTTGAAGCCACAGGACAAACCGTTGGAGAGCGGGTCCACAGCCCTTGGCCGGTCGACGATCAACAGGGGCCGCAGGACTCGACGTTTGCGCTGGAAAAGGTCATGGAAATCGTGGACCATCAACGAATGGACATTCTTGACACGCTGATACGGGTAACGCTGATTGAAATCAACGCCAGCGTCATCGACGCCCTGTTGGCTCTGCGCCAGTGGGAACATCTTGCTCGAACACAACTCGCCTCGGCAAAAGGTCCCGGTCAACTGTTTTCTCCCCTGAACATTCCGGACGATTGGTAAGCAGGCATTCAAAAGCAACGCAAACGAGGGAGCATCAATGAAGAGCAATCAAATCGTGGTTTTGCTGGTTGCTGCGTTCTTTTGCAGCGGACTCTCGGGGTGCATCGGCAGCGATTCCTTCGATATTCTCCCTGAGAAGAAAGGCGTACCAGGTGGTCTCACGCTCGCTTGCTTGCGCAGCAGCATGTACACCTCGATGGTGATTGAAATCGATCACGAACCCGGGTACAGACCCTTCTCCAGCAGTGCCGACATGCTCGTGGAACGGTTGAACAGCGTTTGCGACAAGCCATCTGGCATTTCTGTAGAGTACAACGAGGTTGATTTCCAACACGAAGGTGCTTGGACTGCGCAAGACGTGCGGGACAAAGGTTGGGAGCAAAAAGACACCTCGCCGCGCGACGGCACCACACTCTACTGGCAGGTCCTGTTCCCGGCGGGCACCTACGAAACAGATTCTGTGCTCGGCGTAGCCGTCGATGCCTCCACGGTCGCTCTGTTCGGAGATTCCATTGACGAGGCGGACGGTCCTTTTGGTCGACCCTCTGTGGAAGACGTGGAAAACAGCGTCCTTGTTCATGAAGTCGGCCACCTGCTCGGTCTGGTGAACCTGGTCTACCAGTCGCCCGTGGACCACGAAGATGACGAACATCCCGGCCATTCCAACAACGAGGATTCCGTGATGTACTGGGCGGTCGAGTCGGCTGATGTCTCAAATTTCATTTTCGGTACACTGCCCAACGATTTTGACAACGACGACCGAAACGACCTTGCGGGTCTCGCAGATGGCTCAATCGAAATACGCGATCAACTCTGGCCTTGAGACTGGCCCATGAGGCCTACGGCGTCTCGCCAAGCGTCAAAGATTGACCACACGTAAAGCCCTATCCAGAGCACCAGCGTGAGGGCCAGAGGTATCTGCAGAAAAGCCCATTCAACGCCCCTTCGGTGTTCTCTGTTGAAGTGCTGACCGAGGAACAAGAACGGAACGGTTGCAAGAACAGCCGCCACCAACGGACGAACAGCGCCCCAAGTCCCAACACCGAAGGTGATTTCTCTCCAGATTTCTTTGACGATTCGGACCGGGAAGATACCGGTTTTTTCGGTCGAGGATTCAGGGGTGAGTTGTACCACCAACTCCTCTTCCATACCCCTCGGTGTTGTTTCTTCTTTGTCAAGATGACGCCGGCTACAAAGGATATGAATCAAAAACTGACCTTTCTGTGGGAACGACGTGGCGTCCGAAATCAGCGTGTTGGTGACGGGGTTTGAGCCGTTTGGCGACCGCAGCGAGAACATCAGTGAAAAAGTCGCTGAGATGGTGAACGGACAACGCAAGATTTCATGCCCTTGGACCGGTGAGGAGATCGATGTTAACGTGGAAACGACCAAACTGACCGTGGATGCGCAAGGGGCTCAACACACGGCACAACGGGTACGACAAGGGGCGAGGTGGGACGCTATCCTTCACGTTGGTCTGTGCGAGCGTTGTGAAACGCCTCGAGTTGAACAATTGGCTCGCGACCGGTTGGACATGCGCATTCCTGACAACGCTGGTCGGCAAATTAACGCAACACCGTTGGACGGCTATGGCCACAGGGGTTGCTGGATCGACGTTTCAATATGGGATGAGGCTCATTTTCCGACGCCTTACAGCCTCTCGCTTGATGCCGGTGGTTACCTCTGCAACGAAACGTACCACGCCACGATGAAAGCGTTGATGGAGGCGACGACGTCCCGACCAATTCCACCGCCGGTTCTCTTTTTGCACTTGCCTGACGAAGGCGTGGTATCCCTGCAAGAGGCTGTTGAGTTTGTTGAAGCCTGCCTCGGCTACATGTTGCGGCCGTACCCCAGAGAACCCACGCATGTTGTCGCTGGTTGCTTGCAAAACGCAGAAGGTCAAGTGCTCGTGGCCCAGAGAAGACGGGGGCACAATGATGCCGACTTGTGGGAGTTCCCCGGTGGAAAATGCGAGGTTCTTGAAAGCACAAACGAGGCCATAGAGCGGGAGTTGAGGGAAGAATTGGCTATTGTCCATGTTCCGACTCATGTCCTTGGTACATGGTACAGAGAAACCGTTGATGCCGCCTATGCAGTCCACCTCATCGGTGCCCAACCTATGGAAGCCGTGGGAGAAATGCGACTGGTCGATCATCAAGCCGTACGTTGGTTGACCCTCAAGACCAACCCTTCGCTGAACTGGGCAGGAAGAGATGGTGAGATGTTTTCTTTCTTGGGCGAGGTTCTCAAACCCAAGTCGTAGATTCTCCATCCTCGTCCATGCCGTGCTCGTCGTTAATGTGCCTCGGAATTTGGCTTCTGCCGGCGTGCCACGTTGCGGCTTGAAGCCAGTCGTCCAATCCATCCCCGGATATGGAGACCTGAACAACACCTCCAAGCGGCTCGTCCCCTGGTATGGGAAACGCAATTTTCCCTGCGAGGGCTGCAAGTCTGGAAAGGTGAAAGGTGGTTGATTTGCCGTTCAGCGACATCGACATTGCGTCGAGCGCCGTGTCCAAAATGCGCTGTTCGTGAAGCTGCTGGAGAAAAGGTCCCAGTGAAATGTCTTCAAAGGTCCACGTCAACGAAGTGGGCTTTCCAAAACAGGGTTCTTCCTCCGGTTCATGCTCAATGTCTGGGAACAACGATTGCACCGCTTCAAGCACCCGGCGTGGCGAGTCGGCGCCAGAAAGTGTTGTCCTGATTTGGGTGCTGAACCCCTCACCGATACCCGTTAATCGCAATCGGGGTCCATCCATGCGCCTCCGAGTCGGTGGTTGTCAAAGAACATACTGCACGGGAGGCAGATGAGGGAAGAGGTGAAAACCGTTGGTGAGAACAGAAGACCATGGGTGAGGTCGCCAAATTGAGGTTGGCGACGGTCATCCCCGTTTTGAACGAGGTTGACTACATCGAGGCCTGCCTTGATGGATTGTTGCATCAGACCATCGATCCAGCCTCGCACATGGTCCTCGTGCTCGATGGAGGCTCAATTGACGGCACACCCGCTTTGGTGGAACGCCTCATCGCCGAACATACTGGGCCTCAATGGCCGCAAGTCGTGCTCGTTGACAATCCAAACAAAACCGTGGCTCATGCACGCAATCTGGCCATGGAACTCCTGCCCGAAAGCGTGGAATACATGGTGGAAATGATCGGCCACGCGCAGGTTGATAGAAACCATCTGCAACAGCGTCTCGATGCTTGGGAGGCTTGCGAAAGCACTGCAGGAGAACGTCTGGCGGGTGTCGGTGTCCGCGTTGTCGGTGTGGAACAAACGACGTCTCAGGTCGCCGCTTGGGTTGACGGTGCGTTGGCGTCACCGCTGGGACGTAGCGGCGGGCAATTCAGCCAATTCACCTCCATCTCTGAAACATCAACGCCGGCTTTCGTGATGCACCGCCGGGCCTCGGTGGTTGCGGTGAACGGATGGGACGAAGATTTCCTGACCAGCCAAGACAGCGAACTGTCCATGCGCCTGATCAAAGCCGGTTTTGTGCTGCGCCGTCATCCGCTTCCGGAGGTGATGATGCACAAAAGACGGCACCTCGGCAACTGGTGGAAAATGGGCCACAGGTACGGTTTCTGGCGGACGAAAGTGTTGCTAAAACATCCCAAAAGAGCCAAGTGGCAGGAGTTCCTTCCTTTGTTGGGATTGCTACTTACGGGAAGCATGTTTCTTGTTGGTTCGCCGTTGTATTGGTTGTTACCGGCATGCTACGGTCTGGCTTTGCTGTTGGCCGGTGTTCACCAAGCCGTCGTCCAGCCAAGGTTCTCAACACTTCTGGGGGTGCCTTTGTGCCTGTTGATGCTTCATACCAGTTTCAGCCTCGGTTTGGTTGACGGGCTTGTGAGAAAGGGGCGACCATCATCTGACCGTGGATAAACACAAGAACTCAAGAGGCAAATGCGTCATTTACAAAGAAAGAGGTTTGAGCGATATGAAGAAAAACAGCACCCTGACAAAGAGGAGTCTCAGCGCTTTGCCGCTTCTTCTCATGGGTGCCACTCACTTTTCGCTCCCCCCTTTGAAGCGCATCTTTGACCTCGAGCCTCGTTTGCTGTACGTCTGGTACCTGATTGCTTTGGCGCTGAGCGTTGTTGTCTACCGACGCACCGCTGTTGTGAAGGATTTTGAGTACAACCGAGCCAAAGCGATGCGGAAAATAAAGCATGTTTACGAGGCAGAAGAACGGGGCGTGTGGTCAACCGATGTCCATCTTGACGCCACCATGGACAAAACAACACAGTTGGGTCTTTCTCAACCCATCTCGGCTATTTCGGGTGAAGCTCCAGAAATGGAACTGGGGGAAGACAACAAGGTGGAAGTTCGGATGCTGAACGAAGCCGACCACATCGTGCGGGCCAACGCTCGGGTTTCAGGAAGCGCGAATTTTGAGGAAGAGCGCATCACCGGCACCATTGGTGCTCAACGTCGGGTTGGCCCCATGGATCGCTTCCTGGATGGTGTTCTGGGTCTGTTCGGCATTGACAGCCGTGCCGACCGTGAAGCCCAACGTCAAGAGAGGCTTCGCCGAGCAGCCACCGCTACCCCCGTTACGGCCCAACGACCTGTCGCACCGATTCGACTGAACAAGGAACGGGATGAAGGCGAGGTGAACATGACTTCAATGAGCGACTCCGGCGGTGTTGAAACGGTGATGAGCACGTCAGGGCGGGTGGTTGACAGCACGACCACGGTTTCCAACGAAGCACAGCAACCCACACCCGTGGAGTCACTTGAAAGCATGGCCATGATGGGCATGAAACCTTCTTCTGTCCCCGGCTTGACGACCACAGGCCCTGTCTGCAGGGGGTGCGATGCTCCAGTTGCTCCAAATTTGCGTTTCTGCCCGCATTGCGGGCTTGACCTTTGAATCGGAGGCGAGAGGTTCAAAACAGGTTTCATATCGTGCAAAGCGAGGACGGCAAGATGAGCGACAAACGAGACTACTACGAGGTCTTGGGCGTTGAGAAATCTGCAAGCTCGGGCGACCTGAAGAACGCCTTTCGACGGTTGGCTCGTAAGTACCATCCAGACCGCAGCACAGAACAGGATGCTGAGGAGAAATTCAAAGAAATTCAGGAGGCGTATGCCGTTTTGTCCGATGATCAAAAGCGGGCTCAGTACGACAGGTTTGGTCATAACGGCCCTCAAGGCTCTCCGTTTGGGGGTTTTGGTGGCGGTGGCTTCAACATCAACTTGGAAGACATCCTGGGTGGTGATTTTTTCTCCTCCTTTTTTGGTGGTGGCGGCCGAAGAAGGCGAACCAGCCGTGGTTCAGACATCCTCCTTCGGCATTCCATCGACATGAGAGACGTCTACCTTGGCGCTGAGCAAGAAGTGATTGTCGACCTTCCTGAGCCTTGCGATACGTGCCAGGGGACGGGCGCAAAAGATGGGAAATTGAAGACCTGTGCTACGTGCTCCGGTCAAGGTCAAGTGCGCGTTCGCCAGCAGGTTGGCCCCTTCATACAGGAAGCGGTTCAACCCTGTCGAGATTGCGGCGGTAAAGGAAAAACTGCGGACCAACCCTGCGCAGATTGCGACGGTATCGGTCGGCAGATGAAATCAAGCACGCTCAGGTTCAACGTCCCCGAGGGAGCGGAAAACGGCACAAGAATGCGTATGCGTGGAAAAGGGGAGCCTGCTCCGCAGGGGAACGGCGAGCCCGGCGACTTGTTCATCGAATTGGAGATTGAGCCCCATGAATGGTTTGAACGGTCGGGTTCAGACCTCATCATGTCGTTGCCGCTTGGATACGCAGACCTTGTTCTGGGCACGACGGTCGAACTTGAGCACCTTGATGGCAAAGCCCTCAGCATCAAAGTCCCACCTTATTCCAATTCCGGCGAGACCATCGAGATTCGTAAACGCGGCCTTCCCCGTCAACGTGGCGGAGGTCGGGGCGATGTGGTGGTCCTCCTGAAACTCCACATGCCGAAAAAAGTGGCAAAATCCGTACGAAAATCGCTTGACGATGTTCGCTCGGAGTTGGCACCGGGCGACACGCTGACCAGCATTCGTGATGATGCGGAGGAACGCCGACGCTCATGAATCGGCGCTAAGCGTTTCGGGAATTCTTGCGGCGAACGGCTGTCCGTCCATTCTTCCGTTGAACTCAATGTCCACTTTCGGTGCGGAACCCATCAAATCTACCAAAAGGTAGGTGTTTTGTCCCGGTCCCATGGTGTCTAGGAAAATCTCCTCTCCTTGGAACAAGAAACGTGGCTCGACATGAACCACTTCAAACGGTTCACCCTCAGGGGCGTCAAATCGGAGAGCGGCCAGGTCCCATTCGCCGTTGAGCACTTGTACGCCAACCACCACCGGCCAAGCACCCTCGTTCTTTGCGAGCCGCTTGTCCACGCTCCAAACCGCCAGAGCGAGGTCCTCCGTCCGATGCTCAATGCGTTTTGGACCCCATGCCTCAAGGCCGTCTTGCCAAGCCAGTTGCGAAACAGCATGGAGCGCTCTCGCGATGTCAACACGGGCTTCCTTGGCGCTGCTTTTTCCGCTGTTGAGCCTCTCGATGTACCAGGCCAGGCGGGCTTTTTTTGCAGCAACACCTTCAGCGAACGCTTTGGAACGCCGAATATGCACGCCCAAGTAAACAACAGGCGCCAGAAACATCAATCCCATGAACCACCGGGCAACGTTGCCCCAATAAACCGCGTCCTCGCTGGGAGGGAACCACGGTTCATCGCCTTCGTCCATCAACGTGTAACCCGGTTGAACGACATAACGCCGCTCATCCACGTCTTCACCCCACAGATGTTGGGTCACCTGCGTGGCGTTTTGGTAGCGAATTTGCAGGTAATGCGTCCCTCGCCCGATTTGCAAGCCAATTCTCAGCTCATCACCGATCGGGCGGGTGATGTCAGTCGCTAGGACTTCGCCACTGTTTTGGTCAATGTCCCACATTTGCGCTTCCAGTCCGGTGATTTCTCCATCGATGGTAAACTGAACAAAGTGGATCGATTCGGACCATCCATCAACAACGATGCGATAGGTATCCACCGTGTCGTGCACGGCCAGCGTAAATTCACCAGACATGGGGGCTGTAAGGTTGATTTCAGGCCAAGAGCTGTTGTCAACCTCGAGTTCCTTTGGCCAATATGAAGGCGCCTCGAGACCTGACAAATCAGAGAAATCATTTGTTGTGACCTCAACGGAAAAGACCGGTGTGTCTTGAACGCTGATACGACCGGCAACAACATCAGGATAAGGGTAAATCACCGCTTCTTCACCCTCCGAGAGGTTCATCGGTGTGCCAGCCACCCATGCACCGTTGAGAAGTTGGTCAACCGCAAAGTGAACGTCAGCGAGCGGTGAGTGCAGGGTCAATTGCTCGGTTTCGGACCAGTCAAAAGGGGCCGTTACGCTGTTGTGACCGAGGATTTCGGCACCTTCAGTCAGGTTAAGCCCAACGAGGGAATGAACCGTAGACTTTGGGTGCTGTATGATGTTTGCAGCCCAGACGGACCGGGCGGCCTCGGTCGAGGTCACCGCCACAAACCGACCGTTTTCCGGAGCGGTCCAATAGTGCGCTTGGGCGTCGCTCGAGTTGAGAACAGCGTGCCTTTCAGCAGAGGAATGCACGCCACTGAGCACCAGTTCATCCGTCTCGTTTTGGAAGTAGAATTGCACATGCGTGGTGCGTGACGATGCGAGCCATTGCCACTCCAAGGTGTCGCCTTCCGAGACGTCCATGGTCAGGTGGTGGTCGGACGTTGAAGTGGACACGCCGGTGTGAAGAAAGGCGGTTTGGTTTGTCGCTGGTGGTTGCGTGGCGAGTGTTCCGCTGCTAGCAAGCATGCAGGCGCTCATCGTGTCGCAGGTGTTGACGAGGGTGGTTGAGACGACGCTACCGGGTGCGGGCCGGTTTGGCTGTTGTTCGGTGTTGATGCCTTTTACCGTCATCAATGCCATGGTTTGATCGAAGGTCGATGAGATGTTCAGGATGGCTTGTCCGCCCGTGGAGGATTCAATCTCAACCATTGTTGGGCCGTGTGAGATGACGGACAATTCATTGGAACCCTCGTCAACTTGCAGCGTGCATTGGTTGCATTCCCACGCCAGTAATGTTGGCGATTCGGCGATTAAAGGCGTTGTGTAAACTTTCGTCTGGTTGGCCTCCAGGTGGAGGCTATGCACGACATCTCCAGCAGGAAGCGCTTCACTTTGCGCGACGGCATGAACCGGAAAAAGAACGAGCAGCAGCAGCAGGGCCAGACCCGAGGCCCGTCGCTGCCCTGCTGACCAACCCATGACCCTGCGTGCCGGCGGACGCTTTCAAATCCACCCTTTCTTTGGTTCAAACTCTTCAAGAAGCCACGCCCACACGAGGGTTCATGGCCGGTGCATTGGGGCGTACAGTCTTGCATCGTGAGCGCTACGCTCGTATTTGGGGGTTGGGCGACAGGAAATCGCCGTCTTCAATCACGCCCGCTCTCATGCTTATGGAAGAGGACCCCGCTCTGGAGGTGGCACATGCTCCGTTTTCGTTTTCCACCACCGCATCCTTGCCTTCCACGCTGTCCGTCTCTTCCCGGGGTTGTTTTGTGCCGCCGTCCTTTGAAACGGTAGGGCCAGAATACGAGGTAAACCTGGGTCATGTGCTTCCGCCATCGTTGGAGGATGCGAACGCAGGTGAAGTGCAGGGCACCTCGCCCCTGCTACCTGTCTCATGGCAACGAATGAACCATGATGATGGGTTGACAGACCCTTCATTGTTGCCTGAAATCGTCGTGATCACGGACGCCTTGCAACTGGCCAGCCAACCGGGTAAACTGCCGAAGGCTGTGCTCACGCTCAAGCACCGTTTCCCCGGCGCCCTGCTTTGGGCTCCCGGTTTGTCTGGACCTGACAACGTCGCCGTTCTTGCCTCAATGGGTATCGACTTGTTTGACCTGACGCGCTGTCGCGAGGCAGCTGCCAACGATGTGTTGTTGACGGCCTGGGGTCCAAGATTGGCACACCCCCACGAGGACACGACGCTGGCGTCTCAAGTAAGGCACATGATTCAGTCCATCGAAGAAGTGCGGGCAGCGATACAAAGCGGACAGTTGAGAACGCTCGCTACCCGTCAGAGTCAGTCAAGCCCGAGGCTCGTGGAACATTTGCGCAGGCATCATGAGTTGATGCATCAGCACGACGGCAATTTGGCCTCGCATCGGCCTGCATCTACTGAATTCCCGTGCTACGCCCCACAAGCCCTGACGGATCCGCTCGTGGTTGATTGGGAATCGTTCATGGTTGAGCGGTACGAAACGCCGAGCCCCGTCCGAGAGGTGATGGTGCTGCTTCCGTGCTCGGCCAGAAAGCCATACAGGCTCTCAAAGTCCCACACACAATTCCTTCGGGCCATGGCTTCTACCGGCTGTCATGAGGTGATGATGACGTCACCTCTCGGCCTGGTCCCTCGCGACTTGGAAGACGTTTGGCCCGCTGCCAACTACGACGTTCCAGTGACGGGCGATTGGTCGGAGGATGAATTGGCTCGAGTTCGTCGCATGCTTCATGCGCTCGTCCAACGAACCGGTTATCGCCGCATCATCAATCACACAGAATTGAATCTTGACTTTCTCGAGACCGATGTGGTCAACACGAGGCAGGGGGACGGTGCCACCAGTCACGAGGCCCTCAATCGTCTGTCGCAGGCCGTTAAGGAGGCCAAAGCCGTGTTTTCCCTGCGCAATCAGAAGAACAATTTACGGTTGAAAGAACACTTCAAAAGCATTGCAAGAAAGACCACCCTAACGGATGCTTGGTGCGAAGATTTGGTTGTACGTGGCAAACTGCCAAGGTGGCGGTTGGAACTCAACGGTGTTCAAATCGCCGTTTGGTCGATCGATAGGAACGGGTTCTCGTTCTCAAAAAGTGCCATCGACCATCTTCACCAACACGCTGCCTTGCGAGCGGTGCACCTGAAGGACGATGCCGCTTGGAAAGGCGACGTCTTCGCTTCGCTGGTGAAAGTGGCCGATGCAGGCATTCGAACAGGGGACGATTTGCGGGTGCTTCAAAACGGCGAGTGCATCGGGCTTGCCAGAGCCGTTGCTTCGGGTTGGGAGTGGAAAGGTACGCCCGGCACCCTTGCAAAATCGCATCAGCGAAAGAAAAAATCCTGACCTTTCCGTACCTCTCTCTGGCGGAGTGGTTAAGAAGGGGAGATAAGTCGCAAAGTCGCTTGGTGAAGTGAAATGGCACGCATGTACAAGTCAAGGAAAGGCCAGAGTGGCTCAACACGACCGCACGTGACGGAGGCTCCCGAATGGTCCAACACCGACAAAGAAGCCGTTGAGGCCCTCGTTCT
>TARA_B100000674_G_scaffold185695_1_pt1 | contig 14563 bp, 10 predicted proteins | sample TARA_B100000674 | Tara Oceans TARA_B100000674 (sample SAMEA2622759) | marine metagenome | biome: marine biome (ENVO:00000447); feature: surface water layer (ENVO:00002042); material: "saline water (ENVO:00002010), including plankton (ENVO:xxxxxxxx)" | depth 5 m
ATTTATCATGGCTATCGAAACAGGTGGTATGTTCGACAGACTTGTAGAAAATGGATTTGATGAAGAATTTCGCTGCGGCTTATTGCATCTCAAGGGCCAACCAGCCCGCTCAACAAGACGCATCCTGAAGAGGATGAATGAAGAATGGGATTTACCTGTTGTTGTATTTCTTGACGGCGACCCTTGGTCATTTAGAATTTTTGCGTCTATCGCATATGGAGCCATTAAGACCGCTCATATTTCTGAATATTTAGCGACCCCTTCGGCCTCTTACTTGGGCATTACTGCTGACGATATTTTGGCTTATGATTTACCTGCAGATGACTTGTCCAAAAAAGATGTGGAAGCGCTACAAGCTGAATTGTCAGACCCAAGATTTGCTGATGGTTGGTGGCAAGACCAGATAAACATGATGTTGGATATTGGTAAGAAAGCTGAGCAACAATCATTGGCAAAATATGGTCTAGATTTCGTTACTGATACCTACTTACCAGAAAAATTGGGTGAACTGGGTTTAGCATGATTCTCAAATAGATTGAGAGTATACAATTGATTGGTGCGGGAATGGAATTAGAAGATACCAACCCCTGGCCAAGAAGAATCATATTGGTTGGTGCAGGTTTTTTTATCATCGCTTCAATCGCTTGGCTAAGTAATGCTGATAACATCAATCAGGTATTTGACCCAAGAGAATCAGCAACGCAACAAACCAATGGGGATGGCATCCACAACATCGTATTGGGTGAAGGTTGTTGGACTATCACGAGTATTGGCCAAATTGAAAATTTGAATGTCTCCGTGTTTGAGATTGAAGGGTCCTCATTGGGGGACGAGATCACAGAGAGTTGTCGAACCGACTTTGAGCCTCAATCGATTGATGATACTGAATTTGTTATCATTAAAAAGGTGAAAATAGCACAGTTAGCAAATGTCTCCATCGATGTATCTTGTGATGCGCCCTGTGATGGCCTCGTTTTGTACTTCAACAGTGATACCCAATTCTATGAAGACCTGATTCAACCTAGTTTCATTTTCATGATTTCTTTTTGCTGCCTAGGCATCATTATGATGCCTCTTGGGGGCGTGCTTATGCTCATGAATCGTGCAAAACAACAACCGGTGAATCTAATACAGCCGCAAGACGACATGGTTCATGATCCATCAACCATGAATACTACCGATGAATTATACAAATTAATTCGCCAGACCGTCGAAGAGGCTGAAAGCAAAGAAAAACAAAACATTCCCCCCCCTTTTGCTGGACAGGGGCAAACTGATGTAATCAACACAATGGTAGAGCCAATTACCAGTGAGCAGGAATCCTTTAATCAAGAAAAGACATCTGAAAATTCCCTAAAACCACCGGATGATGCTTGGAAAAAGTGGGATGGTGGTTAATTTTCCGAGAGATTCAAATCTAAAGGCCTCTAGGTAACCACAGGTTGAGCAGTCATGGGCAACATCGATGAAGCTTTGGATTTGTTGCAAAATAAGGTACGTAGGCTAATTATGGAAAGATTGGTGCGCGAACCACACTACCCAATGCAATTAGCACAACAAATCGATGTGAGTCAGCAAGCGATCATGAAACATCTCAACATTTTGGAAAAAGCTGATTTCGTAAGCAAAAAGAAAGTCGCAAGTGATGCTGGCGGTCCTCCAAAAAACATTTACATGGTTGAAAAGTCAATTTCTATTCGTATTGATTTGGGTCCTGATTTATTCCGGTGTGAAGAGAGAAAACTACCAAAGGGCGGGCCAATGCGCCTTTCATCACGTTTGCCTTCAGCCTCAACACCAGTTGCAGAGGCCATAAGTGGACGAAAGAAAATCTCATTTCAGGAAGGCTTCGAGTATCTTTCTCAAATCAATGAAACTCTTGATGAACTTGATGAAAAAAGAGACGCGCTGATCGCTTTACATCAAGTTGTAAAGAATAAAATCTCAACAGCAGTTGATTCAAACTTTGACACCTATGAAGAAAGAACACTCGTTCATAATATGCTTGATTCTCCACGAACCCACATCAATCTCAAACAAATCAGTGAGGAATTACGTTTAGGCGCCAGCGCAACAGAACAGTTGATGGAAGAAATCAGACTTCGATTGCTTCGAGAAATCGGTGAAAAGTCTGGTACCGTCATTTCAGGACCTTCTGATACCAAGTTGCCCTGGTGGGCCATGCTTGGACCGGACCGAAATCTCAATCGTCGTTAAGAACGCTCACTAAACTGCTCTGTTCAGCAAGTCGGTCTTTCACATCTGCTCTACGGCCTCGGCCTACAAGGTAAAGTACGCTAAAGAGGCTGAATGTTAACAATATGATACCTGTTGGAAGCGAGTACGTTCCAACTATTGATTTGGTTACGTCCCAAATTGGTGAACTGCTTGATAATTCACTAGTAATGACCATCACGTTGTTCTTTTCGCTTACCTCAACGATCGAATTTTGAGGATCGACTAAAACAACAACCTCATAAGATCCTGCAGTCACTGGATAAAGCATGTAAACTTCTATTTCGTTTGCTTCTCCAGTAGCATCTGGAGGCTGAATGGCACCAATTGATTGTCGCATCACAATGTTTTCGTCAGGGCATCCATCTTTCTGCAAATCTTTGATTACATCATCATCAATTTCATCATATTCACACAACACGATTTCAACATCATTCGCTTGTACGTTACCAGTATTTTTCAAAATAATTTGAACTGGAATTGTTTCGCCGACATCAGCATCTTTGTTTTCAACTGAAACTTTTGATATGACCAAGTCTGGAGCCCTTAGTCGCAATGTAACTACAAGTTCATTGGAGTCCAAATCTGTTCCAGCCCAGCTAAGTGAGTCATCGTAATCTCCTCCATCTTCCATGTTGCCTGAAGCGCTGGTAACCTTCAACCCGATTTCACGAGTGTCTAAAACAGCGCTTGGTGAAACTTGGACAGTTGCATAAAGCAAGTGCGTACTGTATGGAGCCATCTCAGGTAATCGCCATTCATTGATATCATTGAGATACACACAAGTATCTTCGGGGAAGGCATTCGCTGATGAAACAGAGGTTTCACAAGGAATTTCTCTTGTAAGGTCACTGCCAATAAATTCAACCAATGACCAAGAAACAACCCAATCTGACAAACTTCCCATTCCAGGTGTTTCGACCCAAGTTAATTCACCAGATGTCGGATCTTTGATTTGCGTGTGGTTGTGAAGTCTTGGCGTATCTGGAACATTTCCAGCATTTGTGACATTGACAACATATTTTACAATTCGACCCGGAGCAGTGATTTTCAAAGGATTGTCTTGGGATTCATCGATACTAATCTGCATGTCATAGAATTCATTGACGATGACAACCACAGTTACGGTGTCTCTTAGGCGCGTACCTTCATACAACTCCTCGCTAAATGCGTTGAGTTTCAAGGTATATTGCCCTGCTTGTACCTGTTTTGGTACCTTCATAATCACATCTACAGTCTGGGATTTAGGGGTTGTAAGATTGTCATAACTCAATTCAAATAATTTGTCACGAGGTACAGTGACATCCCACTGGACTTCTACTCCAGAAGCATCAGTTACACTCGCCATTCTCAAATCGTAGCGATCTGGTCCATTACCAGTGTTCTCTACTGTTACAGGAATGAGCCATTCTTCACCGGGGTTAACAGTCATCTGCGTATCTGGAGTGCTTGCATCGAGTCGGTATTCGTGAATAATTTTCGTAGAAAATATCTCGCTATCGGAAACTTTTGGATATCCTTTCAAATGAGCTTTTACGGTTACTGCTGGGCCAAGTCCTGCAGGAGCAGAGATTGGAGCACAGACCCTCACCGTGACGGTAATTGGGGTATCCGCAGGCCATTTTCTACCACTATTCACATCATTATCATCATTAAGTGGAGGATAGTCGTTATTTCCAAAGAGTAATTCCGCTGTCCAATTATTTTGTCTCCACTCACCTAAATCAACACCTTCGGGAGGAGCAGGAGGGGCACCAGGCATTGAAAATACAAGGTCACCTGATTCGTCCCTCTTTGTCACATCAACTTCGTAATCATGACAATCACCTTGATGGATTTGTTCAACTGGGTCTCGTGCGAAAAACACAACGTTATCAGTTGTTTTAATCGATACGTTCACCCATAATTCCAAAACATCGTAAGTACCCTTTTCGATAATTCTAATCGGTTCGCCATCAGACAATCCTTCTAGGTAAATGACAAACGTTCCCGGGTCTTCTGTGCTGGGTATGTTTAATTGCAAATTTTTCGTAATTTTTTGGTCTGGATTTAGTACAACTTGGGTTGGGAAGGAGTCAGCTGTCCATCCAAATGGTAGTTGCCAGTCTGTAAATCCTCCAGAAACCTGAGATGAGGGTTGAGCCCCTAGATAGAACGAAAATGAATCAACTACATTCCCAGTATTTGTTATCGTAATTGAGAATGTTGCAGGTTTTCCTTGTTCTACATCTTGGAGACGATGCGAGGTTTCCAAATCGATACCGTGAACTACATCCATTGTAGTGATGGTTGGTTTGTCGGAACGTATTGCTGGATCAGACTCGGCTACAGCTGTGACGATGATTTCGCAATCGACATCGTTGTCACCAGCCTGATAAATTGATGGGGCCTTAACCTTGAGATAGAATTGCATTGATTCGCTGCCATTCAAAAAGATGAGATCGGTGGGTTGGATTTTTGATTTATTTGTAGCATAGTGGAGTGTTGCAGTCCAATTCTGAGTAGAAACTGGTACTCGTTGGTTTGATTCTAAATCGAGTATAGTGGCGCTCATCGAATAATCGAATGAATATGAATCCGCTACCAGTTCTTTAGGGCCCGGTGTTGTATTCATTACCGTCAAATTATACACCGTTTCTTCACCCGGTTCTACCGTATGTCGGTAATCAAATTCTACAACATAGTCAATATCGACTTGGCCAGTAAGTACGTGCGAATAGCATATTGTGTACCGGTTGTTGTTTGGCTCATCCGAACATTTCTTATTGTCAGCCCATGCAATATGGGCTCCACTACCTAAATCATTGGCCATAGCGGGCGGCTGACCTATCATTGGCTTCGATGCTTGGTAAGCCGCTAATTTGTTTGATGACCAGTTGGTTACGGCTACGTGTTCCCATCGGTCAAGTGCTCCAGTGCCAGTTTCGAAATCCCAACCTGGCCCAGTTAGATCTGTTTGATTCAATCTTACGTATCTGATTTCTTCATTTGAAGTGGAATTAGCAAAATCAATCCAAGAAATGTGGACGTTGTTTCTGTAATCAGTCAAAAGCGAAGGGTACATCGATGAGGGATTGGTGACATCACACTGTGAATTAATCACTGGAAGGCTCGAGACTTCTGGATTCGGGCATTCGACTGTAGAAATTGGAGTGTCGTCAATTCTTTTTATGGCATAGGTGGAAAGTCCTTCCTCTGCTCCATCCCAATCACCTGAACCTTGCATTCTAAGTTTGGTGTAGTAGACCTCATAATCTGAAACTTCTGCAAATGAGTAATCTCTTGCGTCCATCCATGCAATGTGTGTATTACTTTGGCCATCGATGCCAATCGATGGGTGGAATGAATATGCGTCATTGATTGTAACTCTTGTATCATTAACGACTACGAGGTGACCTTCGTCTCCCCACCCTGTATCTTCTCCATACATACCTCCAATGACTTCATGACCTGATTGACCTGGAAGCCAAGTGGGATCATTGTCCATCTTTCCGTAAGGATCGAGTATCGTAGTGTATATTTCTCGAGAATTGTTAGTTGAGATGTAAACCATCGCTTCTACCAGAGATTGCATTTGGTTGTTGCCTCCTGATGGGAATTCCCATGCTTGGCCGCCAGCATGTGTGTTTGACACTGTACTACCAGGACAATTTCTTGGTTGGGTGCTTACTACACCATTTGGACATTGAACCAAATCTTCCATGTGTGAAGCTACTGGATTAGCACCTCCCCATGATTGTCCGTAAAGACCCGCAGGAACAATTCCAGCTTCTACACAACTGTCGTGGGCTTCAATAATTGATTGTAGGTCATCAGATTGTTGTTCTGGTGAACCATCTTTTGGCCCTTCGTCAGAAATGGGAATGACTATTTTTGTGGCATTTGGATTCCATTGATGGTCGTTTGCTGTTGGAGGATCTGCCCACATGTGCATATTCCCATTCGCATCTCGCCATGATAAACAGGCCCAATTTGTCCCAGGCCCCCAATCTTCACCAGATGTGCCTGAATATGATGCGCCGTTGAATACGGTGGCCGGTAACTGTCGTATACCGCCACTGTCATCCCCGACGTCGAGCCATCCGTTTCGCCATGGTTGCCCGATGTAATTACGCTGACTGCATTCTGGATTGTTTGTTATCTCACTTGGGTAAGAATAGCCATCATACAATACGTACAATGTTTCGAAAACGGTCATGTTGGCTGCTTCCAACATCGGCTTGAGTCCTTGAAAGTATCCCCCGCTTGCGAAATTTCCGCCGTAAACAACAGTGCACATATCGCCCCATTCTGTTCCCATTGAACCCGAACCATCGATAATGAATACCAGTTCTACCTTTCCGCCTCTGGTGTCGTCCCAAACAACTTGGACGTTGTCATTCGCATCAACGGCTACATCAGGATGTCCTTTGTGGCCAATGATTGGCGTCAGAAGGGTTTCTGAGAATAGCTTCAATGCTGTCTTTGCTTCGTAATCTGGCTGAAGCATTGCATAGTAGATTTGGGGTTGTTCAAAGTAAATGTTAAGCTCATCGTATTCGTCTTGCCAAACAATGTGAATATTTCCTTTACTATCGATATCAATTGCCGGCCAATCTCTGTTTCCTTCCCTTGAGGAAACTTCGAAATCGTCGATTGCAGATAATGTAATGTCATCGCTTGCTTCTCCATCCATTGCTGTATTGTAAGGTCGGAGAGCAGTGTACATAATTTTCCAGGGATTTCTCTTGTCAGCCCAAGTGATGTGTACCCTATCTTCATCATCAATGACCATGTCTGGATGTTCTATGGTGTGAACGCCAGCATTCGTAATCTGGGTTGCTTTAATCAGCACATCACCTTTTGCTGAATACATACTGTAATACAGATGCATCTTGGAACGGCTCCACACAACGTGGACATTTCCTTCAGAATCGGCACCAACGGCTGCCATTCTATCGCTTGACGATCCTCCGTCGTCTATTTGGATGGCTTCTGTAATCACTACTTCAGACGCTTCAACAGTAGGAGGGATAGCCAATGCTGTTAAGGTTGAAAAAATCATGAGGGCTGCTAAAAAAACAGATTTTGTATTGGTTCTCATCTAAATCACTCTTCTAACGAATTTATTGAGTCAATCATCATACTTAACCAGTTTCCTTTCTGGTCACAATACTCAAGCCACTTCTTGGCAAGAAATACAGAAATCTAACCGTCTTCCAGAAACTCTCTTGTGAGAGATTTCAAACCCGCATTTCCAACAAGGTTCTCCATCTCTCGTGAATACAAAATGGCGCGCTTCCCTCCTTGTCAGCCCAGTAGATTTGAGGGATTCATACAACTCAGCAGGTACTGTCACACCCTTTTGTGTGTAGGCTCGAAGGGTGATTTTCTTTACAGAATGTGCAAGATTTGAGATTTGTATTTCGCTTAACTCTGAGAGTTTCATGAAGGGGGATAATTGTGCATCGAACAATATTTCACTTCTAAGGTAATTTCCAACACCAGCAAGAAATGATTGATCAAGAAGCAGGTGACACAATTGTCTTCGTCGAAACCTTTCCTCATGAAGCTGTCTAAAAATGGCAGAGGTTTCAGTATGTATATCTGCTACATCAGGGCCCAGTTTGCTTAGATATGGATGGCCGCTGAGCATCCAAGGCTCGAGTAGCATAATGTCTGTAGCCGACCAGAGTCTTGCCACATGCTTATCGGTACCTAATTCCAATCGTAGAGTTCTCCCTGTAGGCTTCAATTCGGTTGTTTTCAAATTTACAGTCCATCTGCCGTATAATTGATTATGTGAATACAATACATTATCGCCAACTGAGATGAGTAATGCCTTAGATTTAGCCCTAACATATTCCACTTCTTGGTTAAGAAAAAGAATTTCTTGATCCATTATAGGTGAGTAAAAAAAGGAGACATGCTGGAGTTTTTTTCCTTCAAGGGCCTTGGCTAATTTGTTTGCCATGCGGTGAATCTCTGGGCCTTCAGGCATGAAATTAGGTATCAAACTATGAGTTTAAAACGATGTTTTTCTACCGGCATTCATGAGACGGAAATGGACACAAGATCGTGTCCAATCAATGAAAGAGGCTCAGAGAATCATCGGTTGGATTAAGGAAAGTAATTCCCTCTCGACAAGAGAAATTATCACGAGACTCAAGAAAGAAAAAATGGAAATCCAAGCCCATGTTTTGAAACGGGCATTAGTAAAATCTCCATTCATACGAATAAAAGAAAAAAAAGAGGTGGAAGGAAATATCATTACGATTTGGGAATTTTTTTCAGAGGAATGATTCGATTATGTACTTATGAGATTACAGCCATTCCGAGGGGTCAAAATCTGAGCCAAATGACATGGTTTCGTCCATTTCAATTTTCTTTGGCTTTTCTTGAGAAGGTCCGCCAGTAGAAGAGGAGGCATTGGCCCGTTGCTTCCAGTCATCAACCGGTCCATTTTTACCAATACCTCGCCCAAAAGTGTACTTGATTTCATGAATCACTGATAATTTAGCAAGCCATAATCTGCGCATCGCTTGCATAAATTCATTTTTCGTCAATCCATCATACCAAATCGGCTCACTGACATTGAACGCTTGGAGTGGTCCTGGCTTCTTTTTCCCATCATGCCCTAAATGAATTACCCAATCAACACCGGTGTGAATTAAATTTGTTCGACAATCATGTACCCAAGCCTTCCACTGGTCTTTCTCTTCATCCATCATTTCCTTCATTGTGTCTTGCTGGCCTGCATCCACTCTAGTCATACTACTGATGGCGACCAAATCACGCCCCTTAGGCAAGATAATTGCAAACACATGGCCGTTTTGGCCGCTTGGATACTTTGTCAAAAGATGAAGATGTGCTCTTGCATCCTCTTGGACTCTCATTTCCATCTTTTCCTCAGAAAGCCAGTTCCGGATTGTATCCATTGCGTCTTGGGCTTCCATAGAATAGTGGGAGAGCAAGGTCTTTTCAAAGGTAACGACCAGACTTTTGCATTAAGTTACTCAATATAGTAATTTTTTCATTCAGTGATGATGCTCTTCTACGTCGAAGGAATTGGCGGAAATCTACGAAAGAGTCCCAAATCCATAATGTTGTTCTTGATGAAATGTAAAAGAGAAAAAAGGTGATTGGAATGAGGAATAGAGCATAGAAAATCCATTCTAAAGTGGAGTCTCCCATAAAATTGAGTGAGGCAAGTCCTATTTGAGTAGCAATTTGTTCGTCAAAGAATATGATGCCAAGAATCAACAACACTGATTGGATTGGCCAAATAATCATTGAGCCAAACAGTGCTGCTAGAAATTGATAGCTTGTTCTGGCATCCAGGCCTTCATCAGTTCGATCTCCGAGTATACGTCCAAGAGTTACTTGGATACCAAAGCACCATACAAATATTGGAAGAAAAATGAGCGACAGAATACTCAAACTGATGTTTTTTGCCGCACTTTTTGTTGAAAAACCACGCAGCTTGTCGCCTGATGAATTCAAATCTCTTCCATCGAGATTTGCCTCATGCATGGACTTTGATAATGTCTTTGAGGATTGTAATATTTCCTCGTCATGGTCTAATTGCTGCATCTCTCTGGTCAAGACTATTTCTTCTTTCCAAGACTTTGGTGGCTCGCTATTCAATCGACCTTTGACTTGGCCCAATAACTGAAACATGCGATATTCATCCCACGTTTGGGTATTTGGAGTGAGTGGTTGGAGGCGCTGCCCAATTTTATCTCGGAGTTCGATAACCAACTCTGCGGGTGGCTCCGCCCATGTGGTAGATGCCACAGCCTCCATCAAATCCTCTGGCAATGGAATTTCCTCAAGCGAGATCGGTTCTGAAAATTCAACCCATGCATCGGTACGGAAAAAATGCCGAGTGCGAAAGTGGAGACCGACTGGAATAATTACTGGCAATGGTTTTTGTTGGTGTTTTGCTAAGGCTGCTGCAGCCAATACTGTCCTTGAGGGGCCGGTTCTCAATCGTATCAAGTGAGACTCGCTATGACTGGTGCCTTCTGGAAATAAAACGCAACCAAAGCCATGACTAACTCCTGTTGCAAGATTTAGCAAAGTTCTTCCATTAAGTGCACTCGCCTGTTCTTCTGTGCAGCCTCCTCGTAGCAACTCTGCTTTGCGAACAACGGGTTGCATGGCCAACTTCCTTGCCCAGAAACCTAGTAAAGGCCTCGTTGCCAAATCATGACGGCCCCCTATAACGAATTTTTTAGGATGGTTCACCATGATGGAAATAGGATCCAATAGCCCATTTGTATGCCATGCAGCACATAGAGACCCCCTATCAGATGGTATGTTTTCTGTTCCGCTGCATTCAAAACTCTTGAATTGTCCAATCAATACCTTTCTCAGCAGAAAATAAGCAAAATTGGTCCAGAAGAAAGATCCTGGCATTTCTCCTGAAAATTGGGGGAGTGGGGCTTTAATCAGCTTGTCATATTTCATTCGGGTAGCGGATTTGGATAAAACTGGAAGCAATTCTCCCTTTTCATCGACCGCCCCATCTTCTCCTGCCTGCATGAAATCACGTCTTTGTTAGGCTTTCATGTAATGCTTCAAGGGACTTTAAAGGCGGAGAGGTGAATCGTTCTCTGTTTGGCCACATGAGTGGCAAAGACCCTCCTCCATCTCCCTGTTGGCGGGGGATGACGTGAATGTGTACATGCGGAATTTCTTGTCCTGCGAGCGGCCCGTCGTGAATTGCAACCGTGAAATCTTCAGTGTCAAAATATTGACCTAGCATCTCTTGGGCTTGTTTTACTCCAATCATTAATTCTTTCAATTCGTTCGACGTCATATCTTGAATGTGCGTGTGAGGTTTTGTAGGTATCACTAATGTGTGGCCATCTCTGAGTGGAAAAACATCAAGGATTGCGATACAGTCTTTATTTTCGAAAAGAAAAAAACCTGGGATTTCTCTGTTGATTATTTTTTCAAATACAGTGTTTGAACTCATCTAAGCAACTCACTGTTCAGGAGCAAGAAGCCATGACCCTGCCGGTCCTTTACGGATTGCGAGTGTGTTATATTCTCCATTTGCATTGATGAGTGAGTGATGGAGGAGAGTCGCGTCTTTATCGATAAAGTCTTCACGTATGTGGCTCCCTCTGGACTCTTTTCTTTCCATGGCAGACCTTGTAGCAGCCAAGCAAAGTCGAATTGCAGCTTGTAGAGTAAGGTTAGCGCGAAGATTGTCATTATACAATGTAGAAGCATCATCACAATACAGATTTGATGACTTTTCTACAAGATCAACCAAACCAATCTCTGCTGACTTTAACCCCTCTTCAGAGCGATGAAAGTTCATCTTTTGCATCATGAGATTTTGTAAACTCTTACCTACCGAACCAATGCGATAGACATCACCTTCTCGGTTTTGTAGCATGTTGTCAATTTCTTTTTGGCATCTTTCAAGTTCTTCAGAAATTATTTGTGTGCCTGAGAAATTTGTTTTCAAGGCCCACTGAGCCGCATGAATGCCTGCGGAAGATGCTGTTACAAGATTATCCAATAGTCGGTTTCCAGCGATTGCATCAGCACCATGAATTCCGGAACAGGCGGATTCTCCAGCCGCATACAAGCCAGTAAACCATCTCGACCATCGATTCAAAATGGCACGTCCATGCTCATCAATTGGTATGCCGCCAATGGTCATTGATACTCTTGCATCAATAGGAAGCGTTTGCTTATCTGGATCGATCCCAGTTCTTTTTTGGACCATCTCTTTCCAGCTTTGCCACCAAGGACTTGCGCCATTGAGTGTTCTTGCATCTAGAACTGCTTGTGAAATTTCCTCGATTTTCTGCGCGATTTGTGTGGAGGAGTCTGTTCTCTCCAACCCCAAACCTTCACCATTTGAGGAAAGAATTTCTGCACCGTCAGCAATAAGTGAATGTGGAACCTGAATTTCGGTATCTGATATGAAAATACTCCAATATTGAAATTCCATATCTCTTAGTGAGATTCCTGCTCTGAAAGCGAGATCCATTCCTATCCCTGACCCTCGGCCTCTCCACGAACTTTCAAAACCGGAGTCTGCAATGATTACGGTTTTAGCTTGAATTGATTCTAGTCGACCTGTATTCATATCTAGAACTATGATACCGACGACTTTCTCATTCTTCGTTACCAGAGAGACAGGGAGTTGGTTTCCTCGGCGAACAACACCATGCTTGATACATTGTTCTTCAAGGACTTGGAAGGTTTCACGATTGAGTGAATCTCCAGAGGTCACCAATCTTGGCTTTGAATGCCCATTTACCGATTTTACGTCTGGTAAGCCTTTTGCGTCTCGTTGAAAAACAACTCCACATTTTTCGAGAAAATCAACCTGTTTTATTGCTGAATTCATACAGCTGTAAACAAGATCTTGGTCAGAGAGATAATCTCCGCCAACGATGGTGTCGTTTGTGTGTACTTGAGGAGAAGGTTCCTGAAGGGGTGCTGCTATCCCATCGATTCCTACTGCATCTCCAGTCCCAATATCATCAATTGATAATATAAGTGTGTTTGCTTTATTTTTTGCAGATTCAGACGCAGCACGGTGTGCTGCGAGTCCACTGCCTACTAAGACCACATCCCATGCCTCCATTTTGAAACCTCAGCAAACAGTCCCAGTCACAAGTCGCACATAAACGGCGCGCTTTCGTAAAAGTATTTTTCAAACAGGTATCGGCCCATTTCCTACTTTTCTTGCGAAAAGAATCGCTTCCAAACGTGATTCAAATAATCGACCAGAGAGAGTAAGTTCAGCGGTATGAATGGTTCTTGATTTGATGATTTTTCCTTCAAAGTCCTTCAGAATGACTTGAACTACTTTCTGACCTCCAAAGTCTTCATCCCATGCGAGTGGGAGCCACAAAAAAGCACCTTTTTGCAAGTATTTTGGGGCCCAATCCAAAACATCTTCTTTTGTTTCATGATTAACCGGTAATGGTGCTGTGGGCCTTTTTGAAGATTGTATTTCAAATTGTTGCGTTCTGAGTTCTGGAAGACCTCCTGGGACCACCACATCAACAATAACTCGTTGATTCGATTTCGACTGATTGTTCACGCAGATGAATAGATGGCCGCTTTGTGATTTTTTGGATTTTTCAATTGCCAAATCAAGGCGCCAATCGTCAGCCAAAATTGCGCTTTTCCCTCTGTTCAAATCATTATGCAACCGATCAATCAACTGAAATAATTGAGGTTGCCAAGCCTTTGCATGCAAAATAATTCTCTGGATTTTTGTCCAATTGAAAACCAAATCTTGATCAAGAAGAATCTCTTTGATTTTATCGGGCTTAATGCTCAATTCTAACTCAACTAATGCTTCTTCCATTGAAATGATACCTTGATGTTGGAGATAAAGAATGTAAAACAATCGCTCTCGGGTAATTACGTAATTTTGTCTTGGTTTGAGTGCATTCCGAAGCATGATTTCCCAATCATCCCAGTCAAGTAACGTATCCGGATCTAAGTGGGTTTTGATGATGTCACCCATCACTGTATCCGGTTGTGTTGGATGCTGTGTCGGAGCATGAATCATTAGATACGGGAAGTCATCTCCAAAACGAAACATGCTATCTTGAGTGAATATTGAATGAAACATAAACGCAAGTGAGGTTGTCATTGCAACTAATAAACCTAGATTGTAGGCAAGACTTTCATAACTACTGCCTGAAGAAAAAAACAACATCAAGAAAGTAACAATACCAATGAGTACTGAAAAGCCATTATTTCTTCTTGAATCGCGTAAACTCTCTGCAATCCTATCCATACCTTGATGGGATTTTAGACCAGTTCTTTCGCCACCTCTCATTCCACCTTGTTCCCATAAAGAAGTTCTAAGGGAAAAGGCCCTCCAGGACGATTCTGCTGCCATAATCGGAGGGGTCAAAACAAATGCATATGCCAAGAGGAATAAAAATACCATCCATGGTAGACTCCATCCAAATTGATGGGGGAATATTACTGATAAAACGCAGTATAGCCACGTAAACAATCCTATTCCACTTCTCATAATAATGAACCCTCGGTGAGAGGTCCATCTTCCTGATTCAATGCGAACTTTCTCTATTTTTTGCCACTCATTTTGTGTTTTTTCCAATTGCCCAATTGAATCCTCAAAACCCGTCCCATACGGGTTGGGTAATGCGCTTCCAGAACCAGCAAATGCCGGTGAAAAATCATCCTCTTCAGACATTGGGTTCACTTAGTCTGATGAGCCATCTGTTCAAATTACTTCGGGCATTATTGACCAAAGTCTATTCAAATAATTATTATTGGAACGAAATGGGCGCGTAGCACAGCTGGATAATGCGTCGGCCTCCTAAGCCGA
>TARA_B100000674_G_scaffold70829_2_pt1 | contig 14544 bp, 12 predicted proteins | sample TARA_B100000674 | Tara Oceans TARA_B100000674 (sample SAMEA2622759) | marine metagenome | biome: marine biome (ENVO:00000447); feature: surface water layer (ENVO:00002042); material: "saline water (ENVO:00002010), including plankton (ENVO:xxxxxxxx)" | depth 5 m
ATAATAATTCAATTAGTGTTGGTAAATTATCAAGTATAAAAGATAATTATAATATATTTAATCCTACAAAAATAATATTATTAATATTAATATTTGTTTTATTTTTATCTATTTTAGGATTTAATTTATTTGGTTATGTTGGTGAAAAAATAGATTTTTTTAATCAAAATTTAAATCCATTGAATAACATAATTGATAAATATTTCTTTAATACATCTAAAGCTATAATAAATAATAGTTCAAAAGGAAGTGAAATAGTTATAGACAAATCTAAAAAACAAATTAATAAAATAAAAGAGAAAACACAAATTAAAAAAAATAAAAAAAAAGAAGAAAATGTTGATGCATCAGATACTGATTCTAACAATTTTTGTTATATTGGTAAACATAAAGGTATAAGATATTGTGAAAAAATGGGTGAAAATAATAAACAATGTGTTTCTAATAGTATATATCCTTCAATGGAACAATGTACAAATAATAATTTGAAATAAATAAAATATATTATTATTTTAATTAAACATATGGGAAAAAAAATTATTACTTACACTCAATTTAGATTAATTTGTATTTTGTTTATATTTATAATTGGATTTATTCATGTTTCATCTAATACTATTCAAAATGAAAATTTTGAAAATAATTATAAATGTTATAGTTTGTTATTTTTAAAAAATAATGATATTTTTTTGTATAATTATAATTATGATTTATCGTATAATAATCCAAAAAAATTTGATTCAATGAATAATTATCTTTTTTATATAAGAAAAATAAATAAAGAAAATAATATGAAATGTCCAATATTAGAATTACTAGATATTAATGATATTAGTAATAATCCTAATGTTATTGATGTGAATAATTTTATTGATGCTAATTATAATATTTATTATAAAAATAAAGATAACACTAACAATATTAATGAAAACAAACATGTTGAAACTAATATATTTGATTATAAACAAATTAATGATGGTTATAAAAAAGATGTTTATAATAAAAATATGTTTCCTAGTTTTGACAAATACAATCAAAGTATAGGCGAAGAAACATCTTTAGACAAAATTTTTGTAAGTGATTCAAATATAAGTGCAAATCCTATGGATACTAATTGGGGTGGTCATAAATATACAAATAAATTGATAAAAGATAATTATTTCAAAGATCGCTACATAATTAGTAATAATAATAATAATAATAATAAAAATAATAATATTAACTAAATAATATATAATTTTTTATATTAAAAATATATATTATTATCATGATATTTATCTATGTTTGAAAAGCAAACCTAATGTTGGTGGACAGCATGCTTTTTTACCAACACCACCATCAACTAAACATTTTTCCTGTTCATCAAATGGCTTATCAATACATTTTAAGTCAAAAAATACTTTATTTTGAGTATATCTATGTAAATGTGATCCATATCTATGTCTTACATTTGTTCTAGAATTTAATCCAGCCATACTTCCAAATGCTCTTGCATCAGGAACAGCTATTTTTGCTCCAGCACCAAACAAACTAGATTTCATTTTTTATATAATATAATATAATAAAAAAAAAAATTGTAATTTTTATTTAAAAATTAAATTTATATATTAGTTAATGAATAATAATATTATCGATTCTTCATCTGATGATGAAATATACAAAGAATATGATAGTAATATTGATTTAGATAATTGTAATAAATATCATGATGTAGAAAAATTTGATGATATGTTGTATAATCCATATAATCCGCTAAACAAAGAAATAAATGTATGTGATATACAAAATATATTATCCAAATATGAAATTAATATTAAACCTTTTAATATTGAAATATATAAAAGGGCTTTCGTTCATAAATCCTATACTAAAAGACCAAAAATTGATAATATTAATAGTAATATTACATTAATTGATAAACCTGATAATTGTTTACCATTAAAAACAAAATCTAATGAAAGATTAGAATTTGTTGGTGATGGCGTTTTAGAATGTGTTATTAAATTTTATTTATATAAAAGATTTCCTAAAAACGATGAAGGATTTATGACAGAAAAAAAAATTGCTTTAGTAAAAAATGAACATATTGGTAAACTTGCTTTAGAATTAGGTCTTCAAAATTATTTTGTTATATCAAAAAATGCTGAAGAAAAAAATATTAGAACCAATCTTAAGAAATTAGGTTGTTTATTTGAAGCTTTTATCGGTGCTTTATTTTTAGATTTCAACAAAATCGAGATTAAAGATGAATATAATTGGTTTAATAATGTATTTGTTAGTGGACCCGGATTACAAGTAGCCCAATTGTTTATTGAAAGAGTTATTGAAAAACATGTTGATTGGACAGAATTAATTAATAATAATGACAATTACAAAAATAGATTACAAGTTATAATTCAAAAAGAATTCAAAATTACTCCTGATTATATTGAACTTAAAAATAACAAGGCTAACGAAGATAATCTTTATTGTATGGGTGTTTATATTTGTTTTAACAAAAAAATATATGATTATAATATTGAAGAATCTAAAAATTTTGATGAATTTAATTCTTTTGAAAAAATACACGATTATTTAAATAATAACAATGAATTATTGATATTTTTATCTAAATCTGAACATAAAATTAAAAAAAAAGCTGAACAACTTGCTTGTAAAATAGCTATTGACAAAATTGAACTAATTAAATCATAATATAAATCATAATATAAATAATATAAATAATACAAATAATATAAATAATATAAATAATATTAATATTATTATTTAATGTAATAATAATATATAATAATATTAATAAATAATGTTTCGTAGAACTAGAAAAGAGGAGAACAAGCCAGGAGACGAACCAGAAGACGAACCAGAAGACGAACCAGAAGACGTGCCACAGGAGACGGCGTCGGAGGAGGAGGGCGCGCTTGATATCGCATCCAGTTACCAACTGGGAGAAGTGGTCATCTACACGGGAAACACACATCCAAGCCTCAAAGGTTTTAAAGGTATAGTGATAGAGAATCCTAAAAAACGCAAATTTTTTACTGTAAAGAAAACTATGACTGTAAAGGTTTACTTCCCAGAATATCAAAATCAAAATAAAAATATCGATTGCAATATTAACGAGCTCATCAGAGCTAACGACCCATCTACATTTATTCTGTCACAGACACCTAATGAAACTATTGAACAGAACAAACAAGACCTTAAAAATGCACTTCACAAAAAGTCAAAAGATGCTAATGATAAAATTGTAAAACTGTTGGAGTCGGTAGCGAATGCGCACTTAAGGAATACTATAGAACGTTCAACGCCAACAATTGATAATATGTATACACAATATATTGATATAGAAGATGATTTGAAACACGGGCTTAGTATAAAAGGTTTGGAACATATGATAAATAATGTAATTACATATAAAATATTTGGATATGCGTTTAATTGTATTGATAGTGAAGATGTATTTAATTATTCATCAATGAATAATATCAGTGATTTACCCGAGCAGTGGAAACAATTATTTCAACAAATTACAGATAAAACTGAAGTTGAAGAACCACCAGATGACATAGTATTAACCAAGCCCGAATCCTCCAACCTTACTAATGTGCAAAAATTTAAGCAGAGAATAGGCATTAACATTGATGAACCAGATGAAGAACAACTGGTGGATATCGCGCTTAAGGTAGGTGATATTGCGGTGGCGGCGGTGAACGAGGTGATCAAAGAAAACGATTCGAAGTTGGTGGTTAGGGTTATGAATATCAATATCGAAGGCTACATCAACTTACTCAGAAAAAGAGATAAAGATCAGAAAAAAGACGCCGACATGTTTGAAAAATATACATCATCATATAAACATTTAAAATTAGTAGCGGAAACAGTATTGTATGCGAAAGAACAAGGAAAAAATAACGAAGAATTGAAAAACATAGCGGGGTTGGCGTTTTTGGGATCATATTATTATTATAATAAATTGTCAAAGAAATCTATTGAAGATATAGTGGAAGATGCGATTAGTAAATTAGATGCAATATCTAAAGAAGAGGCGGAAGTAAATGACCCAACTAATCCAAGCAAATTTATACTAACCAATGCTTGGACAACTATGAAGAATGAAATACCAGATGAGGAGGAGGCTGAGAGGAAGGAGAAGGTTGAAGAGAAGGTGGCGAAGGAGACTACCAAAAAGATGAGTAAGGTGGTGGGGACGAAGACGCAGCAGGAGGAGGCGGAGGCGACGGTGGCGGCGAAGGAGGCGGCGAGGGCGGCGGCGAAGGAGGCGGCGGCGGCGGAGAAGGCGGCGGCGGCGGAGATGGAGAAGGCGAGGGCGACGGCGATGGGGATTAAGGATTGGGCGGGGCAGGCGATAGAGGCGGAGAAGGCGGCGAGGGCGGCGCGGGCGATTGCGGAGGAGAAGGCGGGCGAGGCGGAGCGCAAAGCGATGGAGACAGCGGAGGCGGCGGGGAGTGGGGAGATTGTGGCTAAAATGGCGAGGGGGGTGGAGGCGGTGGTGGATGCGGCGAATGAGGCGCTCCAGAAGGCCCAGGAGGCGGTCAATAAGGCGAGTGAGGCGGTGAGGGAGGTGGGGGAGGCGAAGAAGGAGGCGAAGCGTGTCTTCGGGGAGAGGGCGGCGGCGACCCAGGAGGCGGCGGTGGTGAAGGCGGCGGCGGCGGCGGTGGAAAAGAGGACAGAGGAGGAGCGTTTAGCTGCGGAGGCGGAGGTAGCGGCAAAGGCGGCGGCGGCGGCGGCGAAGAAGGCGGTGGTGAGGGCGATGGTGGCGGAGGCGAAGGCGGTGAGGGCGGAGAGGGCGGAGGCGGAGACGTTACAGAACACTGATACATGGCAGAGAATGGAGGAGGCGGCGGAGGCGGCCAGGAAGAGGAAGGCGGGGGCGGCGGAGAATTTGGAGGCGGCGAGGCAGACGTTGAATCAGGCGAAGGCCAATACGGCGCAGGCGAATGAGAAGGAGGTTAAGGCGAAGCAGGATAAGCTCAAGGTGATATACAACATGAGTTTGAGCGAGGCGGAGAAGGCGGCGGCGGGGAAGGTGGCGGCGAGGAAGGAGGCGGAGATGGTGGAGGCGAGGAAGTTGGCGAATAGTGAGGAGGCGGCGGCGAGGGAGGAGTTGAGGGCGGCGGAGGAGATAGAGGCGAGGGCGGCGGAGGGTGTGAAGCAGTTGTGGCCATACCAGACGAAGGCTGAGGCGGCGCGGCGGGCGGCGGCGCGGGAGGCGGCTGGAGCGACGCTTCCGCGGCACAGTGCGGTGGGGGGTGAGGCGGAAAAAGACAAACTTTTACACACTGCCATCTTTAAACATAATACAAAGCCATATTCAAATAATTATCATAATGCCAAAACTAAAAAAAAAAAAAATAAAAACCCAAGATATAGAAGTCCTAAAAAGCGGAATCCAATTAAAAAAAAATAAAAATATAATTTTTTTTTACAATATTTATATATAGTTTTAATATAAATTATAAAATGATATATATATATATATATATACATATCATATTATGTCATCTAATATTGATAATAACAATATCGATAATGTTATAATATATATTTATAAAAATATAAAAGATTTAGAAAGTGCAGAAGAGAAATTATTTGATTATTACAATGATAATATTGAACAATTATCTGATAATGAAATCGAAACCAATATTGAAAAAAAAAATGAGGAAAATGTGAAAGAAAATTTAAAAATTATAGCATTAGAATTATACAAAAATTTTAAAAAATATAAAACTTTAAATGTAAATTTAACAAAATTTAAACGAATATATTTTATAATAAATAATATTATTGAATATTTGAATAATTATAATGTTGAATCTATTAACTTACATTCATTTGATAATAATATGTTAAATGTTGAAAATTTTGATAAAAAAAAGTTAATAGATGAAATAACAGAAAAACAAAAATTAATAAAGGGCTATATTGATAATACTGAAGAATTAATCTCAAAGTTAACAAACATATGGAACCCAACATATGATATGATAAATAAATATATAAAGGAAATAAGAGTTGAAGATATTTTTAATGAACCAAATAAGATTAATATATTGAATAATTGTATAAAAGAAAATAATGAATACAAAAGACGTGTATTAATAGATATTGCAAAACAAAAAATAATATGTTCAATTGATAAATTTATATATTAATCATTTCCTGCAATTATTATTGCCAAATATAAATTTAATCAAATCCCAATCTTTAAAATGATCTTTTCTTTGTTTTATATAATATTTGTAAACACCTATTAATAATATAATAAAAGTAATAGCATATATAAATGGTAAAGCTTTTAATACTAAAATTAAATTATTGTCATAGTTGATATTTTTTTGTTTTAATATATATTCAATTTGATCAGTTGATTTAAATATATTTCTAATATCAAATTCACTATATGAACCATATAATGTTTTTAACATAATTTGAATAAATACTAACAAAACTGATAATAATAAAAATATAGCTAAATACTTACCTTCAGATTTTGTAGACATAATAAATACAATATAAATAACAAAACTATATAATAAAGAATCTTTTAAATAAGATAATTTGTCAATATTTTTGTTATTCTTGTTATTATTATTATTATTATTGTTATTATTATTGTTATTGTTGTTATTTTCAAATTTTTCAACAATAATAGAATCAATAGTATACCAATTTAATATAAATGTAAATATATAAATAGATAAAAATATCAAAACATGTTTGAACATTATGTTATTATTAATATATCTTTGTAAACCACAATTGAGAACATCACCACATGAACCACTTAATAAAACAAAATACAAAAAGAACAATCCTAAAGATACAGTATTTAAAAATTCAATCATAATTATATATATATGAAAATAGTAAAAATAAAAATATAAATACTAAAATTGAAAATTTTAATAATTTTTATATAAAAATATAATAATTATTATAATAATGTCGTACATATTAGTAATAGTAGAATCGCCAGCAAAATGTAAAAAAATAGAGAAAATATTGGGAAGTAATTATAAAGTTATGGGGAGTTACGGGCATATACGACAATTAAATAATTTAAATCAAATAAATGATGATTATGAATGTAATTATGATATAATTGATTCAAAAAAAAAAGTAATAAATGATATAAAAAAAGCGATAAAAAATTCAATAGAAGTGGTATTAGCAACAGATGATGATAGAGAAGGAGAATCAATAGCGTGGCATATAGCAGATGTGTTCAATTTAAATATAAAGACAACAAAAAGAATAATTTTTCATGAAATAACAGAAAAAGCAATAAAAGAAGCAATTGAAAATCCAAAAATAATAAATATGAATCTAGTGAATGCACAAAAATGCAGACAAATATTAGATTTATTAGTGGGATTTAAAATAACCCCTCTTCTTTGGAAAAATATAACAAGTAATAAAAATAATTCATTAAGTGCTGGTAGATGTCAAACACCAGCATTAAGATTAATATATGATAATTACAAAGAAATAGAAAATAATCCAGGAAAATTATGTTATAATATATCAGGATATTTTACATCAAATTGTACAAGATTTGAATTAAATAAAGATTTGTACAAAAAGGAAGAATTGTTAGATTTTTTAGAAAAATCAAAAATTCATAAACATATATTAAAAAAAGATGAAATAAAAGAAGTAATAAAAACTCCTCCGCAACCATATACAACATCATTATTACAACAATCAGCAAATAATAAATTCAATTTTTCTCCAAAAGAAACGATGAGTTTAGCTCAAAAATTGTATGAATTAGGATATATAACTTATATGAGAACAGATAGTATGTTTTATAGTGAAGAATTTATAGCAAGTACAATAATTTACATAGAGAAAATCTATAACAAAAAGTATGTACAAAAAAATATAGAAAAATATAAACATAAAGAAAAAGAAAAAGAAAAACAAAAAGAAGATAATAAAACAAAAAATAAAAAAGATAAAAATAAAAAACCAGACACAAGTCAAGAAGCACATGAAGCAATTAGACCAACAAATATAAATGTAAAAGAATTAGAGGAAAATGAAAACATAAATAAAAAACATATAAAATTGTACAAATTAATTTGGACAAATAGTTTACAAAGTTTAATGGCGGATGCAGTATTTAATCGTATGAATATAACAATAAATGCTCCATTGAATTATTATTATAAATATAGTGCAGAAATAATAAAATTTATAGGTTATTTGATAGTAGAAGATTATGAGAAAAGTAAAGAAAATTTAACAAATAAAGCGAATTATAGTTATTTTGAAACATATATAGATAACAAAGAAATAGATTATAAAAAAATAGTATGTGAAGAAACATTAAAAGAATTAGTATCACATATAAATGAATGTAAATTAGTAAAATTATTAGAACAAAAAGGAATAGGAAGACCATCTACATTTTCATCATTAGTTGACAAAATACAAGAAAGAAAATATGTAAATAAGGAAAATGTACAAGGTATAAAAAAAGAAATAGAAATTTATACATTGGTAAAAGATAATATAAATATTAAAAAGGAAGAAAAACAATTTAAAAATGAAAAAAATAAATTAGTTATAACGCAAATAGGGATATTTGTAATTGAATTTTTGATAAAATATTTTGATACACTATTTGATTATAATTATACAAACAATATGGAAAAAAAATTAGATGAAATAGCTAATAATAATGAAGTTTATAAAAATTTGTGTAATGAATGTAATATATTTATAGAAGAATTAATAAAAAATAATGAATTAACTAACAAAAATAGTACAAATAGTAAAAAAACAACAAATATACAAATAGATGATAAACATACTTATTATATTGGTAAAAATGGCCCTGTTATAAAATATAAAAAAGAAGATGATTCGTTAGGATTTTATAGTGTAAAATCGGATATTAATATAGACAAATTAAAAAATAATGAGTACAAATTAGAAGAATTAATAGAAACTAATGACAAATTATTAGGTATGTACAAAAATAAAGAGGTATATTTAAAAAACGGAAAATTTGGATATTATATAGAAAATGGTGATATAAAAAAATCATTAAATTATGTGAAAATTAATATACCACATAAAAACATAACATTAGAAGATGCGATTCAAATATTAGATGAATCAAGTAATAGTACAAATAAATTAATTCGTAAAATAAATGATGATTTAAGTATTAGAACAGGCAAATATGGTGATTATATATTTTACAAAACAGATAAAATGAAGAAACCTCAATTTTTGAAATTAACTAATTTTGAAAACGATTACAAAACATGTGATATCAAATTATTGAAAAATTATATAATAGAAAATCATAAAATAGTTGTAAAATAGATTAATTATTAAATATGTGTACAAATAAGAGAAATGTGCTGTATTGTACAAACTTTTAATAATATATTCATAAAAAATTTTATAAAGATTTCAATTAAGAAGTATATTTTAAAATAAATATAGTAATAATAATTTTATATTTTTTTTATAAATTTATTATTAAATATGTGTACAAATAAGAGAATATACTGTATTGTACAAACTATTAATACTATTTTAATATTTTTTATTAATATATTATTAAATAATGATTATTTACCGAAATTATTGATTGATAAAAGGTTTTCTAACTTCATATTTTTTTATTTGATTAGATATTTGATTTATTTCTAATGTAAAAGTAATATTATAATTATTAAAATCAACAGGAATATCGTTATCATATTTAAATTCAAATTTAAGTTTTTCTAGAGCCGTTATTGGTGGTTGAAAAAAACTTATATTTGAATAATTTGATTCAAAATTGTGGAAATTTTGATTATATTCATTTTTAATAATAGGTATTTTAACAAAAACAGAATTTACTAAACCAACATTAGAATTATTGTTGGTATTATTAATATAAGGTAATATAGAATCGGCTTTGTTATATTTGTCAATTGACATAACAATATTTCTATTATTATCAATATCAACAAAATTATCAGAATTAATTCCAATTCCATTTTTTATATTAACAATTCTAGGATTTCTATAATCAAATATATTGTCAACCTTTTCATATTTATTGAACCCTAAAATATAGCCCAAACCCCATTTAGAATGCTGTTCATATACACATTTAGAATTACAATTTATATATGATATATCATGAAAGGATAAACTACAATCAGTACTTGTAGTAGAAAATTCAAATTTATTATAGGTATCATCATAATTTAAGGTTAAATTGTTACCATTAATATTATTAATATTATTAATAGTATTTTTTAATTTATTAATAGTATAATATCCATCAGGTATATTAATAATACTATCTGTAGAACCTTTTGTCAATCTAAATTTATTATTTTGTAATTCTTCAGATATATTGTACAAATTAGAAGGAAATTGAATATTTAAAAGTCTAATAGATTCAACATTTTTATAAGCTTGAGGCATATTGATTTCAAAAGAATTAGCATTAGGATATTTTTGAATATTTCTATCATCAGAATTTATATAAAGAATTTTAGAATCTAAAATAAAGTTTTGATTTCTTGAAATTAGATTATTATATGACATATTTATAAAATAATATAATAAAATATATTATATTATTAAATTAAAAATGCCAGAAAACTCAAACCCTGAACCCACAAGTATTAGAGGTCAAACTCCAAGTGGTAATACCTCAAAGGTATCAATTACGGAAAATTATAGTGGAGTATTTGCATTGGGATTAACAGAAAATATACATTTAAATATGATAGTAATATTTTCAATAGGATTATTTGGTTTAATAATAAAACTTTTTTTTGCTCCTAGTAAAGATATGTATGGAAATATAGGACCAGCAAATACAAATATAGGTGGATATACATTATTATTTATATCATATGTAATACTTTTTTGTTCATTTTTTGGTGTAAATAATGTGCTTAATATGAGTGCTTTGAATAAAAAAGTTGAAAAAGATAAGCCATCTGTACAAAAATTGATAAAATTATTTTTACAAAATAGAGAAATAATGGGATTATTATTACCAATAATAATTGTCAGTATATTAATAATATATATAATATTTTTGAATTTCAAACATTTTGAAAAAATAAATAAATTAGGTGGTGTACCACCTATATATAATACATATGAATTTATATCAACATTGTTATTTATAACAGTAACAATAGTTATTTACAAATATTCATGGGAATATGTATTTAGAAAAGATAGACGTTTATCAATGATAAAATGGGCTGCTATATTATTATCTAATTTCAACATGTTTATATTATTAATATTACATATAATATTAGAATTTTATACATTAGGTTCAAATGAATATATATCACAAAACACATAAAAAATTATATATATATTTTTTATAATATGTATTTTTTAGGAAAAATAAATTTGAATGTAATACCATAGCTAGTATTAGATTCCCAAATTCCCGAAATTTTTAAAACAATATTTTCTAATATATTAGAATAATTATCAATACTATTATTTACAAATATATTTTGAATAGAATTATCATATGAATTGTTACAATGATTATCATAAGAAATATCAGAATAATAATTATTAGAATATACGGAATAATTTTCAATTTGATTATATTTAATACAATTTGTATTTAATAAATCATTAAGTTTATATGTTGGTTTTTTATTAATATTAATAAATTTATCTAATAAACTTTTTTCAAGCAATTTTATTTTATTTATGAGTATACTATTGTCTTTATAATTAATATCAATATTATTATTTTTAAAATTGATAGAACTGTTTTTAAAATGAAAATCAACAAAGACTCCATTTAATGAAAATATATTATTAGAATATATAATTTTATAATATTTACTATTAGGAATTATACTATTATTTATAGGATCAGATATTATAACATAATTAGTGTCAATGTTATCAATATTTTCAGTTAACATAAATTTAAATATTTATATATATAGATATAAATATTTAAACAATTTTTAAATAATAAATATATACTTGTAGATGTTTACAAAAAAATTATATAATACAAACAACAACAATAATAATAATATTAATAATAATAATAATAATAATAATATTAATAATATTGATAATATTAATAATACAAAAGAAAATATAAAAAAATATGAAACAGAAAAAACAAAAAAAAACAGCAATGATCAATTTATGTTTAATAACATATTAATATATGGACCAAAGGGAAGAGGTAAATATACATTAGCATTAGATATAATAAAAAAATATAGCGAATCTAATTTAAATTATCAAAAAAAAATGACAAATATATATAATAAAAATGATTATAATATAAAAATAAGTGATATACATTATGAAATAGATATAGATTTATTAGGTTGTAATTCAAAAACCTTATTTAATATATTATATAATAATATAATAGATAATATTCAATTGAAAAATAAAAAAGAAGGAATAATATTATTAAAAAATTTTCATAATATAGATTATGAATTATTAGATATATTTTATAGTTATTTACAAAAAATAATGTTTTCAAAGTTTAAGTTAAAATTTATAATTTTAACAGAACATATTAGTTTTATAACCAATGATATTCTTAATATTTTTAAAATAATTTATATAGAAAAAATACCAAAATCAACATACAAAAAATTATATAAAGCCAAAGATATTGATAAAATAAACAATTTAAATTATTTAAGATATAATATAGATTGTAAAATATTATTAGAACCTTATAAAAATATATGTGATAAAATTATAGATACTATAACTTCTAAAAATATTGATTTTAATCAAATAAGAACTTACATATATGATTTATTAATATATAATACAAACATATATGATGCATATTATTACATATTAGAAACATTGATAAAAAAAAATTTATTAAATAAAACTAATATTAATTCTAACGATTTATATAATAACACTGTTATATTTTTTATGTATTATAATAATAATTATAGACCTATTTTTCATCTTGAAAATTATATTTATTATTTAGTTAAAGTTATTCATAATATATGATAAATTTTTCATGATTCAGCTTGTGTTGTTTTCCTTACTTTTTTTACTACTTTCTTTTTTGGAACTACTTCTTCAACTGGTGCTGATTCTACTTCTACAACTTTTTCTTTTACTACATCTGGTGTTGATTCATCATCACTACTATCATTTACTAGATTTGTTGATTCTTCATCTTCTGTTTTTTCTTCAGCGGATGCGTTTAGTGTTTTTAGTTCATCAGTGTTTAGAACAATATGACACTTACCAGAAAGAGAAGGTCGGGGTTTTACAACACACTGAAATAGTTTGAATGTTACACCAAACTTACCATTTGCACACCAAATACCACCACACTGAATAATTGTTGCAATGTTTGAACCTTTTGTAATTAGATCTGCAATTTTAATATCGTTATCATTTGGATATACTAAATCACTTGTTTCATTGTAAATTTCTACATTTTTAAATTCACCCTCCCAATATGGAATCTTTACTTTTAGTGTAGGCGAACGACTGTAATCAAATTCACCTGTATCTTTATCTTTTGGATATTTTAGAATTGGTGTCCACAGTGCATCTACTACATCTGCTGACATTTTTGGTTTATTAAACCACTCTTTACAATTTACAATTGCATCCGCCTTCACTTTATTTTCAAAAGTTTGCATATTTTTTAGAAAACTTGTTGTATTTTCATTTGCATATTCATCTTTTGGAAATTGAAGAGCTAGATCATATGTATTTGCTTTCGATTTTTCATCTGTATATTCATTTACACCCCAAGTAAGCATTAGTGGGGTGCTAATGTAAGTCGCTTTCATTGTGCTTTTATTAAGAATAGAAATTGATTTTCCACCACTATTGTTTGTTTTTACACTCGAATAGGTAAGATCAGTTTCAGGATTGAATTCAACACCGTTTAGAATAGCAGCAGACATTATTATTTTAGATATACATATTATATATGATATATATTTAAATCAATTTTTTTTATATTTTATTTTTTTTATTTTTTTTATTATCATAAATGGTTAGTTCTTTTTATATATATTTTTAATAATATAATATAATATATTATATTATTAAAATTTAAAAAATGTTATATCATTAAACACGACGATTTACATTACATTTATTACATAAAATATTTCTAAATTTTCCTGTTTCATGATCATGATCTAATGTTCTTTTTCCTTCACCTGTATTACCTTCACATAATTCACTATTACATAAATCACATTTCCATGTTGATATATATCTTGTATAAATTTCCTCAAATTCTTCTTCACTATCAAATTTTACACCTCTTTGTTTCCATTTAGTTTTTCTGTCTATTTTTTTAACATTATCTCTATTTTCACCATTTCGTCTTAACTTATCATAAGTAGCTTTTTCTTCCTTTCTTTCACTGTCTCTATTTTTTTGTCTTTCAAGAATTTTATCTCTATGTTTTGAATATTTTTTTTTATCATATTCTTTTGATTTTGCAAGTTCTTCAGGAGTCATATCGGCTCTTTTTTTGTTAGG
>TARA_B100000674_G_scaffold492933_1_pt1 | contig 14532 bp, 10 predicted proteins | sample TARA_B100000674 | Tara Oceans TARA_B100000674 (sample SAMEA2622759) | marine metagenome | biome: marine biome (ENVO:00000447); feature: surface water layer (ENVO:00002042); material: "saline water (ENVO:00002010), including plankton (ENVO:xxxxxxxx)" | depth 5 m
GGGTCAATTTTGTGGTATCTTTCAAAACCAATTCCTAAAGATGTAAAAAAAAGAAAAAGGTTTTATAGAAATCTGTTACTCATTATCTTTATTCCTTTAATTATAGTTGGAATATTAGTGATACATTCTCTGAATAATATGTCTATTGATATTTCTCTGGATGATTTTGTAGACGCAGCTGAATAAATTATCTATAAAAGTTTTTCTAATCAGCTTTGAATAAAGATTGTTTGCTAGAAATTAATTTTTTATTGGTTGTAATCCTGTTACCCCAACTTTTTTCTCTACAAAAATCTAACCTTCTTTAGAAGAATTTACTGATTACCAGTACTAATGTCCGTATATCTTTACTTTAGTTTATTAAATAATGATATCCATAACAAAGTACTGAGTAACATCCAGAATAAAGAACAGAAATTTAGAAAATTTTCATTACCAAATTCTTTATTACCACTAGCTATTTCTTTGCTTAATAGATATAGTAGTACAGGAAAAACTAAGAAAGTAATAATACTTACTGTTATACCACTTTTTCTGAACTTGTCAATTTTTTCATTTAATTCCATAGTTGATATTTATTTTACAACAAACTTACTTAAAAAATAAATACTCTTTTTTTTAAAATGGAAAACAAAAAAATCCAATTATTTTCTTAAGTTTGTTTTAGTAGATTGATTAGCTGACCCTAATATATTCTCTTAAAAATTCCCATAATTTTCTGTATTATTGTAGCATGAAAAAACTATTACTACTTTTATTATTTGTTCCTTTATTAGTTTTTTCTCAGAATGAGAAAAGGTTAGCATTGGTTATTGGTAATTCAGATTATGATAAGGGAGAATTAAAAAACCCAGTAAATGACGCTAAATTAATCTATGAAACTTTAGATGAATTAGATTTTGAGGTCATGTTGTCTTATAATTTAAAGACCAGAGATGATTTTATTGATGTGATTAGAGATTTTCATAATAAAGTTGATTCTTTTGATGTATTTATGATTTATTATGCTGGACATGGAATTCAAGTTGATGGCATTAATTATTTAGTTCCAACTCAGGTAGAACTGAGAGGAACACAAGATGTTATAGATTATTGCATTCCAGTTAATAGACTAATGTCATATCTGAAGGGTGGAGCTGAAAACAAAACTACTATTTTGGTGTTAGATGCATGCAGAAACAATCCATTTGAAAATACTTGGACTCGTTCAATACAAGGTCAAGGATTAGCTAAAATTAATGGGCCGTCAGGAACATTTATTGCATATTCTACTGATTATGGTGAGGTTGCTTCCGATGGAGATAAAGAGAATTCAGCATATTGTTTGGAATTATCAAAGAACTTACTGAAAGAGAATATTACTATTGAAACTGTTTTTAAGAATGTTAGATCTAGTTTATCTGATATGGGTCGTCAAATGCCAGTAGAAGAGAATAGATTAATTGGAGATTTGATGCTAAATTACAAACCATTTTTTGACATGAAAGATTTTATGGAACTTTCATGGATGCAACGTGAGTTAGAATTTCAACATCAATCAGGAAAATATCAGTTTTCATCAAGTGATGACAACCCTGTCAAGCTTGGTGATATCTTAAACGATTTATTACATATCAGAAAAGATGAAGTTGGTATTCTGTCTATAAATAATGGCAAACTAATAACAATTTCAGACATTGATTCTATTTGGAATTACAATCTTTTAAATCGATACCATAATTTAAATGGAAAAGGATCGTATAAAGAAAGAGGTGTTTCAGGATTATCAGCTAATGAAGTTATTACTTTGTCTTATAGGGATAGATACGCTACTAATCCTGAGGAAATGAACGATAAATCAATATCAAAAGTTGAGGCTATCTTAATAATTCACTTATCATATCCATATGGATTAAGAGATAAGGCTTTTTATGTTAATGCTACATTTTGTAAGCCTACAATTCATTTAGAAAGAGGTAAGTCAGGAATTTCTCCACAACCAGAAAGTTTCTCAATTTTAATGACACATGATGTTAGAAATAGGGAAATTAATAAATCTTTATATGAGAATACAATGCAAGAGATATTAAAGAAAGTAGATCGTGAAGCTTATGACTCTCTTTCTTATTTAGATAAACATTTACTAGATATGATATCTTATCCTGATATTTCACAGGATTTCTATAGCGGAAAGGCTGTTCTAAAAGAAAAAAGATACTGGGATGCGATTAAGTATTTTGAGAATGTCCATAAGTATCTCTCTCAACAATGGTGGAGTGGAGAAGAGTGGAATAATAAAAAAACAAAACTGTTTACTGAATGCTCCTATCTAATAGGCTGGTGTTATTATGAATTAGGCTTTTATGAAAAAGCTCTTTATCATCTTGAATATTGTTATGACAATGATAAAAGAGAAGAATATGTAATGGAGTATATAAATTGCCTAATAGCTAATAGAGATTTTAGATCAATTTATATAACTGAGAAAGAGTTACGTTATGAAATGGAGAAGGAACAAGGTGATATAAATATAGAATATGTTTTATTTCTTTGGAGAAGAAAAGCGTATCTTGAGATTGAGTTTAAACAATATGAGAAAGCTAAAGAAATTTTAGAGTGGATTATTTCAATCAACCCTAATGATAAAGTAGCTTTACAGGAATTAGAATATATTAAAAGTTTAGGAAAGTAATAGAGATATTTTTCTTAATTTTTGTATTAGTAGATTGCTTAGTGGTGCATAAAGCGGAGCAATTTTTAGTTTTAAAGCTTGCTGTAATCATGTAAATAGAGTGTAGGTTGTAATCCTGCTACCCCGACTTTTTTCTCTTTTATATTTCCTATAATTTTTTATATCATTGTAATATGAAAAAGTTAATATTTATATTTTTTCCTCTGTTCGCGTTTTCGCAGGGACAAGATGATGTCTTTAGATATATTGATGAATTTAAAAAAAATCCAAAAATATTATACGCAGATTTGTCTAGAGAATATATTTATGATGGACATACACTAGTGTTGCCAAGAATTTCGGATAAACAATTTGACTTATTATATGAACATATTGTTTCTTCAGAAGTAAGTGATTGGCATATTTCATGGAGAGGAGTTAATCTATATTTTAATGGTCATTGTATTCTTGGTGATTGTATTTGGGGTAAAAGTGTCTATTTTAATGAGGACTTATTAATAAAGTCCGCATTTAAAGATAGTATAGATAAAAATTTAGTTGAGATATATTCAAAAAGATCGGAGAATTATAAACATATAATTAATGATAGGTTTCTTATAGAAGGAAGTTCACCTCCAGAATATTTTGAAGATAAAAATTATAAGTATCTAATTGATTATAATTTTCAGAAACAAGAGTATAAATTAGGTGTTTGGCACATAGAGGATAATTTTTTAGATAATCCGATTAAAATTTATTTTAATGGAAAATATCAGAGTGATGGACAATTAGGAGCTTATAGTATTAATTTTTATGAAAGAAATTTTTTTGGTTTTCCTATTGAATTAATATCATTTTATGACGGCAGTTCAATGGGGGTTGAAGATCCTTATGTTTTGTCAGTTTGGCAAGAAGATTTTAAAAATATAGATTTTAGTTTAATTCCATCAGATGCTCGTGTCACAAAATTAATTAGAGTAACAAATTATTTTAAAAAGTAATTTTTAATAAGAAATTCCAATTAATTTTTTAAGTTTGTTTTAGTAGATTGATTAGCGGTGCAAAAAACGGAGCAATTTTTAGTTTAAAAGCTTGATGTAATCATGTAAATAGAGTGTAGGTTGTAATCCTGTAAAATATTATATCATAGAAAAAGACAATAATGACGATAGGTATAAAATTAGATTGGATAGAAACTTAGTTAATTTTATAGAATACTAAAATGGAACATTTAATGTGGCTTGGTGTTAATTCTGAAGATAACCTTATTGGTTGCCATTCTGTAGACGCTATGAGTATTCTTCCATTTTTAAGGGGTAGAGATTTTCAAATTGAAGAATTATTTGGAGATAAAAATAATATTGAAAAGAATTTATTGTGGGAGAATGAAGAAAGATTCTGGGTGAGAGAGAATCATTATATTGAAATATCTTCATTAATTGAAGAAGATAATTCTGAACAGATATCTTCAATAATAATAAATTTTGATAATGGTGATAGATTAAATTTTTGTCGTGGCCACTTGATTGTGAAATTATCAGATAATAAATCATTGAAGAAATGTACAGTAAGACTCTTAGAACAATATGGGTATTTTGCTGCTGAGAAAATATGGGATTTTGTAAGTAAACAAGATTATGATATGCCTATTTACTATGTTTTAGGTATGGAAGAAAAAGACTTGGATGATAGCTTAGAAAGGATGAGAGATGAAGGGCTTCAAGTAGCAGAATTTCACTCAAAATTAGGATCATAAGATCTACAAGAAAGAGAAATTCGGGGTAGCAGTATATTTTCTGTATTATTGTAGTATGAAAAAACTATATATTGATAAAGCGATATGAGTATGAGTGAAGTGATGGTGAAATATTTTAACCCTGAAAATCTTAAGTTAGCATATTTAAGAGTGGTGTGTTGGAATGATAAAACTGTAAAAGATAGAGTTGGTATTCGAGCTTTTGGTATTAATTTAGAAGAAAACTGTAAGGTACTTTCTAAAAAGATTTATGATAATAAATATAATCCTTCCAGAGGATTTAAGTTTTATGTGCCTAAGTCTTCATATACATTAAGAACAAAGACCCTTTTGTATATAGAAGACGCAATATTGTATCAAGCAATCGCGAATAAAATTGCTGAGAAAAGTTATGGAATTTTAAAACAGCAGGAACAATTTGTTTTCGGTAGTGTATTAAATCCAAATGTTCAGATCGGAGAACAGCTACTTAATACAAAAGAACCAAATTTCTTTTTCTTTAATTTTTGGCAGAATTTATTTCAAAAATTTAAAGAGTCTGTAATTCATAGCATAGAAGTTGATAAGGTTAAATATAAATTTGAAACTGACATAACAGGTTTTTTTGATTGTATACCACACTATAACTTACTAGAAATCTTGTCTTCACAATTTAAAGTAGAAGATGAAATATTGGATATTTTATCTAATTGTTTAAATATTTGGTCTGGAACTCGAGATGGTATTACTCCAGGAGTTGGAATTCCTCAAGGTCCTGTGCCATCATTTTTATTTGCAAACTTATTATTACACGGTTTAGATAAGAAAATAATAAATAAAGGTTTAAAATATTATCGTTATATGGATGATATTAAGATTTATGGTTATAATGAAACTGAATTAAAGTATTCATTAATTGTAATTGACAAGTATTTGAAATCTGTTGGACTTTCCATAAATTCAAAGAAAACATCTATTGAGAAGATTAATGAGGAAAAGGAAGATGCAACAATTAAGGAATTGAAGAAAATTTCAGTTTTTAGTTCTTATGATGATTTTGACTTTGATATTTCAGATTTAATAGATATTGACGATATTCCTAGTTTTGATAAATTAGATGTTTCTGAAATAAATACTGATACTTTAGATAAAGAAACTTCTAAGTTAAGTGATCAAGAGGACATGAGTCCTGAATTTGACATGTCAGATGTTGAGGTGCTGACAGATAAAGATGAGATAATTTCCTATTGGGAAAAGAATATTAAAGAAGTAGAGAATAATCTCCCTCTTCTCTTTGCTAATTCTAATTTATCAATTGATGATTTAGAATTAAATGAAGGGGTAGGTGATATTGATGTAATTCAACTTAGTTCAAAGTATGGTGTAAGCTTGAGATATTTATCTGAAATTAAAGATAATATACAGCCTAATAATAATTTATTAAAATATTGGATATTTTGTTATAAGAAGTTTTTTTGGAGAGCAAATAATATAGGATTAACCTTAGTTCATTATAAGCAAAATGAAGAATTAAAAAGGTCTTTAATTAGTTTGTTATCTGATGGCTTCCAGATGTATGAATGGGCAAGATACTTTGCAATACAGACCCTTTCATTCAGTCAGACTTTTACTGATAGAGAATTAAGGTCGGTATTTTTCAATTTACTTAAAAAAGAAAAAGATCTTGTGAAAATTTCTCTATATAGATTGTTGTACATACACTCAAAAAGTTCTCAGTTTGAGTCTTCAATTAACCTTCAATTAAAAACTGAGGAAAATCACTATTTAAAACTTATAGTTACAGATTTTAAAAGAAGTGATAAAGATGATAATATAAACTTGTCAGATTTCATTAACACAATAGGATTATGAAATATACAGATTTAAGAAAGGATATAAAAAGTAAATTATCTGAGGAATTTACTCTAAAAGAATTTTATGATAATTATCTAAATCATGAGATAGCTGAAGGATATAGAAATCTTTCTGATAAATTTCTTGAGGCTCTGTATGAAGATTTAAATGGTAAAGAATTGGATTTTGATGTGCAAAAATTCTTGTCAGGACAGTATAGAAATTCTAATGAATATGCGAAAGATTGTGTGCATATGGCTTATCCATCTCATAAAATGTACGGGCTTAGAGTTAAAGGTTGGACAGATTCTGCTTTAAAAGCATTTGATAGTTTTTTATTAATATATATACAAGATTATTTGAAAGAAGAGATTAAAGGTCCAGGTAAAGAGAGAGATAAATATCATCACTTAATTGAGAAAGGTGGGTCAGATTTATTAATTGGTCAGTCTTTTGATACAATATATCTACAAAGAAATGCTTTCACACATGTTGAGTTTAAAGATGAAAATGGGGTGAGGAAGCAAAGACCATTATCTAAAAAACGTATCAGAGGTATGAAAAACATTATTTTAGAGCAATTCTCCATAGCTTTACATGCTATTGAGTTAGAATTGGTTAAAAGGGAGGTAAAAAAGTAAGAATAATGAAAAAAAAATCTTACAATAGTTTAAGTGGATTACAAAAACTAAAAAAGGAAATTAGTAAAAGTGAAAATGATGATTTAATTAATGAACTAAAAGAATTATGGAAGATAACTGAGGCTTCTCTTATTGGACAAGTTATTGTTAATCCAAAAAAAGAAGGAAGTTTTTTATTTGTTAATATTGAAACTACTAATAGAGAAAGAGTTAAATATCCAAATAATAAAGATGTAGTTCTGATAATACCAAAGAATTTAGAAGTAAAACCAATGAAAAAATATAAATTTTCCTTCAAGATATCTCCATCTAAATATAGAACTCAACTTAAACAACCTCATCATATTATTGTTGATCATTTAAAAGATGTTAAGGTATTAGATGATTTTTATAGTAAAGAAGGTAAAAGTTTTATCAATAATTTAATTAAAAAGGATGAAGAGGATTATCTTAGAAACTCAAGTATTGCTGGTAAATTATCCAGAAGTCTTGACTCACTTCTAAATGAGATAAATAAGAAGCCTGAGACATTTGTTTTTGAGTTAATACAAAATGCTGATGATTATCCCAACGCAAATAAAGATAATACTGAGCTAAAATTTACGATAACAAAAGATCATTTAGTATTTTCTCACAATGGTATGGAATTCTCAAAAGAGAATGTAATAGCAATTTCCGATATTGGTTCAGATGATAAGAAAAATAAAGAAGATAAAATTGGTTTTAAAGGAATGGGGTTTAAGTCCATCTTTAAATTTTCAAATCATGTTTGGATTAAATCAGGAATTTTCTCTTTTAAATTTGATGAGAATTATTATGGAAGAAAGGTATTAATTAATGGTGAAAAAAACCCTAATTACTGTAGTCATAGTATGCCTTGGCAGGTATTGCCTATTTGGAATGCTCCACCATTGTACTATTTAGAAAAGAAAGAACAAAATCTTTTAAAGAGTCCTGTTTGTATTTTTATTCGTCCAAATGGACTATCTACTGTTGATAGAATAGAAAAGTTGTTAGATATTGAAAAAATGTTTTTAAAAACATTTAAAAATGAAGATAGAATCTTTTTGTTTCTGAGAAATGTTAAAAAGTTAGAATTTTCTGGTAAAAAATCAAATTTTACAACAATACTCAATAGGGAGAAATGGAGTGTTAGTAAGTTGAAGAAATTAGATATACCAACTGAAATAAGAGAGAGAATTAACCTACAGTCAGAATCAGAAGTTAGAATTCCTAAGAAATATGGAACAATTTCTGCAACCGAGATTACATTTGCTACCAAGAGGGATAACACAGAGATACAAAAAACAGATGACGCTAAGATATTTGCGTACTTGCCCACTAATTGGAACCTAGGTTTTAATTTTCTTGTTAATGGTAATTTTATTCCTGATGGGTCAAGAGAGGAGTTGTTTGAGGATATTGAATGGAATCTTTATTTAATGCAGGAAGCTGGAAGGTTGTTTGTTCAATGGATTAGTGACATGATAACTGAACTTGACAATTCATCTCCTTATAAAATATTACCCGATTTAGATAATATTATTAGGAATGAAAAGAACGATAAAAAGTTAAAGTTTTTAGAACAATTCAAAGTTGGAATGCAAAATGGAATCTTAGAAACCCCTTTTGTTTTGGATATAAATAAAAAACTTTGTTTATTAAATGATATTATCATTGATAAAACAGGTTTTTCAGAAGTTCTAGGTGAAACTATTTTTAAGCAAGCATTCAATATTGACAAGAATATTCTTCAAAAAGAGATAAAAAACAAATCATGGTTTGATAATCAATTATCAGGAACTCAAGTTGAAATATTTGATTGGGATACATTAAAAGAGAATAGTGCTGAACTAACGTCAATTCTAAAAGACCCAATTACTAATGTAAAGTTTATTAATTTTCTTATTTCATCTGAAAAAATTTATGATTTTAAGGATATAGCTTTTGTTTTAACCAAAACAGGGGATTTAGAAAAACCTTCAAATGTTTATATTAATATTACAGATGAAGATCTATCATTTGTAAGTAAGCTAGATGTGCATCAAATGAATGCTGAAGTAAAGAGTGGGATAATTGGTGAGTATAAAAATTACTTTATAGAGTATGACGGATATAAGTTTATTCAAGATGAAATTATTTCAAAGACAGATTTTGTTAATGGAATTATAAAAACTATTGAAGTTTCAAAAGAATTAATTAATTATTTATTAAAGTTTGATCTCAGTTTTAATCCTAAAGATAGAATGCGTCTTAGAGATATTCATATCTATAATCAAAATTTAGAGTTATGTCAAGTTGATAATATTTATATTTTTAGTCATAATCTAAAAGATCTAATAGATAACCAATGTTTGTCAAAAGATCATTACAGTATTGCATCAGACAAGTATTCTGATGTTGAAAACAAGTTTTTGAATAGCATTGGAGTAAAACCAGTCAACCAAGTAGAATTTATAAAAAACCAAATTTGTACAAGTATTAATATGATAAATGATCATATTGAACAATTAGATGATAATTTAAAATTAGAAGCAACTCAAGGCTTAATTGAGTTGATAATGAATAGTAGTGAAGGCTTTAGTGAGATTGATGCAAATAGTATTTTTTCTGCTTGTAAAAACTTAAAAATTCTAACAACAGAGAATGATTTAGTATCTTTAAAAGAATGTTATCTTTCGTATGAGTATACGGGAAATAGGGATATTGAAAATCTTATGGAAGGATTTTCTGAGAAATCCTTTTCTTTTGTTTCTCCTTCATATCTTTCTCTTTCTAAATATGATAAAAAGGAATGGAAAAAAACTCTTAAACTTCTTAGATGCTCTGATGATCATTTATCATTTGTAAAAAATGAACTGCTTAATATGTTAGATGAATTAAATGAAAATCAGATTGTAAATGCAACAAAATTAATTTTTAAATATCACAACAAATTGGAGAAAGAGTTAATTTCTTTGAACTACTTTCCTGTGCTAACTAAATCAGGTATTGTTAATATCTGTGAAGATCAAGTATATCTTGGTAAAGAGTATTATCAGGGACTAGATTCTGAAATAGAAAATTTGATTGAAAATTGTTTATCAGATTATAGTATCTCAAATAAATATACCATTAATAAATATGAGGAATGGAAAAAGTTTTGGTTATTAATTGGTGATTTTTCTGAACAAGAAAATGATGAAATAATAGAAGATTGCTTTAAGTATTTGAATGATAATGAGTTTGCTATTGATATTCAGTTAGATTCTATTTTAAATTGGATGAAAGCACATCCTAATCTGTCTGAAGGTCATTTACCTACCTATATTCATAAAAATTTAGTTACTCCTAATTTAAATGAAGAGCTTTGTTATAGTAGCCAACTGTTTGATAATAGCCTTAAGGATATTGTTAAGGATAATGAAAGAGTGTGCTCTATTGATCTTAGTGATTATCCTACTATACAAGAATCTCTTGGGTTGCGTCTTATTTTAGATTTTGAAACTTGTATCAAAATATTAGAGAGGAAAGAATCCTTAACTTGGCTAAATGAGAATAAAATAATAAATAGAATTTATACACTGCTTACTGAAGAACATGAGTGTTTCTCCGAAGATTTTATTGTTAACGGGAGGGTGATGAATCAAGAAAAAGAATGGGTATTAATCTCAGATCTTTTTAGTATTGAAGAAGTTTTTAGTGAAAAATTAGGTGTTAAAAAATGTAAACACATCATTCATAAAGATTTTAATAAATTATCCTCAGAATTAAAAGTTGTAGAATTGACGGAAGAAGATTTTGAATTTAATCCAATTGGAGCAGAGCAAAATATTCAATTAAAAAACACTTTGTTGGATAGGATGAAATATATTTCCTTTATTAAAGATCAAGACTTGTATGGTGAAATAGAAGATAATTTAAAAGAAAAAATTAAACCGATATCTTTAAAGAAATGCAAGAAGATATCATTACAATTTGAAGAAATAAAGAAAAATGATTTCTCTTTCTGGGCAGATGAGGATCAATCAATTCTGTATTATATTGGAAATTGGAAAGAGTTCTCAGCTGCAAAGATGTTTGAATGGATATTTCAGTATCTTGAGTTATCAGGGGATGGCATAAGGAGAGCATTTGAAAGAATTCTTTTAGCTCACGATCATTTAGAGATTATAGAGTACCTTAAAGAAAATGGATTTAATAAAATTCCAAAAGAATGGGAGATAGAAGAGGAGGTTAAGGTAAAGGAGGTAGATGTGGTTGAAGAGGAAATAGAAGAAGTGAAGAATACTGAAGTATTTCAAGTAAATTATAGTGAATCTGAAATAGCTTATTTAGAAAGTGTTATTACCGGTGAAATTGATTTTGGTGAGTCAGATCAATTTGACATCAATAGAAATGCGATTTTCCGATCAATATTATTTTTAAGAGATGAGGGGTATATTATTCTTGAAAGTACCTTAGAGAGCTTTATGGATAATAATGAGAAACAATTTAAACATGAAAATGGTGACGTTTCATGTTTCATTATAAGATCTGCAGTTAAAGGTGTTTTGTTTTTAGATCCTTCAAGTTGGGAAAAATTAGACAGAGAGGATATTTCATTACTTATTTATCAAGGTGGAGAAGAGATAATAAGGATAAATTCTAAGGAGTCATTAATTAAAGATTACACAGATTTTAATAAGTTTGGGCTTGTAAGAGTTGGTGATAATTTTGATTTTGATGTAAATGATTTTGATAATTTACTTTTTGAAAGAGATGATGCGTTTGTGAATGAAAAGTATGATAAATATAAATTATTATTTTTATTAAATGAAAATGAACATACTCATACTTTTATCGATATTTTTAAGAGTATTGGTGGAGAGAATGATTCAAAATAATTCATAATATGAAGTTATCAAGAAAGAGTCAAATAAAATTTTATAGGAAAGAATACGAAGCAATCCTTGAAGAATATAACTCGTATCTAAATTCTGGTGTTAAAGATCTGATAATTGATGATGAATTATTTGTTGGAAAATATGAGTATACAGACGATAAAAGAGGAAATGTTGTTTTTAGTTTTAACAAACAAAATGTGCCTTTAATTAAAGTGCCTTATACAGCATTAAGTATGAAGTCTGAATATTCAGATCCAGACAAATTAAATAATATCAAATACATTAATTTTAGACCAAAAGCAAGAAAATTTTCTAACTCATTACCAATCTTTTATTATCCTAAGAAATCAGATTCTACAAGATTATTAATCGGTTTTCATGATATTGAAGTTGGATTTGAAAACTATTTAATCAAAGGTCAAAATGTATTCTTTGGAAGAAAAGATCCTCCTTTAGAATATTTAAAAAATTTGATTAAGATTACAGAAAATCTATCAGAAGAAACTAAAGCAGGTGAAATTCTGGATTTTGAGTATTTCAATAAGGAGTTTAGCCCAACTAATCTAGATGATTCCGATTTTTTTTATAAAAAATTTATTGATAGCCATTTAGAAGAAGATGTAGTAATAATTCAAGGGCCACCAGGTACAGGTAAAACTAGCTTAATTTCCAAAGTTTGTAACTTCTTGTTAGATAATGATAAGTCTGTGATGTGTACAGCTTTATCAAATAGGTCTTTACTAGAAGTTTCTGAAAAAGATATATTTATTGATAAGCTTCATCAAAAGAAAATTAAAAAGACAAACCTTAATATTAATGAACAAAGAATTGTGCCAAACTTAGTTAATTGTAAAGATATTTTTTCTGAAAAGGGGGTGTTATTGCTTACTACTTATTACAAGATGTCTTCTGAAGCTGTAAAGTTACCTAAAGAACCTATTTTTGATTATATTATTTTAGAAGAAGCAAGTCAATCTTTTTTAGGTACAATAGCTGCTTGTAGATTGTTAGCAAGAAAGCTTGTTATCATTGGCGACCCAAAACAATTGCCACCAGTTATTAATCAAAGAAATCCAGAAAATATTAGTAAAAGTATTTCTATACTTACTAAAAGTTTAGAGATGTTTGCTTCTAATGTATCATGTCCAAAATACAGATTAACATCCACTTATAGGTTAACTAAAAGGGCAGCTAAGCAAACAGGTATTTTTTATGACAACAGTCTGAATTCTAAATCAATCATAAAGAAAGGGACTTCAATCCTTAATAATCTACCATCTTGTTTTAATCCTGATGGAGGAACATCAATTGAATATTTTAACTTGAGAGATAATGAGAGTTCTGCCTTAACTTTTGTTTTAGGTTTATGTAAAAAATTAATAGATAAAGATAAAAACTGTAGAATTGCAATATTATCACCATATAGAAAGGGTGTTGGTTCAGTGAAAACCCTTAGGAATTTCATTTATCCACAAATGGCAGAAAACAATAATAACATTGATATAAATACAATAGATGGAGTGCAAGGTATGACAACACAATTTACAATATTATTTATCCCTCCAAGAGGAGAGAGTTTCTCTTTTAATTTAAATAGATTTAATGTTGCTACCAGTAGATCTGAATTATGTACATTAATTGTAACTGATGAGATGTATAAGCAAATACTACCTGCAACTGGGCTAGTTAATAAATATCTGAAAGATATTTTTTCTTGATACTCTTTTATTGCTAGAAATGGATGATGAAGGCTTTGGTGATGGAGGAACACATGGTTCTTTTTCATCTGAAAAAGAACTCATTTATTATGTCAAGAAATCCGGAATAATTTTATTTAAAATTTATTTTAAAAGTTTTTTTTAATCAGAAAATCAATTTTTTTTAAGTTTGTTTTAGTAGATTGATTAGAGGTGCAAAAAGCGGAGCAATTTTTGGTTTTAAAGATTGATGTAATCATGTAAATAGGGTTTAGATTGTAATCCTGCTACTCCGACTTTTTTCTCTTTTATATACAATTTGATATCACCAACAGTCAGAAAAAAAGAATTCAACAGTATTGTCATCATAGAATATTGCTTGATGATTTATCGAATTCCCATTATAATTAGTTCTTTTGAGATCTTTAATTTTTTTTGAATTACAATCTATACAATCCTCATTCCATAAAGTTCCATCTTCCATTGCTTGTATATTTCTCTCTTTATTATTAGGAGTTTCCCATATACTGTTTGCATCTATTATTTTAAAAATTTCCTTATAATATTCTTGACTATTAAATTCAATAACAAATGTTTCATTACACGCAAAATACCCTCCTTTATAATTTATAAGATCTACTAATTTAGTGTCTAATTCAACTGAAAAATGTTGCATGAATCTATTAGAAAGGCTTTTGTCTTTATAACTGCAGCTTGCTAATAATAAGTATGTTAATATCACAGATAATATATTCTTCATTTTTTGAGGTTGAGTTACTTATATTTTAAATTTTTTGTTTGTTTAGATTTTTAATTTTTATTTGTTGTGTAATAATTACAACAAACATTATTAAAAAAATAAGAGGTGTAATAATAACAAATATATAAACATTTATTTCGTTATATGTTAACCCTAATAATTCAGCAAAGTTTACTAATATATCTACACACCAATTAAATATTTTATCTGTCATATCTTTTTAACGAGGAGATTCTAAAAATAGTATGTTATTTACAATAATTAGTGTATATAGAATTAACTAAATTATTTTTAAAAGTTTTTTCTAATCAGAAAATCCAATTAATTTTT
>TARA_B100000674_G_scaffold426632_1_pt1 | contig 14531 bp, 11 predicted proteins | sample TARA_B100000674 | Tara Oceans TARA_B100000674 (sample SAMEA2622759) | marine metagenome | biome: marine biome (ENVO:00000447); feature: surface water layer (ENVO:00002042); material: "saline water (ENVO:00002010), including plankton (ENVO:xxxxxxxx)" | depth 5 m
GGAAAACAAATTTGGTATTAATATGTGGGAGCTGGATGATGTTCTTTCTGCGCTTCAAGCATCCGAAAACATTGAACTTATCGGGTTGCATTTTCATATCGGTTCTCAGATAACGGATTTAACCTCCTTTAAAAATTTGACTTCAAAAATCAATAAAATTCAGGAATGGTTTTACTCACGGCAAATTATTGTTAAGGTAATTAATGCCGGAGGGGGATTAGGTATTGATTATCATAATCCAGATAATCAGATTCCTGATTTTGCCGAGTATTTTAGAATTTTTAATGATTTTTTGGAATTGAGGTCGGGACAAAAAGTTCATTTTGAACTGGGACGTTCTCTCGTAGGACAATGTGGATCACTGATTTCCAGAGTGCTATACATAAAAAATGGACTGAAAAAGAATTTTGCAATTCTTGACGCCGGTATGACGGAATTGATACGACCAATGTTATATAATGCTCACCATGAGATAGAAAATTTATCGTCTGCTTCGGGTGAGTTGGTAAAATATGACATAGTTGGTCCTATTTGTGAAAGTACAGATTGTTTTGCTAAAGATTTAGAGCTTTCTGAAACAAAAAGGGGAGATCTTTTTCAAATTAAATCTGCCGGTGGTTATGGCGAGGTCATGGCTTCTGATTACAACCTTAAAACGTTGCATAAAGCAAAGTATTCCGAATAATTTTCTCAGATAGTTTATGGTTTAAAAGGGAACTGTTTAGATTCCCTTTTTTAGTTAATCCTTAACCGCATGCCTATATATGCGTCTATTGCAGAAGTTGAATTTGGAACGATACTACCTAATATGTTATTTGTCCCTAACTGTATTTTTAAAGTGTTGAATAAATCTATATCTGTGTTAATTCCAAAATTGAAGGTGCTATACCCTCCATATGATGCAGTGACCCCTGGTTTAATATTGCGGAAGTTGAAATTTAATCCTGTTCTTAGGTAGGGGGTATAGTTTGCAAACAGCCTGTAACGAGCCAACACATCAAAATAGATTAAGCTCAAATTCTTACGGAAGTAAGCTGAAAAATCAACCGGTATTTTTCTAAATGTATTGCTGTTTGTTGTTGAAATTAAACTATCAATTGAACCTGCTTCACTCCAGACAGAGTCTGCCAGTTGAAAAATATTATCAATTTCAATTCCCTCAAAATTCAGGGTTGTATCCAGTTTAGCTGATGCAATGTTTCTCCAGAAGATACCACCTATATTTTCGGTGGAAAGAAATAATCTGGAATTTCGGTTTTGCAAGGAATAATATAAGTCCGCTTTGGCTCCAAGTCCCTTTAAGAAATTTGTACTTGTTGTATCGGATAGGAACATTGAACTTTCTGATAGATTGATTTCCAGGTAATCTCCGTTTTCTTCTGTAAATAAGGATCCTTTCTCGAAATCAATGGAGGTGTTTCCATGACCAATTAAAAAACCTAAATCTGCCCAGATACTGGATTTCATTTTTTTATTAATCATAGATTGACCAAATGAAAATTCTACATACGAGTAAGCTAAAGAATTAAAACTGGTGTTGTTCAGGTTTAATGTTTTATTAGCATATGCTTTATTGCCATAGAAGGTTAAATCAAATAAATCTTTTGAAAATTTCAGGTCGGCTTCTAGATTTGTTCCGAATCCAAATCCATATATCTTTTCATTTTTTGACCCTTTGTTTTGATCATGCATCATTACATTTATATTTCCTGAAAGTATTCCTCCAAAATAATTTTCATCTTTCATTCTTAGAGATGCAGCATCTTTTAAACTTTCATCGATGAATCCTGGGAATATAAATTTATTCATAAATTCCTGAGGTATACTTGATGATGCTAAACCGCCTTTAGTATTCATCAAAATTTGATTTGAAGAATCCGGTAAAAGAAAATTGTTCTGCCCCTTAATTATTATAACGGAAAAAGTGAATATAATGGCTAAAGTTTTGTTCATCCTGTTAGTTTGAAAATTGGTATTTAAAATCACCAACCAGTTTTACACCAAATGAATAGTCACTGTATATTCTATAAAACGTTTTTTCAGAACTGGTCAAGTCGTAAGTGTGAAACCCGGCAACAATATAAACTTTACTGGCTACTTTTATAATGTCCATTTTTTCTTTTGAAATGTTAAAATTAATAACGGTTCTCTTTTTTGAGGTTACCCGGCCTGTCCCATTTACATCCGCTCTTAAAATAGTTTCCCGGCTCCACAATGAATCAATGATCAACCCCATGTCATCCATAAAATAAATAGATGTATTCGCGTCTAGAGGAAAGCCATTGTCAACTAATAATTTGAATTTACCGCTTTCAACATCCTCCCCTGTTTCATCAGTCAGGTTGAAATCAAGGGTGTCTATAAGGACTAAACTGTCAGCAATTATAGATAATGGGACTTCCATATTGAGACGAGCTTTTATATCATCTTCGTAATGAATAAAATTAGGAGGGTCATCAGGATTTAAAATATCAGAAAGTAAAGGTTTAATTTCTCCGTGGTTTAATTCCACTTCTAATTCGTACTCTAATGTAGAGGGAAAGTTTTCAATAAATTTATCAATGCTGGAGTTTGATTTAGTAAGTGTCTTGGAGGAAGTATTGTGTGTAGTCCTGTTGTTTTCACCGTTGTAGGACGCTGAGTTAATTTGCATTACTTCATTTCCGGGAGTAAATGTAAGGTCAACTCTGTTGTTGTTATCGTTAATACCGCTTATTTTACTAAATCTTGCCTCAGCTGATGCACCAATTCCATTATCTACCTCAATTTCAAAATCAACATCTTCTAAGTTGATTTGACCGGATTTTATTTTGTTGAATAAATCGAGTTTTAAGGATGAAGGTCCAGCGTTAATCATTTGATTCCCTAAATATCCTCTTGCAAATGATGGTTTCAATTCTTTTACCTGGGCTTTCACAAAAACGGTATCATCCAGTGAAATGGTTTTTTTTGATCCCGTGTTTTGAATTCTTGCAGTCAGGTGAGTTACATATGCATTCGTTGAGTCATCAAGCAGAGCGTTAATGGATTCGCCTGGAGTAAGATAACCTTCACCGTTAAAATCAAAATGATAACCATTAATGGAATATGTGTTTGACATTGATGAAATACCACCCGGTTCAGCAGGAGGGATAACTGTATCAATTTTAAACGCTATACCTGTAGCGGGTTTAACAACATTCAGCACCTCAAAAGTTAAATAAATTGAATCTACAAGACTTGAATAGATTTCAAAATAAATACTTCCTTCTCTTATTGTAGCATCTTTTAATTCGATATCTAAATCATTTCCAAAAGGAACCACCGAGATTTCATCAATTACGTTTTGATCAGGCCATATGGCTGTTGCTTCTTTTGCTTTTATATCTTTTACAACGATACTTGCATTTATAAATTCATTAGTGTCAATAACCTGACCTGCTTGTAAAACAACGTTCAGGTCTAAACTTTGAATTAAACCTATTAGCTCTGAATTTATAGTTTTGTCAGATAGTGATATTGTATTGGATATAGTTGAACCGGCTGGTAAAGAGTCAAATGTAGTTGTTCCGATTGGTGTCTCTGAGTTTAAAGGAGTGTTTTCCAACTGAAAAACTATATTGGTAACGTCATATTTAGTATTGTTGTCCAGAGTTATTTCCACTGATCCGGTATCTAAAATAATTTCATCAAATAAATCACCCATTAATATTTCAAAAGTTTCTCCGCCAGCACTAAATGTCTGGGTAGATCCATTACCGAATGGAATTATTGGATCGTTTCCTGTAACTTCAGCTATTGCGTATGCCTGATTTATTAAATCTGTTAGTGCAGGGTTATTGATGTTTCTTAAAACCTGTCCAAATGTAATCTTTTCGTTTATAGTGTAATCAGGGAGCTCAAGAGTTCTTAAACTTGCGCCAATTTCAAAAGTGGAATCAGGGAGCTTAACAAAACTATCCGTATTCATTGAAAAAAAATCCGAGGCATAAACAAGTTTTAAAGAGCTATCAGAGTTGGTAATTATATATTCTGATTTTAGAATATCCGACACTGTAAGTTTCGATTTAACAATAGGCGCCAAAATCTCTGTATCCCAGGTTGTCTTTTTGTCTTTTGTACAGGATATCACAAAAAAGGATGAGATAATAAGGAAAACAGGGATTTTCATAATGTGCAAATTTAGTCTATAAAAGGAAATAAGTAAAGTCAAAACGTATTTGTTAATAAGGAGTTGCCAAAAATGTTTATTCAATTATTAATAAATTAACTTTGTATCATGAGCAATTTTAATATTGGTGAAGTCAACACTTTAATAGCCGCCAGGCAAGAACCTCAAGGGTTTTATTTGAGAGGTGAAGATCCTTTTGATCAGGTACTGTTGCCAAATGTATATATTCCGGAGAGTTTCAAAGTTGGTGATGAAATTGATGTTTTTGTTTATCTGGATAATGAGGAACGAATTACAGCAACCACTCTTGTCCCCCATATAAAACTTAATGATTTTGCAGCTTTAACTGTTGCTCAGGTTAATCGAATGGGGGCATTTATGGATATGGGTATTGTCAAACAATTACTTGTTCCATATAAAGAGCAGGCGATTCCCATGGAGGAAGGTAAAACGTATGTTGTGTATATGTATCTGGATCAAAAAACCGAAAGACTGGTTGGAACATCTAAGTTCAATAGATATTTAAATATTGAAGGATGCGCTTTGGAAAAAGGGGATGAAGTTGATTTGATGGTATTGCATTCGAGTAGTCTGGGAACCAACGTAATTATAAATAAAATGCACCGTGGACTTATTTTTAAAAGTGATGTTAATCAACCTCTAAAACTTGGTCAGAAAATAAAAGGGTTCATTAAGGTGATTCGTGATGATGGCAAAATTGATGTTATTCTTCAGGAAGAGGGAATTGCCAGTTTTGAACCAAATGCTGAAAAAGTTCTGGAAATTCTTAGAAGAAGTAATGGTTTTCTGGGCTTGCACGACAAAAGTGATCCAAAAGAAATATCAAAACGCCTTTTAATGAGTAAAAAGTCTTTTAAAAGAGCAATTGGTAATTTATACCGGGATCAGAAGATAAAAATTGAAAAGGACGGAATTCGATTAGCTTAGTTTTTTCAGTGCTCTTTTTAAACGTTGAATGGCTTCTGTTAAAACTTTCTCTGATGTTGCGTAGGATATTCTGATTGAATCCGGAGAGCCAAATGATTCTCCAGGAACTACAGCCAGTAATTCTTCATCAAGTATGTATAAACACAAATCTTTTGCACTGTTAATAGTAGTTCCATTATAGGATTTTCCAAAATAAGCACTCACATCTGGGAAAAAGTAAAATGCGGCTTCAGGTAAATTTGTTTTAAGTCCTTGAATATCTTTAAGTAATTCATATACCAGATTTCTTCTTTTTTGAAAAGCATCTATCATATATCCAACCAGTTTTTTTCCATTTTCAACAGCTGTTATTGTTGCACGTTGAGCCACCGCGTTTGCTCCTGAAGTAAATTGACCTTGAATTTTTGAGCATGCGCTGCATATCCATTCAGGGGCTCCGATGTAGCCAATTCTGTACCCGGTCATAGCAAAACCTTTAGCTATTCCATTAACGGTAATTGTTCGTTCCCATATTTCTTTCGATAAGGAAGCTATACTTGTGTGTGGTCTTCCGGTAAAATTTATGTATTCATATATTTCATCGGCCAAAATAAAAAGCCCTTCTTTGGATAGTATTACTTCCGATAAAGCTTTTAATTCCTCTTTTGAATAAACGGATCCCGACGGGTTGCAAGGAGAAGAGTAAACGATCAATTTTGATTTTTCAGTAATCGCCTGTTTCAGCTGATCTGGTGTTATTTTAAAATTGGATTCTATTGATGTTGGAATTTCAACCGGTATCCCGCCAGCCAGTTTAACCTGTTCAATGTATGAAACCCAGTAAGGTGCTGGTAAAAGAACTTCATCCCCGGGGTTTATTAATGACAGGATAACGTTTACCAGGGATTGTTTTGCGCCTGTGGAAACAATAATCTCGGAAGGCGTGTAGTTAATATTATTTTCGTTTTTAAATTTCTGTACGATGGCTTCTTTTAGGTCCTGGAAACCTGCTATTGGGGGGTATTTGGAATAATTGTCCTGAATTGCTTTTATGGCTGCATCTTTGATTAAATCGGGGGTGTTGAAATCAGGTTCTCCTAAACTTAAGCTGATCACATTTAAACCCTGTGATTTTAAAGCTCTGCTTTTTGCATTCATTTCAATGGTTGCGGAAACTTCCATTTTTATAATTCTATTGGATAAATGCTTTTCACTCATAATTTAAAAACCTTTCTGCAAATTTAGCCAGATTATTTAACTATTAAACATTATGTAAATGCCGTTTTGATGATGAATCCATGAATTTGTTCGATGAAACCACTCCAGGTTACAAACGAATGTTTCTTTTTGTTGTTGAACAATAAGTTATGGATAAATTCAGTTTAAAAAACGTAACCTTTTTTGTGTTCCCCATTCATACTGAACCTGGAATAAAATATGAAATAAATTGAAAAATTCCCGAAACATAATAGGTTGAAGCCCGTAATTTAATCCAAACCACAACCATTAAAAAATGAGACAACTAAAAATTACAAAGCAAATTACCAACCGGGAGAATTTATCTCTGGATAAGTACTTACAGGAAATAGGTAAGGAAGAATTAATTACGCCCGAACAGGAAGTAGAGTTGGCCCGAAAAATAAAAAGTGGTGACCAAAGGGCTTTGGATAAATTAACAAAAGCCAATCTAAGATTTGTAGTTTCTGTTTCAAAACAATATCAAAATCAAGGTTTAACGTTACCTGATTTAATAAATGAAGGAAACTTAGGATTAATAAAAGCCGCTCAGCGATTTGATGAAACAAGAGGTTTTAAGTTTATATCTTATGCCGTTTGGTGGATTCGTCAAAGTATATTGCAGGCCTTAGCTGAGCAGGCACGTATTGTACGCTTACCCCTTAACAAAATTGGAAACATTAATAAAATTAATCGCGCATTTTCAGAACTTGAGCAGATACATGAACGTGAGCCTTCTGTAGAAGAAATTGCTGAAGCTCTGGAGTTGTCTCCGGATGAAGTTGAAACATCATTAAGAAACAATTCAAGAGCCGTTTCCATGGACGCTCCCTTAGGCGATGAGTCTGATTCCGGAACCCTTTATGATGTATTGGGTTCAAGAGACTCTCAAAGGCCTGATTCCCATTTAATGGATCAATCTCTCAAAGAAGAAATAGAAAGGGCGCTTCAAACCTTAACACCAAGGGAGTCAGATGTTTTAAAACTATATTTTGGTATAGAAGCAACAGCCAAAACAAACTTAACTCTTGAAGAAATAGGTATGAAATTTGATTTAACTCGTGAACGGGTTCGTCAAATCAAGGAAAAAGCCATACGTCGTTTAAAACATTCTTCAAGAAGTGCCATACTTCTGAAATATTTAGGATAATTTAGGGTCAAATTTTATGGCCCTTTTTTGTTAAAACGCAATTGAGGTTATAAATTAGCTGTTATACTAAATCTCAAACCTGTGTTAACCAGAATTTTACCAGTATTATTCTTTTTTTTGTTTTGCGTTTCTTCTTTTGGAAAAAAGAATCATGAGGAAAGATTAGTTGATCTGAATACTGCCACTAATTACGATAGTAAAATTCGGGCTTATTTTGAAGTGATAAAGGGGTTGGTTAATAAAAAGAAAACGGATTCATCTTCTTATTATATCAAAAGTTTACGAAACTATCACCTTGAAAACAATATTGTTTTGACTAATGATGTGAAGTCAAAGATTCAATATTACGAAGGTGTAATGTTTTATCATAAAGGATTGTTTCATAAAGCACAAAGTTTAATTACTAAATCACTGGAAACTTCAGGCTCGGATTCCTTAGATGCTCAGAAGTATTTTTTTCTTGCTCTCAGCCATAAAAAACTAGGTAATTACTCTCAAAGTGTTGAATACTATATAAAGGCAAGTAATTATTTCAAGGATAGTGATAACCAATATGCACGAATTGGTGTTTTAATTAACCTTAGCAACGTTTTATCAAAAACAAAGCAGGACACTCAGGCGCTCAACTATCTTAGTGAAGCTTTGAAATCAGCTGAAGAGCATAATATTACCAAGTTAAATCGAGTGATATATACGAGTATGGGTAATATTTTTCTTGAAATGGGTGATTATAAGGTTGCCCTTGATCAATTCTATGAAAGTTACAACCTGGCTAATGAGGAAGGTAATCTGGAAGGTGAATTTTACTCGCTTATTAATATTGCCGATGCGAAAAGGCGTCTTGGTGATGAAAAAGATGCTTTAATAAATCTCCAATCTGCGATTTTGTTATTGGACACATTGAATAATGAGGGGTTGGAAGAGGAGGCTTACTGGGAACTGGGTAATTTTTTCGCTCATGTTAAAAATAAAAAAGAAGCAGAATTTTATCTGGGGCATTCTTTGTCACTTTCAGATAGCTCTAAAAATAAGCTTCAAAAGCGTAAGATATTTAAATCCTATCAGATTTTATATGAAAATATAGGTTCCTACAAAAAATCTTTGGATTACTATAAGGATTTTCAACAGGTTAATGAAGAAATACTTTCCAATGAAATGAACCTTAAAATAACTCAAATAAATGCTGAATACGATTGGGAAAGGGCTAATGATAAACTGACTATTTTAGCCAAGGAGAAGGATTTAAAGGAATCGAAGTATAAATTAGAAAAAGAAAAAAGAGAAAAAGATCAGGTTCGTTTTAAATTCCTAGTTGGTATAGGGGTATTGCTTTTAATTCTTGTATTTGCTCTTGCTGCAATTGGTATAATCAGAACAAAAAAGAACCAGGTTTTAAAAGAAAAAAATGAAGAACTGGAGGATAAAAAAGTTGAGATAGAAACCCAGAATAGAGAACTTGAAGAGGTTAATTTAAAATTGGGAAGTACAAATAAAGATTTACAAGAAAAAAATGAAAAAATCGAATCTCAAAAAGAAGAGCTTCAGATTCAAAGAGATTTGTTAAATGCCACACACGAACAGTTAAAAGTTCGAAATAAAGATGTAACGGATAGTATTCACTATGCGCAAAAAATACAGCAGGCAATGTTAAATTCTTCTTTTCACATAGAGGGTGCCGGAGTTGAGCATTTTACATTTTACAAGCCCAGAAATATTGTGAGTGGAGACTTCTACTGGAGTAATATTGTTAATAATGAGCTAATTGTTGCTGTGGGTGATTGCACAGGACATGGGGTACCGGGTGCTTTCATGAGTTGTCTGGGAATTTCATTATTGAATGAGATTATTTTTGGTAGAGAGATAACTCAACCTCATACTATACTTGAAGAATTAAGAAATTCAATTATTCAATTGATTGCAACCGATAAAAATGCTGAATTGCAAATTGGTGATGGAATGGATATGGCTATATTGTCTTTGAATTTGAAAACCAATAAAATGAAATTTAGTGGAGCAATGAATGGTTTAGTTGTTATTTCAGGAGAAGATCTGGAAGAGATTAAAGGCGATAAAAACCCAATAGGCCAACATATTATTGCGAATCACAAATTTACTATGATTGAAAAGCAACTTAAACCGGGCGACTCAATATATGCTACTACTGATGGTTACAAGGATCAATTCGGAGGACCTAAAGGTAAAAAAATGGGAAAACGTAAATTGCATGAGAAACTCCTGGAAATATCCGGACTTTCGGTTCCTGTACAAAAAGCAGAGATGATTTCATTTTATAAAAATTGGCGTAAATACGAAGAGCAGGTAGATGATGTTTGTCTTTTTGGAATGCGCTTGAATTAATCAATTCTGATTTCAGATAAACTACTGCTCGAAAACTCCAGTCTGCTATGTTGTTTTTGGAATACTTATATTTAACAAAAGAAGAGTCCTTTTTTTTAAATTGATAAATATGGCGAATGCAATATTATTGATAGAATGCAAAGATCAACAAGGAATCGTTAGTTCGGTAACAGAGTTCATATATAGTAATCAAGGAAATATAATTGACCTGGATCAATATACTGACCATGATAACAACCACTTTTTCATGCGATTGGAATGGTCTTTGGAATTCTTTACAATTGATAGAGAGAAAATTGCAGAATACTTTGAAACTTTAATTGGTAGACGGTTTTCAATCCGATTTAATTTGTTTTTTACAGATGAGCGCCCCAGAATGGGCTTGTTTGTTACAAAATTATCTCATTGTCTGTTTGATATTTTAGGGCGCTGGCAAAGCGGTGAATTAGAAATTGAAATCCCCGTGGTTATTAGTAATCATGAGCACCTGAGAGGTGTTGTTGAGCGCTTTGATATTCCCTTTGAATACTTGCCGGTAAATAATGAAAATAAAATGAAACAAGAACAAAAACAGCTTAAAATATTATCTGATTATGATATAGATTTTGTTGTTTTGGCTAGGTATATGCAAATTATATCACCTGAATTCATTAAAAAGTACTCGAATAAGATTATAAACATTCATCATTCCTTTCTTCCAGCTTTTGTGGGGGCTAAACCATATCATGCGGCATTTGAAAGAGGAGTTAAAATAATCGGTGCGACAGCCCATTATGTGACAGATAAATTGGACGCAGGTCCAATTATAGCTCAGGATATTGCTCACGTGACGCACAGGAATTCTGTTCATGATCTGGTGAAGATGGGCCAGGATGTCGAAAAGCTGGTTCTGGCTAAAGCAATTAAACTTCATGTTGAACGTAAAATGTTGGTAGTTGATAATAAAACAATAGTTTTTAATTAAGTTTTCTTTTACAAATCAGCGTTTAGATTATATTTCAACAAATAACTCATATCTTTGTAAAAAATACTTTATTATGAAATTGGTTTTATTGGCAATAGTTTTTTTAGCGGTAGCTTTTTCCGGAATTGCTATTAAACTAATTTTCAAAAAAGATGGTGAGTTTTCAGGAACATGTGCTTCTAAGAATCCTGTGCTTAATCAAGAAAATGAACCATGCTCTCTTTGTGGAGCGCAGCCAGGAGATAAATGTGAAGATGATACCCAGGCTGCTTAATCACTTTTTATGATTCTGGTTTAACAGGGTATAATAGTTTATCTTCCAGGTTAGTGGAAACATATGTTTGTAATTCTCCACCAGCATCATGATAAACAATAACAGCATCAATATTTAAATCTCCAGATTCGAGCAGTGGAATGATTTCCTCCAGTCTCATAACCATAAATGCAGTTGCATAGGCATCGCAAATAGCTGCTTCATCAGCTAATACAGTTGCGCTTAGAATATTTGTTTTGACGGGCTGACCGTTTCTCGGATCAATGGAATGTACAATTTTTTGGTGTCCTTCTTCCCTGAATTTTCTGTAATTTCCGGAAACAGCTATTGCCCTGTAGCTTGTATCCATTTTTACTTTAGCAACTTCGTCCAGGCCGTTTTCTAAATTAATGTTTGGATGTTCTATACTAACTGTCCAGTGACGATTGTTTTTTTTTCGTCCCTGAGCTACAATTTCACCACCAACATTTACAAGGAAATCTCCAATGCCTAATTCAAAATTTAAATAATCGGCAATAACATCGGAAGTATATCCCTGAGCAACAGCATCAAAAGTAAGCTGGACAATAGGATCATCCTTGCATAAAAAATTATCATTAAATTCACCATTAAGCATTTCCTCGAAGGTGTTGTATATAATATCTCCATCAAGCATGAAGTATTCAAAACCAACAAAATCGGTTAAATCGTAGCTCATTGAGTCTCGAAAAGCGTTTATTAGGGAATCTCTTAGTATTGAATCAGAAATGTTTTTGTATAAATTATTCGAATTAAAAGGGTGCGCACCAAATCCCCATAAATTTACGAGAGGTTTTACCGATGGGTCAAAAGCGCCATCGGAAATTGAGTTTACTTCATCACTTAACAAAAATAGATTTAAAATGTGGTTATCAATCAGGAAGCAGGAATCGGAATTGTTAAACCTACTAATTTTTGAATCTGGATTGTATGTGCTTAGTGAATTATCAATCTCTTTGAGTATTGAGTCTACCTTTTGATGGATAATTTTTTTTCTATCCGTTGAGTCAATGTAAATCACCTGGTATGTTGTACCTTGAGTGTTTCCCGTGATTTCATAACGTTTATATTTGTTTTCAATACTGTTACTGTTACAACTCACAAAAAATATTACAAGAGAAACAAGGTAAAGTTTGAAAAAGGACTTATGTATTTTTAGAACCATTATTTCCTGAAAGTTTATTTATTGAAGATGTAAAAGGAATTTTACTGAAATACTTTTTATTAGTTACAAAATGATCAAAAGATTTTTCGTATTTCACGTTTTATAAAATCAATGGCTTCTGCATTGCTGATTTCCAACTCTTCATTTACTCCCAGTACTTTTTTGCTAAATTCAACTGCATTTGTATTATCTGGTATCTGTGTACCTGTAATCGAAATTAATTTTATTGCATCATCTTTGGCTTTTACCACTTTTTCCCAGGATGCAGCTGATATATATATTTGTTGAGTAATATTGTGATTAAATTCGTTTCTGATTTCAGCAATTGCTTTGAGTTTTAGTTGACCGCTTGTCATGTCCGGAGTAATAATTCTTTTAACAACCTGGGCAGCATCAATTCTTTCCAGTAAAAGAATCACTCTTTCAAAAGCTTGTAAACGCACAGGTATGGTAACTTTTATACTTTCTTTTTTAATTTCGAGGATATGGCGTTTACTTTCTGCTTTTAAAAATCGATCAAGTAACAGGTAAGCAATTGCAGCAACAACGGCAGAAGGAACAAAAGCCATTAAAAGATTATCTAATTCCATTGTAAATTTTGTTTTTACTAAAATACGGAAATTTAAGACAATTATTATCGAAGGTTATCCGGTTATCGAACCAACTCAAAGACTCCCTGTTTTTCAAAAATATAACCACTTCTGTATGTTCCTGATATATAATATAAATAAGAACCAGATGGTAATTTTTCGCCTTTAAACTCTCCGTTGAATACTTTGTTTTCAGAAGTGGATTCAAATATAACATTGCTGTTTTCATAGGAAATACGAACATAAAAATCTGAAACACCGATAAAAAACGGGAACCATGTGTCAAACTGTCCGCCATAATCAGGAATAAAAGATGAAGGTAACTCAACCATAGTTGGACAGTGGCTTAAATTAATATAAACCGTTGTATCAATTTTACCAACTTGAGGAACTGAATATTTTGCTTTGAATATGTATTCTCCCTCTTCTGAAACTATCAAAGTAGAGTCCTCTGAGATTAATTCATCTTCTGATTCCTTATTACGTTTGAACCAGCAATATGATTTTATTAAAGGATCGTATGCAACTAATTTGACGAAATTATTTTGATAAAAGCATTCATTAATATCAAGGTTGTTTGACAATACATGGATGGGAGTGGTGGTAGGGGTAAACCCTTGAGCTAATTGTTGCTTTTCATCATATTCACCGGCCATTCTTTCTTTAGAACAGGATAATATCAGAATAATTGAGAAGAAAATAGATACAAATTTCATCTGTTAAAATATATAATTTAAACCAGCCGAAATATAGCCGCTTCTTTCCGTGAAATTGTCAATATTTATTTCAGTACTTTGATAATCTTCCAGATTTTTGATACTGTAATTGAATTGAGCTTTAACACCATTTTTCATCTGGCAGCCCAAAGATATCTTCTTTGCCGACAGGTGTTCATATTCCAACACAGCAAAAAACCTGTTATCATAAGTTAGTCCGATAGCAGGGCTGTAGGAGGTAAATAATTCCTGCTCATATTTCAGAAGCCCGCTTGCTTTTATTTTCTTAAAGGAAGGAGAGTGAAAACCTCCGGTCAGACAATGCTTAACTAAAATTATATCGTTGTCATTTGTAATGTTGGTAAATCCAAAATTGAAAGCCGTATACCCTAAAAAAAAGTTTTTATTATTTATAAATCCTCCAAAATGATATGCAGAACTATATTCTTCTTTTGATTTTACACTTTCAAGTTTTGTTGTAAAAATATAATTACTATTTATTGCTTTCTCTCTAAGTGTTAATTGATTAACGGCCAGTTTTTGACTTCTTAAAGTGGCACCTGCTCCAAAACTAAAATTATATCCTTTAATAATTTGCCTGGTATAACTGATTGATGTTGCATACTCTCTGATATTCCAATGCTTCATTAATTGATCATTTATGTATCCACCAAATGCCCAGTTGCTGTTTAATCTTCTTTCATAAGCTCCAATTCTAACTATCGGTTGAACAAAGTTAAATTCACCAATTTGATTTTTATTTTCATCAATGAACTCCCAATCATTAAAATTAAAAACAGAAATGGTGTTCTTGCCATAAAAACCAGTTAAAGCAGGGTTTTCCCAGAAGTTCATCCATAGCGTTGCTCCAGGATGCATTTGATTTGATGGTTTTGATTTTTTCCGCGTATAAATTTGGTGGTGAAGAACCTCATTGGAATGAATAACCGGATTCTTGGTTTCAAAACCAATTGAAGGAAGAG
>TARA_B100000674_G_scaffold412828_4_pt1 | contig 14498 bp, 17 predicted proteins | sample TARA_B100000674 | Tara Oceans TARA_B100000674 (sample SAMEA2622759) | marine metagenome | biome: marine biome (ENVO:00000447); feature: surface water layer (ENVO:00002042); material: "saline water (ENVO:00002010), including plankton (ENVO:xxxxxxxx)" | depth 5 m
TAAAATATTAATTATTTTATTATTTAATTATATTTTATTTATGCGTCTTACTTAAAAATTAAACTTCTTATTTAAACATAAATGGATATTATTGAGATTACACCTGATTCATTTAGCAATGAAGAAATAATATTAGACAATGATAACAAACAAAGTGTTAATTTTGGTTCAGGAATTGAATTATTAATGAATAAATCTGAAAATAAACCTAATAATAATAAAAATAATGTTAGTGAACTTAATATTAATGATATTAATACATTAGAAGATGAATTAAATGATTTAACTAATGATATTGATAATATTCCATCTGTTAATTTTAATAATAATACCAATAATGATATTGATACTACTGTTGACTATAATAATAAAAATAAAACAACTGAAAAAAATATTGAAAAAGAATCTAAAAATATATTTAGTTCTATCTTTAATAGTGGTAAAAATATTAAATCTGTAAAAGAAGTTAAAGAAGTTAAAGATTATAATGATAAATCTATTGGTGAAAAAACATCTGATATTAATGATACTAATACATGGGATGAATATAATACTTATGATAATGTACCTAATAATAGCAATGTTAAAGAAGAATTAACAGAAGAAGAATTATTAAGAAAAAAATTTGAATATTTGAAAAAATTAGAAGCTCTTGAAAGAAAAGGAGCTAATTTAAGTAAAAAATATGGAATGGATAGCGATTTACAAGAAATGATGGGAGAATATGAAATGTTAATAAATGAAAAAGAAAAAGAAAATTCTGTAAAATTTCAAGGTAAAATGTTGATGGCTTGTATACATGGTTTAGAATTTTTAAATAACAAATTTGATCCATTTGATATTAAATTAGAAGGTTGGTCTGAACAAGTCAATGAAAATATTGATGAATATGATGATATATTTATGGAATTACATGAAAAATATAAATCTAAAGCTAAAATGTCTCCTGAATTAAAATTGTTATTTCAACTTGGAGGTTCTGCTATTATGGTTCATATGTCTAATACATTATTTAAATCTGCTATGCCTGGAATGGATGAAGTAATGAGACAACATCCTGATTTAATGAAACAATTCAGTCAAGCTGCTGTAAATACTATGGGTCAAAACAATCCAGGATTTAGTGGATTCATGAGTAATATATTTGGTGGTAATAATGCTGTAAATCAACATGAACAAATTATACAAAATAATATGAATGGCCCACCCTCACCTATAGAAACACAATTACCTAATAGATCATCTAGATCTAATAATAATAACAATAACAATAATAATAACAATAACAATAACAATAACAATAACAACAATAACAATAATAACAATAATAATAAAATCAATAATATTAGACCTGATTTAAATGCTGCACAAACTGCTTTAGCTGATAATAATGATATCAAAAATATGAATGGACCTTCTATTTCTGAAAATATTACATCTAATATTAATGATTTATTAAAAAATGTAAAACCTAAAGATTCTAGAGGTAGAAAGAAAACTACTAGTAACAAAAATACTATCAGTTTAGAAATATAAAATTATACAAAATTAAACAAAATTGAAAATATTTTTATTTATAATTTATTATTAAATATAATAAATTATATGAATTATATAATTATTGATGTTAGTTATTGGATTTTCTATAGATATTTTGCTTTGATTCAATATTTTAAACACTCTAAATCTATTGAAAATTTAAATCTTGAAACCTTATATGAAAATTCTGTATTTGTTCAAAAATTTGATGAAATGATTAAAAATACTATTAAAAATGTAAAAAAAAAATTAAAAATTACAAAACAAAATTCTCTTGTTATTGCTGCATGTGATTGTCCTAGACTAAATATATGGAGAAATGAATTCTATAATCATTATAAAGAAACTCGAATTAAAAATAATAAATTTGTTGGTATTGAATTTTTCAAACATGTATATAATTCTAATCTTTTGAATGATGCTGATATTGATTATATATTTAAATATGATAAATTAGAAGGTGATGATATTATTGCTATTTTAAAAAATTATATTAGAAAAACTAGAAATGATGATATATATATTATTGCTAATGATTATGATTATTTACAATTAATTGATGAACATACACATGTAATTAATTTACAAAATAAAAATCTTTTACATAATAAAAATATGTTTCCTGATGGAAATAAAAATTTATTTTTCAAAATTGTTCAAGGTGATAAATCTGATAATATTAATCCATTGCTAAAAAAATGTACTAAAGAAACTATTGAATATTATTATGAAAATCCTGACATTTTTGAAAATATTTTGAAAGAAAAAAATTTAATACAGCAATATGAATTAAATAAAAAATTAATTAGTTTTTCCGAAATTCCTATTGAATTAAAAAATGACTTTATTAAACATATTGAACCTCAATTAAAAGTTATTATTTCTAAAACTGATGCTGATTATCTTAAAAAATAATAAAAAATAATAAAAAATAATAAAAAATAAAATTAAAAAAATATTTTTTTATGTTTATTTAAACAATTTTCATTTTATTAATATAATTATTATTTATGTTTTTCAATGGTATTTCTAATAAATATAATATTGATAATTGTGATGTTAGTTTACATAGCGGTGTTCCTAAACAATATTATAATATGAAAAACAAAAAATTTAATGATTGGGAAATTCCTCCATGGGAATTATATATTTTTAAAGATAGATTAATTGGAGAAGGAACTTTCTCTAAAGTTTATCTTGCTAAATGGCGTGAAACATTTGTTGTTGCTAAAGTTTTCAAACCAGAAATAATAGAATCTAAAAAATTTTTGTTTATTAGAGAAATACAAATTTTAAGTAAAATACATCATCCTAATATTGTTCAATTTTTAGGTTATATTGACAATCCATTTATTATTATAATGGAATATATACCAAATAATAATTTAAGTGATAATATTAATTCATTAAAAAAAAAAGAAAAATTATCTATAGTTATTGATATTTTAAGAGCATTAGCTTACTTACATAATAGACAACCTTTTGGATTAATTCATCGTGATATTAAGCCTACTAATATAATTTTAACTAAATCAAAGGTTGCTAAAATAGCTGATTTTGGATTGTCTAAATTTTACTTGAAAAATAATATTGTTAATAAAAATTTGAATAATTCTAATTCTAATTCTAATTCTAATTCTAATTCAAATTCAAATTCAAATTATAATTCTAATTATAATTATAATTCTAACTCTAATTCTAATTCTAATTTTAATTCTAATTCTAACTCTAATTCTAATTCTAATTGTAATAAATATAATATTTTCAACAATAACAATATATATATTGATAATGATATGACTTCTGATATAGGAACAAAAAGATATATGCCACCTGAAATATTAACATCTTCTATTAATTATACAAACAGTATTGATATATATTCGTGTGGTATTTTGTTTTATGAAATGTTTGAAAACAAAAAATTTATTGATAAACAATCTATGAAATGGTTTTGGACTCCTACTTATATTAAAAAAATTATTTTAAATTACATGATATGTGATGACTATAATAAAAGAGGTTCTGCGATTGATTTAATCAAAAAATTTATTTATTATAAATAAAAATAATTATAAATATATATTTTAAATTTTATAAAAATAAATATATATATATAATAAGCAATATAATGAGTCAAGCAACATATGCGAATGATAATAAAATTTTGGCGGATATGATAGCGCAGAACGCCGTGGCGCGGCGGCGGGAGGCGAAAGAGATGAGACGATACCGACCATCTAGGGATTTACCAAAGACGTCACACCATGACGCGATACTAGCGAGGGATACGATTCAAACTCTTGAAGGTTCTACTATACAAAATATGGAGCAGAGGATAAAGGCGGAGAATGCAGCGTTTGCGACGCTGGTGCAGGAGAGGGCAAGGGCGGCGGCGAAGGCGAGGGCGAAGGCAAGGGCGGAGGCGCTGGAGGCGGCGAGGGAGGCGGTGGCGGCGGAGGCGAGGGTGGCGGCGGCGGACGCGGCGGCGGCGAGCGCACTCATGAGCTTACAACATATTAAACAGACTACCGGTGGAATTAAAAGTAAAAAATACAAAAAACATACTAAAAAACATACTAAAAAACATACTAAAAAACATATGAAAAAACGCAAATTTAATAAAAAAAATAAATCTTATAAAAAATAAAAAAATAAAAAATATTAAATATACTTTTTATTTTAATTTAAAGAATTAATTATATATTCTTTATATTTACATCATTGCATCGTTGGTGTAGTGGTAACATGTTTGCCTTCCAAGCAATCGCCCTGGGTTCGATTCCCAGACGATGCATAAAATATATATTTTTATATATTTTATGCTTATTTAATATACTCATACAAATTTCATTTTTAAACCAATATTTCTTTCATATACTTTATTTCCATTATTTAAATCGTGTTTTCTATAGTCATTTTTTGTATTTGTATAATTTATTAGTGTGTCAAATTTATTTACATTTACATTATATATTGTATTTTCATTATTCCAATTAAAATAATTCTCATTTTCTATTGTATAATTTATATTTTTTAATGTTTTTAAATTATCATATTCCTTAATTTTTCTTACTGCTTTTTTTATTTCACTATTATTAATATATTTATAATTACCATGATATATATCTAACATTTTTTTTGAACCTTTTTCATAAAATACTGACCTATCTATAACTATATTATATATTTTTGCAATATCATTTAAATGATTATCTTCAAATCCCCAACCCCAATTATTTATAAATCCTCCTATTTTTTCAAAATCTTCACCTGTTATTGATACTATACCACCTAATGCAAAAGTAAAACCATAAAAATGTTTTATTTTACCTACTGTTGTTGAATAATCTTTTATATAACTTTTATCTAATGGACATACATCTATATCATTAAATACTAATGTTATATTTTTGTAATCATTTGGATATACATTTTTAATAACATTAAATCCTATATTTTTTATTGCACCTCTATTAAACATTCTATTATCTAATTGTTTTATAAAATATATTTTATAATAATTGTTATCATAATCTTCTAATATTGATTTCATTATACTCAAATATGCAAATTTTTCATTATCACGATTTCTAAATGGAACTAAAAAAATTATTTTTGGTATATTTAACATGCTATATTGTATTATAATATATAATTGTTCTTCATTATACATTATATTTTATATTTTCTTTTATAAATTCTATTTTACCATTATAATTCCATTTTACTACTAAAGTTAATAATTCTACATTATTGTACAATGCATCTTGAACTGCATTTTTATAAATTGGGTCTAAATTTGATATTTGAAATGACGATACATCATTCCTTTGAATTACATAACATATTATTGTTCTTATGTTTTCATTTCTTTTGATATTACTTAATTCATTTATATGTTTTAATGCACGTTCACTTACTAGTTTATCATTATTTTTCCTATATCCATCTGGAAAATATGAAATTTTATTGTCATATTCATTGTCTATATATTTTCTTGTTTTTCTAATTTTATTTGGTATATCTTCATAATCTGCTAATGGAACATTTTTTACTTCTATAATAAATTCTTTTTCATTTTCATCTATACCATAAAAATCAAATCTTGAATTCATAAATTTTACTTCTCTTTTATATGATTTTATATTTCTCAATTTTTCTATCAAATTTTTATTTAATGCTAATTCTACAAAAAATTCTGCTATTTTTGGTTCTATTCCTACTAATATATTTTTTTGAACAATCATATTATTTATTCTTTTAAACTCTGAATAATATGCACAATAAACTTTGTATTTACATATATTTTTTTTACTTTTATTATTTAGTTTATAAACATACACTATTTTATCTTTTTCACACAAACCACAACAACCTAATGATGGGCAATGTGCTTGTGTTATTGTATTATCATTTAATAATATATCTGCTACATATGGAGTTTTTGATATTTTTGATGGTCTAGATATGATTTTAACTGCTATTAAATAACTGTTAAAATCATACAATATCATAACATATATTATCTATATTTATACATTATATTTATTATATTAATTATATCAATTTTATATTATAATATTATATATATGAATTATAAATACAAGAAAACTAAAAAAAATATGTTACCTAAATTAAAACCTATCAATGATAAAGATAAAAAATATCATTATAAATTATCCGAAACTTTTAAAAAAAGAAAACGCGCTATTAATGAGTATATTAATACTAAATCAAAAAAAACTGGTAAATCTAAAAGAGATGTTGCTAAATCTAAAAAAGCTAGGTTAAATGTTCTAAGAATATATAGAAAAAATAACAACAAAAAACTATGTAAAATAATAACTAACGATATGAAATATTTAGATAAATTTTATAAATTAAATAAAACAAAAAATATTTGTTAATTGTATTTTTATTTACTTTTCTTTACTTTTATTTTTAATTAAAATCGTTTGTGTTTTGTTTTTTTACCACCTATTGGTCTTCTTCTTTTTGTTTCTGTACTTATTTTATTCTTACCTCGTGATTGATTTTTATTTACACTAATATTTTCTAATAATTGTTCATTTTCTAATAATTGTTCCTTTAATTCTAAATGTGTGTTATTATCCATATTGTTCAATTCTTCTATACAAATAATTATATGGGTATTTGATATATTTACTGTTCTTTCATTATTATTATATAAAGTTACATCAGTTTTAGCAATTATAAAATCATATAATAATTTTAATAATAACTTGGTTTTTGTTTCTATTATATGTATTTTTGAAATAGCTTCTTCTTCTATTATTGTTAATAATTGAAATATAAAATATGTATATTCCTTATTTTTTTCCCAGTTTGATTTTTGTTTTAAACTACTTCTTGAACGACTTCTTGAACGACTTCTTGAACGACTTCTTGAACGACTTCTTGAAACCGATTTTGATATTTGATATTCATCTTTTATAATATCTATTATATCTCTTATAATATATATTAAAAAATTATAATGATAATTATTTTGTTCTCTAAATGTTTTATATATTAATCGTTCAACAAAATAGTTTTCACTATAAAAATTTGTCACCATATAATCCTTATGTTTGTTTTTTTTTATTTCATTATATGAATAATACATTAATTCAACAAACTTTTGATAGAAATTATGTCCCTTTTCGTAAATTTTTATATTGAATTTAAATAAATCTTTAAAATATGAATCAAAATTTTTATCTACATCTTTTTTCTTTTTATTTACATCTTTTTCCTTTAAATCTAAATATGATATAAATTTATTTATATCACGTGTTCTTACTATTTTTTCTTTTCTATAATTATTATGACTAGTCATAAATATATATATGTCTTTATGATATATATATATATATTTATTTGTTTTAATATTTGTTGTAATATTTGAATCTTAATTCCTGCATTAATAAATCAGGTATTTTATTATTCATTATATATTTTGGTGTTATATTTTCTGTTAATAATTGTATCAACACATATAATGCATATATACCACATGTACCATCTTGGTATTGATGTTGTAATTTGTTAACATAATGAATAAGATTAATATTAGTATCACTTTTAAATTGCTTGATTAATCGTTCATTTAATATTTTTACTTGTTTTGGAATATTTACACCATTACTGTCAAAATAAAATATATATTTGTTTTTCAAATCTATAAAATTAGCTACCCAATGTGAACCTCCTTTATCATGTGTATCCAAATTTAATATTATACCTATTTTGTATATTTTTTTTTTATAATAATCATATAAATTTAAATTACATAAATTATTCCAAACACATTCACCACCATTTACTTTTGTGTCAAAATCAATAGGTGATGGGCCTATAAATTTAAAATTTTTATATGATTTTTCATATTGTTGCATCAATTTTATTATGTCATTACTTGATAACCATGTATTTATATTTTTTAACCATGATTCTGGCATTTTTGGTGCAAACAATTTATGTATTAATTTTTTATTATAATCGTTATCTAAAAATATCTGTGCTAGCCAACATCTTTCATTTGTACATTTATTTGATAATTTATTCTTTAGTTGTTTCCATATTTTATATGGATTTTTGCTTATTATCATATCATTTGGATTATTATTATTCCACGTATTTTTCAAATTATATATATCTCTTTTTTCATAACAAGTAAATTTTGATTTATTTTTTTTACTAGGTGCACATCTTAATTTATGAAATTTCTTTTTTTTTTGCGTCTGTCTTACCATTATATTTATGTATTATTTTTTTTTTTGGTAAAATTTTAGGTTCTTCATGTATTTTGTTTGTTTCACAATATTTTTTAATTGAATTCTTTTTGTTTATTTTATATTCTAATAATATATTTTTATCAGTTGCTATATTATCGTTTGATATATCATCTATATTTATATTATTAGAATTATTGTAATTCTCTAATTCTTTTTGATATTGATTTTCACAATCAATAAATTTAAAATATTTAATTAAATTTTCTAAATAAGTTTTGTACAATTCAATATGTTTATTATTCAAATTATTTATTTTATTTTCATCTTTGTCTTCATTATTATTTATAAATGAATTTAATAAACAATTATTATATTCTTTTATTCTTTTTTTATAAAATTTTATATCTTTAATTAATTTTTTATTGTTATCTTTTTCACTATTATTATTATCAATTATAATTTTGTTAATATGATTTTTTTTTATAAAATCTAAATTTATTTTTTGCATATTTAAATATATACTTATTTTATATTTTTCAATTGAATACGAGTATTATTATAAAATATATCATTGCCTAAACTTGATAAATTATTTTCGTTTATATAATTTGATTCTTGTTTTTTTAATAAATAATCTGATGTTATATCTGCACAATTATTTTTATATGTTTTGTTATTATCGTATAAATCACTATTGTTATTTACATTGAACTTATTGTTATAATGTAATAATTCTGTTTCTAAATCTACATTATTAGAAAATTGTGAAAATGTTGGTTTTTTTGTTCCTGGATAAAAATTTGTATTTGTATTGAAATCACTATATTGTTTTTCATTTACTTTTGGTTCTTTTTCTTTTAAATTGTATTTCATTGATAATGGTCTTGGATCAAATACTGGCTCTATATTATTATCTGGTATATTTCTATTAAATATTTTATTATTTATATTATCTTGATTTATATAGTAACTCTCGTTTTTATTCATATTTGTTATATTATTATTATATTTTAAAATAAATATATTATAATAATAATTAAAGATAATTTTTTAATTAATATAATTTAAAATGTGTGGAATATTTGCTTTGATTAATTCTAATAAAGATTATGATTTAATAAAAAAAGAATTTTATAAGGGAATAATTAGAGGACCTGAAAATACTGAATTATTAAAAATTAATAATACATATATCGGATTTCATCGTTTAGCTATCAATGGTTTGAATGATAAATCTAATCAACCTTTCTATATTAATAATATTTATTGTGTATGTAATGGTGAAATTTATAATTATAAATCGTTGGCTCATGATTATAATATTGTTTTAATTACTGATTCAGATTGTGAAATTATTATACAATTATATATTAAATTTGGTATAGAAAAAACTATTAAATTATTAGATGGTGTATTTTCTTTTTTTATATATGATATTAACATTGATAAATGTTATGTAGGCAGAGATCCTCACGGTGTTAGACCTCTTTATTATTTCACTGAAAATAATACATTTGGTTTAGCTAGTGATTTAAAAGTGTTATATAATTTATCTGATGATAAATCTAACATTCATAATTTCACACCATCTCATTATTTTTCTATTTGTCTTGATAAAAATACCATTTCTTTTGATAAATTAAATTATTATATATTACCTGATTACAATTTAACCATTTGTAATAATAATAATGATTTTAATGATGTAAATATTATATATAAAAACATTGTTGCTATTCTAAAAGAATCCGTTTATAAAAGAATTGTTGATACGTGTGAAAGACCAATTGCTTGTTTATTATCTGGTGGTTTAGATAGTAGTTTGATTGCTGCTTTAGTTAGTAAATATTTAAAAATACACAATAAAAAACTTGCTACATTCAGTATTGGACTTAAAGATTCTGAAGATTTAAAATATGCTAATATTGTTGCTCAACATATTGATAGTGTTCATACTGAAATATTATTAACTGATGATGAATTTTTTAATAGCATCCCTGATGTTATATATGATATTGAATCTTATGATACCACTACTATTAGAGCTAGTGTGGGCAATTATTTAATTGGTAAATATATAAAAAATAATACTGATTATAAAGTTATTTTTAATGGCGATGGTGCAGATGAGTTAATGGGTGGTTATTTATATTTTAGAAAATGTCCTGACTTTACTGAATTCAATAATGAATCTAAAAGATTATTACTAAATATTAATAGATTTGATGTGTTAAGAAGCGACAAATCTATTTCATCACATGGATTAGAACCAAGAACACCCTTTTTAGATAAAAAATTTGTTGATTATTATATTTCTATTAATAATTATATAAAACATGATACTACTTCAAAATTATGTGAAAAATACTTAATACGAAAAGCATTTGAAATACATATGCCTGATTTGTTACCTGATGAAATATTATGGAGAAAAAAAGAAGCTTTTAGTGATGGTGTTAGTAGTTTAAAAAAATCATGGTATAATATTATTAATGACAAAATTAAAACTTTATATGAAAATGATCCTTTATTATTTGATTCTTTAAAAATTTTATTAAATGATAATAATATTATTAATCCTCCTACTACATATGAACAAGCTTATTACAGATATTTGTATAATTTTAATTATAAAGGCACTGATAAATTAATACCATATTATTGGATGCCTAAATTTGTTATTGCTAATGATGCTAGTGCTAGAAGTCTTGACATTTATAATCAAAACTAAACTTGTTTTTTATTATTTAGTTTATAATTCTATAATTATATAAATATATTAATATATAATTATAATCAATATGAATTTAAATAAAAAAATTTTTTTTACTATTATTAGTTTTTTTATTTTGATATATACTTATTTTAATTATTTTAAATATAATGATAAAATCACTTATTTTGAAACTGATTTTTCTTACAATTCATTAGATTTAGTTAAATTATTAAATGATAAAGGTCTTGTTAAAGACCCCAATAAAAATTTTAATAATTCTAGTTGCAAACTCTTCAATTTTTATGATATTTCTAATAATTGTAATATTTTTATTAAAAAATATTTTAATGATGATTTTTTAAACTATATGAAATTATTGATTGATGAAAAAAATTTGTATTTTATTGATCCTATTATTGAACCCTTATCTTTTACTATGCAACTATATACTTACAATGATTTTATGAGTTACCATTTTGATACTAACTTTTCTACTGGTTCTAGATATACTGTTTTGATTCCATTATATATTAATCAATATAATGAATCTTACTTGACTATTAAAAACAAAAAAAAGGAAGAACAAATTATTGATATATCTTTAGGAAATGCTATTATTTATAATGGTGATAAAGTTTATCACAAAGTATCTAAACAATCTAAAAATGGACAAAGAATTACATTGATTATCAATTTAACCACTAATAAAAATTATACTATTTTTGGTAAAATTCTACAAAAAATTAGAAATTATATGCTTGAATATTACACTTGGTAATTATAATATTTAAATTATTTAAACTTATTCTTTATTTATTATATATTATGAATTATGAATTATGAATTATTGAAAAATGCTTTAGAAAATCCTAATAATTCAAATTTTGTTGATTATTCATTTGATAATATTCATAAATCTAAAAATGATATTTTACAAAAACTTAATTATGATTCTAATACTTTAAAAAATATTAATAAAAAATTAAAAAAATTTATGTATATTGATAATTATAACGATATTACTCCTAGTTCTTATATTAAATGGATTAATATTTCTAACCCTAATGATTTATCTTTAAAAATGGGTGGTTATTTTTGTAATTTTAAAAATACTGAAAATCCTGATAATACTATCGCTGTTATTAAATTATTTAATAATAAATATATATCTATTTATCTTAGTGAAAATTTGATATTTAAAAAAATTACACAACAAGAAGATATTATTTTAAAAGCTTTGAAATTACTTAATAAATCTTAAATTTTTGTTAGTTCTTTAAAAAATTGAAATTATTCAATGCGTTATTTATATTACTGTTACCATTTTTCACCTGCTGTTTTTATAAATTATGTCTAACAACGTTGTTGTTTGGTTCTCCCTTGACCCTAGGTCTTCCAATATTGATTACTACCCTAAAAATATTTCATATATTATTGAAAAATCTTTTCAAAATAAGGACAAAAATGTTTTTCTTGGACTTGATTTCTTCTCTGCTACTGTTCATTTTGCTGACAGTATGTATCAAACTACTCCTGCTGTATATTATTCTTACAAAAACTTTAAGGAGAAGGGACGGAGATCTGTTGGGCGCTTCGTTTTTAATACTGACGATATTACTAACAGAATCACTGTTCATTCTTATAAAAATAACAATGAATGGAGAATTTCAAAGGATCATACCAAATATGATAAAATTACTTTTGAACAAGTTCCTGATTGTGCTATTTTAGATGACAAATATCTACCTACAAAACCTACTTATTGGTCTAGTAATGATTTCCAACTTAATGATAAAGAAGTTGTTGTTTGGATGTGGTGTAATGGCACTTATAATGAAGCTGGTAATTTGTTTCAATTAGATGATTCGTGGTGGACTCCTTACATTAAAGAACAAAATCAACTTATTGAAAATGAATATTCTAATAATAAAAAATCTGCGACTATCATACTACCATTTGATGATACTATCAGGAATATTGTTTTCAAACCTGATAATCATTATGCTGTACAAGTTGATCCTGTTAATAACAATGTTCGTTTAGTTAAACGCACTATTATGACTTCTTCTAAACTCAAAAATATTTTGAATAATATGAGTATTCTGTCTACTGATTCTGATATTTATTCTAAAATTAATAATTCTGATAATACTCCCATTGAATTTTTGTGTCCTATTTCACAAACTATTATGATTCAACCTGTTCGCACTTCTGATAATCAAATATATGACAAGCGTTGTATTCAAAAATGGTTCAAAACTAAACATACATCACCACTTACTGGTTTGCAGCTTGATAATATTACCCTTACACCAGATGTTGAACTATATAATAAAATTCAAGTATATGTTAAATCCATTTATGATAAAAATTAATATATATAATTCATATTATACATATTAAATTCTAATATTATTATATTTATAAAAAATTTTTTTTTTGTCTTCTGATGTAACTGACATTTTATTCATCATAATATGGTCGACCATTATCATATGGATTAAGTAAATTGTTTTCTACTCGTAGAACTTCACTGTTTATATTATTTTTTGATAATAATAAAGCGGTATCACGATTAACAGATGTATTATTTTGAATATATGTAGCATATTCACTATAAGCATTCGTCAAATCTTTTTCCTTTTCATCTATTAGCATTCTCAACTCTTCTCGCTTTTCAGCTATTAGCCTTCTCATAGTATCTTTCATATGCGTGTCTGTTTCTCTATTATATCTAGTATATTCTCGTATAATATATTTATTATAGTGATCAATTAACCTAATTAAATCAACCCTTATATCTAGCACATTATTTATTAATTTCCGTTCTTCCTCGTGTGTTCCACCTATTATATTTTTTTTTTTATTTCTTTTTGTTCTTGGCTTTTTTTTATGATTTAACTTTATTTTTTTACTTGACATATTTGTTTGTTTATATGGTCTGGATTTCTTTGTTCTTTTTCTACGATTAAAAACAGATTTAAATTTAATATTATAATTTGTTAACATATATATAATAATATATTTTATAATTGAAACTAATTTATTTATTTTATTGTACTATAAAATAAATAACTCATATGGAACATCAAGATTGGAATTCAATTACATTCAATACTATTTCTAATAATGTAAAAAAAGAAACATTTAAAAAAAAAAATAGTACAAAAACATCTAATCCTGAAGATTTCAAACTAGAACAATCTAATAATTTAGGTAAAACAATTGCTGCTACAAGGGTTGCTAAAAATATTAAACAGAAAGACCTTGCTAGCAAAATTGGTGTATCTGTACAAATATTAAACAGATGGGAATCTAATAAAGAAATTTTAACAAATGCTAATATTGCTACTATTGAGAAAATATTAGGTGTTAAATTACCTAGAAATAAAAAAGTTAAGGTTACTGAAAATGATACATAAATAAATATATTATACTTGAATTATTATGTTTTATATTATTTGTACACACTTTTAATAATAAATTTATAAAAAATATTATAA
>TARA_B100000674_G_scaffold497323_1_pt1 | contig 14466 bp, 16 predicted proteins | sample TARA_B100000674 | Tara Oceans TARA_B100000674 (sample SAMEA2622759) | marine metagenome | biome: marine biome (ENVO:00000447); feature: surface water layer (ENVO:00002042); material: "saline water (ENVO:00002010), including plankton (ENVO:xxxxxxxx)" | depth 5 m
ACGGCCCACAAGGACCTGTATCACCCATCATCCAAAAATTATCATGCTTCCCACAGTAGATCACGCGCTCTTTTGGCACACCAATTTTCTTAATCCAAATATTTGCGGATTCATCGTCACCTTCAAGAACAGTCACCCACAATTTAGCTTCAGGAATCTTAAAGACAGTTGTTAACAATTCCCAAGAATACTCAATTGCTTCTTCTTTGAAATAATCTCCAAAACTGAAGTTTCCTAACATCTCAAAAAAGGTATGATGCCTAGCGGTGAAGCCAACATTATCCAAATCGTTGTGTTTTCCTCCTGCTCTAACACATCTTTGAGATGACGCAGCACGGTTATATGGAGGTTTCTTTTGCCCAAGAAAATAATCCTTAAATTGGACCATTCCAGCGTTCGTGAAAAGCAGAGTCGGGTCATCTTTAGGGATCAGAGGACTACTATCCACCAGATGATGACCCTTGGTTTCAAAGTACTTTAGAAAAGCATTTCTTATCTCACCCGTTTTCATTGATTATCCCATTCACCCATAACCGCTTTCACGTGAACCGTTTCAAATCCTTTATAAACCAGAAATCGAACCCTACGAGCATAGTCCTTGATATCTCTTATTTCAGAATTAAATTTTTTATCATAGGTTCTTTTAGCACACTCAAACCAATCTATTTCCAATTCTTTTAAGCTTCCGAGCGCCATTTTCTTTTCCACGCCTTTTTCCAAAAGCCCTCTCTTGATACGAATGGGTCCATACCCGCTCTTAACCTTACTCCTTGTGTATTCCCTGGCAAAACGTTCATCGCTTTGAAGACCTTGCTCCTCTAACTCTTGTACCGCCAGCAAGGGATCTCTCGTTTCAAATCCGCGCTTTTCTATTTTCTCCAATAACTCTTGTTGAGAATGTTCTCTTGTCGCCAGCAACTTTAAAAGATAAGGGCGCAGAGAAGTGCCGTTAATTTTACTGATCAGGAGTCCTCCTCCTGCTCAGCCTCTAACTCAACTTTACTAACTGGTATTACTTTTTCTCGTATCAGTTTTTCAATTTCAGCCGCCACCTCAGGTGAATCTTTAAGAAACTGTCTGACGTTTTCTTTACCTTGCCCTAATCGGTCGCCCTTATAACTGTACCATGCCCCCGTTTTTTCGACGATATCATGCTCGACTCCAAGCTCTATCAATTCACTCTCCCTGGAAATCCCCTCGTTGTACATAATATCAAAAACGGCTTGTCTAAAAGGAGGGGCAACCTTGTTTTTCACCACTTTCACTCTAGTTTCGTTGCCTATTATTTCGTCTCCTTTTTTCAAGGCACCAATTCTTCTAATGTCGAGACGCACAGAGGAATAAAACTTTAGGGCATTGCCTCCAGTCGTTGTCTCAGGGCTACCAAACATCACTCCTATTTTCATTCTTATTTGATTAATAAAAATTACCAAAGTGTTCGAGCGTTTTATGTTACCCGTTAGTTTACGCAACGCTTGGGACATTAATCTGGCTTGCAAACCAACATGACTGTCGCCCATATCTCCCTCTATCTCGGCTTTGGGCGTCAATGCTGCTACCGAATCAACAACCACCAAATCAACAGCACCTGACCTGACCAACATATCTGTGATTTCTAATGCTTGTTCTCCCGTGTCTGGTTGAGAGACCAACAAATTCTCAACATCGACACCCACTTTGCCTGCGTACACTGGATCTAAAGCATGTTCAGCATCAACAAAGGCTGCCGTGCCACCTAATTTTTGAATCTCGGCCACAACATGCAAGGTGAGAGTGGTTTTTCCTGAGGATTCTGGCCCATAAATTTCAACCACTCTCCCTTTAGGAAGCCCTCCAATTCCAAGAGCAATATCGATGGAAAGAGAACCAGTTGACACAGCTTCGACTGAAGAAACTACTTCATCAGTACCCATTCGCATAATCGAACCTGAACCAAATTGTTTCTCAATCTGGGACAGGGCCGCCCCGAGGGCTTTTTCCTTATTTTGATCCATTTTTTCTTTCCTTATTTTAGGGCATTACGGATTTAGTGACGAAGGACTATTATACAACTAAACGATTTACGCCAAGCATTAAAATTCCTGATTTTTGACTTTTAATCGACAGAGTACCGGAGGAGGAGATAAACTTATGGGAAACGCCTATATTTTGCTTCTGTTAACATTCCAATAGGTCAGAGAGAGTGGTCTTTAAAGCATACTTCACGGCTTGATGCCTAATGCTGGGGCGATCTCCTGAAAAATGCATAGTTTCCACCCTTATTCCTTGAATAAGATTATGGAAACCAAAACAAACCGTTCCTACGGGCTTCTCTTTCGTTCCCCCGCCGGGTCCTGCAATCCCGGTAACAGAAATACTAACATCAGCCTCTGATAACTTTACTACCCCTTCCACCATCGCTTTTGCCACAGGCTCACTTACAGCCCCGTACGATTCCAATAAGGACTTGGAGACACCTAATATTTTCTCCTTCGCCTCATTAGAGTAGGTCACTACTCCTAGTTCAAACCAATTTGAACTCCCAGGTAAATCGGTCAGGACCTTGGCAATACCACCCCCGGTACAGGATTCAGCCAAACCAATCTTATATTCTTTCTTAAGGAGTAATTCTGCCAGTTCAAGAGACAATTTCATGGAATTTCCCTCTAATTGAGTCATCCGGCTTGCCCCTCTTCTTTCTAAAGAAAGCTTTGAGTAACTCACCACATTCTATTGCCTCTATTCCTCCCACAACAGACGGCCGATGATTTAGTTTACTATTTCCTAATATCTCAAACGCTGAACCTGCGGCTCCAGTCCTTTTATCAAATGCACCAAAAACCACCCTTTCCAGTCTCGAATGAATGATAGCCCCAGCACACATCGGACAAGGCTCCAGAGTTACGTAAAGGGTGAGGTCTTTCAAGCGATAATTGTTGACAACAGAACCAGCTAATCTCAAGGCTTCCATTTCAGCGTGCGCAGTAGGGTCATGCTTTTTTATAACCTGATTATAACCGCTCGCCACAATCTCGTCACACCGTACCAGAATCGCTCCAACAGGCACCTCTCCTTCTTTTTCAGCTTGTTTTGCCAGCGCTATGGCCAAACGCATAAATTTTGAATCATCTTCCATAAAATCTAGAAACGACTTCTACCTGATAACATCTATAGTCTCTTACTTTAGAAGATATAACGAAAACCACTCTGAAGCTGCTTCAGCAGCAGCTTGTTTGTACTTTCCATAGACATCGTAGTGTCGGCCTTCAATAGGGTATAGTTTCTTGGTCGCTCGAATTTTTTCAAAGGCTTCTACCTGCCACTTAACTGGTGTTTGGGTATCCTCTTTCGCCACAATCAATGCTACCGGTTTTTCGATCATATTTACGAATTGCAGCGGTTCATAGGTACGCATTAAATCAAATGTCCTCAAAGTTATTTGGTTAACATATCGATTTCGAATATCACTACTTTTCACCCATTCCTCAGTCTCCGAGCCTACCAAAGCCGCCTTCGTTGTTTGGGGGATAGCCCCTTCTGCACGCGAATTAAGATCTTGCATTACCCGTTCAAGGAATTCTTTCCTTTTTTCTTCTGGAATCCATTTCTCAAAAGTTCTTGAACCACTTATTAACGGCACCTGGGAAACGATACAAGTGACCCTCATATCAAGTGCGCCTACAGTTAAAACGTGTCCTCCAGAATAACTAGTTCCCCATAGACCAATCTTCTCAGAGTGAACTTCTGGCCTCTGTCTTACAAAGGATATAGCCTCCCGCATGTCATAAATCTGTCGCCAGGGATCGGTCTCGCATCTAGGCCAACCCGAACTTAAACCCCAATTTCTGTGGTCATACATAAAACATGTGAAACCTCTTTTTACGAAATGATCAGCATAGAAAGGCAAATCCATGGCAAATATTCCCGATAAGCCATGGCTCATCACAATAGTCGGGCGGGCAACCCCATCTCCTGGCGAGATTAATTCACCATACAATGTGGCATTATCACTATTGAACAATAGTTTGCGTACTTCCATTCATACCTCAATGTTTCCCATTTCAAGCCTGTTATTAAAGATACATATGAAACAATCTTTTATCTTTGCCCCAATCTACAGTAGAAATTACATTATCTTCAATGTTTTTGAGGATATACTCTTTAGCTCGAACTCGAAGAGAACTTGACTTTATCCATGGCTCACTTTCGGATTTTTTTAAATACCAATAATAGTCACTACAGAGCGACTTCAAATTATCTTCTGGATTTTTTCCCATTGAAAATTTATTAGACAAAAAGAAAGACAATATGGATAGAATCATATAATCCGATTCCACTTTTTTAAATTCCCGAATTAATGATTTCTTAAAAAATTGGTTATCTTCGACCTTAACTCTGTCAAATATTGCCCAACCTTGACTTATATTATTCAAAATTTTTACCGAATTATGATTATTTATAGACACGCCAATATCTTTGTCACGAATAATGACCCCACCGCTATCTTCAGGGTTATCATTACCCGGTTTGAGGGTAACAATAAGTCGCCCAGCATATTCCGAATGGGCCACCCAACTTTTTGATCCTGACAAAAAATAGACTAGACCATCTTTTTTTAAAGTGGTGGGTAACATTTCTGCATTTTCATCGGGCTGTTCACTAAATAAAAAACTGGACCACCCCCGCCATTCTTTATCCGGGAACAAAGCATGTAGAGCAGATTGGTAGCCCGCCACGAATATACCCTCTAAAGAGATAGACTCAGCTGAGAACTTAATCGAAATATCAGGAGAACTTAACTTATAAAAGTTATACGCGTTCCAATGGGAGAACAGATCCTTCTCATTACTTTTCTCCGAGGCTATTAACTGCCCATTCAACAATTGGTCTAACATTTATTTACCTTTTCCACCTCATCCGGATAGAAGGTAACAGAAACCCAACACTTAAACGAACAGGGATGCAATTAACCCACAAAAAAAGCGTAAAAAACCTATGGGTTGGATAATAGGCGCAGAGTAGAGTGAATATCTCTCAGTTCATTTAGTTTGTATTCACGAGACCCGCGATGACGTCGAACACTCTTCAAACAATATTTTAAAGTTAGTTCTAAACTTAAACGTACCAGTCTCCATCGAACTCGTCCCAGAATCCACCAAAAGATCAATTTTCCAAGAGACAAAAATAAACTACCGATTACCATCTTCCAAACCTTTTTTTAGGTAATAAGCGGACTGCCAAGGCCAACCAAAAAAGAGTTAACAAAACACCTTCAAAAGACTCCATAATAAAACCCCTCCTGAAAAGTCGGTTAAATCACTAAGACTAAATGTAAGTTTCTCTACTCAACAGAGAATTTAATTAAGTCCGATTCATACCGAATTCAACTAGATTGGTTATTTATGCCATAAAAGAACCTAAATTGCTAGCGTTCGTTTTTAAAAATCGACTATATGGCCATAAAAACTTCTTTTTGAGAGGTTTTTATCAGAGATTTTTAAACAATCGACCTATTTTTCAGGAATTTAAGGCAGGCGGAGGCCAATTTCTCTGGTTGTTCCATCATGATTAAATGCCCCATACCCTCCGCTATACCACCTTCAGCCAAACCATCAGGAATCATTTTTATAGTCTCTTGGACAGCTTTTTCAGAGATATGGTAATCAGCCTCCCCTTTGAACAGAAAAATGGGGCTTCTTATATTTTTGAGATCTTCTCTCACATCATGATCATTCCAAGCATCCATATCAGCCACACAAGTTTCCTGATAAGTACAACGGTGTTGCCATTTTGATTCTAAAACTATCTCCTCGTCGCATGGATAATACATAGCCGACGTAGAAGCATTGTCAACCAATGCAGCAAACCCTGGGAAACTATGAGGATCGCTGTAACCTGACAAAAAGGAAATTGACCCAGTATTCGCAGCCGCTTCGAAAGCCATCCCTGCTAGAATATCTGTGGGATGGTTACAGGCTATATTTAACGTCATGTCACCACCTATCCCACTTCCGCAAACGACCGGCTTTTCACCGGGACAAACAATCGATATGAACTCCCATACCCATTCAGCGTACTCGGACATTTTTCGAAAGGGTTTCCAATTAACGGGCATGGACTTTGCGTGGCCAGGCAAATCGGGAGCTATTACTTTAAAACCTGCATCTGCCATTATAGGCATAAATTTATACCATTGGAGCGAACATGCCCAACCCATATGAATACAAATAAGAGGTATTCCCTCTCCACAAATATCGTAATAAGCTCTTGTTTTAAGAACGTCTGTATAACGTCCAGTAATTTCGTGTCCCATTTTCCCCTCCTTCTCTAAAGATCCCGTATAGCTATTAAAATCATCTGATTTGATTCGTACATACGATTTGCCTGTAAGAGATCACCATCGACAGAGATATCTCCAGTGTCTAGAAAATGTCCAACATGACGATCACCTTTCCGAAGTGACAGCCAATTTTCCATCGTCGCCTCAATCTTGTAATCCCAACCAAGCGGATTTGCCATGGGAAAGTACTCCATATGATCTATCACTTTTCCACCATAAAGTTTCAACCAATAAGCCTTGTCTCCAAAACATAACATAATCTTCACATCAGACCATTTACTGACTAAATTGAATTTCTTATTTGCGTTGAGTTTTCCTCTCAAACCTACTACAAAATCTAAACTTGGAAATTCCATCGCCCCCTCCTGACTATATGGTATTCAACTGCTCGAATTATTTTAACTCTTTTTCGACAAACTCTAACACGCTCTGAGAAGACTCAAAAACCAAATCCTCAAACAATTTCTCGTAGAGCATCTTTTTTTTGGCAAGTAAAAATATGAATTTCATTACCTTTTTAGGAACAGAAAAGAGAATAATCGGTTCATTTTTGTTTAACTTTGAAACAATGGATTCAGTTGAGAGCGGTTGAGGTTCGGTTATCAGTTCAACTCCCTGCCATTTTACCTTACCTAGGACATAGTCTGTCACTACATTAGCGAGCGTTTCCACCGAAATAATCGAACGCCTATTGTCAACACCCTTGAAAGGAAGAGGAACCCGCCAATTGATAATTTTTTTCAACAAACCGAGATTTCCTGGAGCTTCTTCTCCATATACTAGTGGCAACCTTAAGATGAGGACTTCGACACCGTATGAAGAGGAGTTTTCAACCAAAAATTTTTCGGCATCCAATTTCGACTTCGAGTAAGGAGTTTTTGGTGATAACTTTGATTTAAGATTCAAGCTCTTCGTGGCTGACGTTAACCCGTAAACGCCCACTGTACTCAAAAAAACAAACTTCTTGACACCCGCCTCAGCGCACATTTGAAACAACATTTTGGTTGCCAAAAAATTAAGGGATTGGTACTTCCTGCTTGTCTCTTTCTTATGAACCAAAGCTGCACCGTGTACAAAGGTGTCCACTCCATCTAGAAGAGAAACGTCGATTTTCGCAACATTCTCCAAACTAAATTCGCTTACTTTATAGTCACAATTTTTCTTCTTTGATCGCTGGTAAGATACCACCTTTATATTCTTCTGGATCGAACGCTTGATGATCTCCTGGCCACAGAAACCAGTCCCTCCAGAGATTCCTATAACTTTAGTCATTTTTGTTCTCAGATAAGCTTTCTATCTCTATTGTTTTCAGTACACACAATGAAAACCAACTCCTTATAGCCCTTGATATTGAGATAAGACCCTCTTGGACTTCTCGTCCCCACATTAACTGACCAATCAATTTTTTTATAAAATGAAACTATTGATTCTTTACCAGACCTCAGCTTACGTAAATTAAATTATTCCCATTCAATAGCCTATACTCTCTAAGTATCTGAAAAATATAAACATTATTTTTTCTTGGAAACTACTTGGAAGGTATATTTTTCGTAAGTGTTTATTTTTAATCGATTTAATTTTTCTAACATAACTTTAGTTCACAGGAGTTTTTTGTGAAGACAAAGATTCAAATCCGATTTCTCTTCAATAGTTCTCTGAAAAGAAATAACTCTTATACCCTTTTGCAATGCTGTAGAAACTATCTCCCTTCTACAAAAACCTGTCCCTCCTGATATACCTAAGACTGTCATCGACTTACCTTCTTTTTTCGGGTTGCGAAAAACAAAAATCTCCCGCAACCGCATCTGTTACCTTACTTTGCTCTAGATGACGTCTAGGGATTAAATGGAAGTGGAAATGAAAGACGGTTTGCCCTGCGTCTTTACCCGCATTACAGCCAATATTAAACGCGGTAACCGCAGGATCGATTTTTATGATGCTTTCTTTGAGGCTGTTTATCATTTTCCAGATGGATTCGTTTTCCTCTTGATTTAAACTGAAGTAGTCGACTATATGCCTTTTTGTAACAATCAGAGTATGTAATTTTGTAATTGGCGCACGATCTCTTACGGCAAAACAAAACCGATTCTCGAAGATAATACGGGAAGGATCCACACGACAAAAAGGACAATCATTTTTCAAAATAATATTTTATTTCCAACATTAATTTTCGAATCACTCCTTAATCGAAGTCATTTTCTTCATGGGTTTTTTGTTTATTCCCACTCGATCGTTCCAGGAGGTTTGCTGGTAACGTCATAAACGACTCTTGATACATTAGGAACTTGATTAACTATTTTTGCAGCCACTCTCTCTAAAAATTGTTGGTCTAGCTCTACGCACTCAGCAGTCATAAAATCGTCAGTGGTGACAGCCCTCAATGCTATGACATGCTCATAACTTCGGGCGTCACCTTTAACTCCTACAGAGAAAATAGGCAAGAACACAGCGAAAGCCTGGCTTATCTTGTGATAGAGATTAGCATCTCTTATTTCCTCTATGAAAATATTATCTGCCTCCCTTAACACCTCTAGGTAACTAGACTTAACTTCCCCCAAAACACGAACAGCAAGTCCAGGGCCAGGAAACGGGTGCCGTAGAACTATATCGTCAGGCACTCCTAATTCCTTTCCCACATTCCTAACTTCATCTTTAAATAACAAACGTAAAGGCTCGATTAATTTCAACTTCATGTGCTCTGGGAGACCACCGACATTGTGATGGGACTTTATCACGTGACTTCCAGCACCATCTGCCGCTGATTCAATGACATCTGGATAAATTGTCCCTTGAGCTAACCAAGATACCCCAGCTATTGTTAGCGATTCCCGCTCAAAAACCTCAATGAACTTTTTTCCGATAATCTTTCTCTTTTCTTCAGGATCAGTTACGCCAGCTAATGCCTCCAGAAATTCGTTCTGAGCATTAACAAAACGAATGTTTAAACCCATAGATTTTTGAAAAGTATTTATGACTTGCTCAGCTTCTCCTAATCTCAACAAACCATTGTCTACAAATACGCAAATTAATTGATCTCCTATAGCTTTGTGCAAAAGAGACGCTGCTACAGACGAATCAACCCCACCCGAAAGGCCAAGTAGAACTTTTTCAGTGCCTATCTCTCCCTCGATAGATCTTAAACTACTTTTGATAAAGTCCTCAGTACTCCATGATTTAGCGCAACCACATATCTCTACACAAAATCGTTCCAAGATTTCCTTACCGCGTTTGGTATGTGTTACTTCTGGGTGAAACTGCAATCCATAAAATCTTCTAACTTCATCAGCGATCCCTGCTATGGGAGTATTCAAGGTAGAAGCGATCACCTTAAAGCCAGGAGGAAGCTTTGTTACGCTATCCCCATGGCTCATCCAAACATCTAGAAGACCGTGCTTACTCTCATTAGTGGCATCCTGAATGCCTTCTAGTAGTCGAGAATGTCCCCTTGCTCGCACCTGCGCAAATCCAAACTCTTTTTCTTGACTTGTTTGCACCTCTCCTCCGGTATAACGGGCTAGACTCTGCATACCAAAACATATCCCAAGGATGGGTACTCCAAGAGCGACAAATAAAGGTAACCCTTCAACATCAACAGTATCCTTTGAGACTGAATCAGGACTACCTGATAGTATCACTCCGCTAGGCCGAAAATTCCCAATCTTTTCTTTAGAAATATTGGGGGGGTAAATCTCGCTGTATATCCCTACTTCCCTAACCCTTCTAGCTATTAGCTGCGTGTATTGGGAGCCATAATCAATTATTAAAATGCGATCTAAATTAACTGACATAGATAAAATGAGGAATTATTGCGCACATTAATCTAAACGATAGTTAGGTGCTTCTTTTGTGATTTGTACGTCGTGGGCGTGACTCTCCTTGGTACTGGCAGCGGTCACCTTCAGAAACCGTGGTTTACTACGGAAATCTTTCATGCAGTTGCAACCTGTATATCCCATTGCAGCCCTAACGCCTCCAGCTATCTGATAGATTACTGAGGTCAAGCCACCCTTATATGGTACTCTCCCCTCGATACCTTCAGGAACCAACTTCTCTAATTCATCTGCGGTCTGGAAATATCTATCAGCCGAACCATACATTTGGGCCATAGCACCAAGCGAACCCATTCCTCTATAGGACTTATATGACCTTCCCTGATAAAGTTCAACCTCCCCTGGGGCCTCTTCGGTACCGGCAAACAAAGAACCAACCATGACACTGTAAGCACCAGCAGCCAATACTTTTGCTATATCACCTGAATACCGAATTCCTCCATCGGAAATAATAGGCACTCCTTCACCTTTTAAGGATTCTGCCACATCGAGCACCGCCGTTATCTGGGGTACACCGACACCAGTGACAATACGGGTAGTACAGATAGAACCGGGGCCAATTCCAACCTTCACAGCATCAGCACCAGCATCCACTAAAGATTTTGCTGCGTCTCCAGTAGCTATGTTCCCACCAATTACCTGAATATCAAAATACTTTTTCTTAATTTCCTTAATAGTTTTAATTACCCCTAGAGAGTGCCCATGGGCGGTATCTACAACCAACACATCCACACCCGCCTCGACCAGCGCCTCAATACGTTCCGAGGTATCCTCTCCAACACCGACAGCAGCACCCACGCGAAGTCGCTCATCTGAGTCTTTACAAGCGCTGGGGAAATCATCCGCTTTCTGGATATCTTTTACAGTAATTAATCCCTTTAACTCAAATTTCGAATTGATTACTAGAATCTTTTCGATCCTATTTTTGTGGAGTAGAGACATTACCTCTTCTTTTCTAAAGCTTTCTTCCACAGTAACTAAGTTATTTTTTGGAGTCATTACTTCGCTAACAGGAGCATTAAACCTAGTCTCGAATCTAATATCTCTGTTCGTGACTATTCCGACTAATTTATCATTTTCTACCACGGGAACTCCTGAAATTCCATGATCCCGCGTCAACTTCACCACCTCGCCGATGGTTGTTTTTGGGGAAGTGGTAATTGGATCTTTTATTACCCCACTTTCGAACTTCTTCACATTTCGTACTTGGCTTGCTTGATTTTCTAGACTCATATTTTTATGGATTATCCCAATCCCACCTTCCTGAGCCAAAGTAATTGCCAATCTAGATTCAGTAACCGTGTCCATAGCAGCAGAAACGATGGGAATATTAAGGTCTATTTCCCTTGTAAGCTGCGAACCTAAATCTACCTCACGCGGGAGGACCTCTGAATAGTCGGGCAGAAGTAGTACATCATCAAAAGTTAGACCTTCTTTAGCGAGACGCATGAGGATTCTCGTATTTTGTAAAATATTCTGTAAGATTATAGGAGTTAATTAGCTACCAGTAAATCTAAAACATTTCCGACCCCTAGAAAATGAGACATCCCATGCAAGAAATGCCACCAATCCTATCAGTGAGCGAATTAAATCAGGTGACGCAATCAATAGTGGAAAGAGAAATTGGGGTGGTTTATGTACGAGGGGAAATCTCTAATTTGGCCACCCCGACTTCTGGCCATATGTACTTTTCTCTTAAGGATGAAAAATCTCAAGTTCGTTGTGCAATGTTCAGAAATAAGCCTGGTGCAAAAGGTTTCATTCCTAAAAACGGTACAGAAGTAGTAGCTCACGGGCTAGCCAGTGTTTACTCAATAAGAGGGGACTACCAATTAATTGTAGAGACGATGGAACTTTCAGGAGATGGAATTTTAAGGGCCAAATTCGAAGCTCTCAAAAATAAGCTTGAAGAAGCTCACTTTTTCGATCAGTCCAGAAAAAAGCCTCTTCCCAAATGGCCGAATACAATAGGTGTTGTCACCTCGCCGACCGGTGCTGCGGTTCGAGATATTCTAACCGTCATGAAGAGACGGAACCCCTCTATTACAGCAATCATTTATCCGTGTGTAGTACAAGGAGAAAACGCAGCTTCTGAAATCGCACGATCTATATTTGTAGCAAACCAACGCAAGGAATGCGACGTCTTGATAATTTCTAGAGGGGGCGGATCGCTGGAAGATCTGTGGCCTTTTAACGAGGAGCTGGTGGCCCAGGCCATTTTCGACTCTTCATTACCAATTGTAAGTGGCATAGGCCATGAAGTAGATATAACCATAGCAGATTTAGTGGCAGACGCTAGGGCTCCAACACCTTCTGCCGCAGCGGAAATTGTAACACCTGAAACCAGCGTTGCTTACGAACAACTCGCATCCCTCCAAAAACGGTTACTATCAGCGTCAAAAATTCAGATCAATACAAAAACGAGCCAACTTTCAACTCTAAACTCAAAAATCAGACACCCAAGAAAGGATTTAGAATTTAGATTTCAACAAACCGATGACCTGCTAAGACAATTATATAAAAATGTTAATTTCCAAATGCAGTTTCGTCGTATGAGTTTCGAAAATCAGCGTTCTCGCTTTAATAATTTAGCTCCTAAAAGAAGTATAGAGAAAAATCGATCAAAACTAACTGATGCTATTTTAAAACTAAAAACAACTGTCTCGCATAAGTACAAAGAAAACCAGACAAAAACTCAACATCTAATAACAAGTGTTAAAAATCTAGGACATCAACGCACTCTAGAAAGAGGCTATACGCTTGTTATTGATGATCAAGGCAAGTTAGTTAAAGATCCTAACGAATTGAAGGTAGGCCAGCCTATTACAACCCTGTTTAATTCCGGCAAGGTTGGTTCTCTTGTGAGCTCAATTGAGGAATCTTAAAATAAGTCGGAAAGATTAATTTGATTTAGCTTGCTCATCTGCGTGATATGACGATCGCACCAAAGGACCACTCGCAACATTTACAAAACCTAGAGATTTCGCAAACTCTTCCAGCTCTTTAAACTCTTCCGGCTTTACATATCTAGTTACTGGGAGATGATATTTGCTGGGCTGTAAATACTGGCCAAGTGTTACCATGTCACAACCATGCCTTTTAAGATCAACCAAACACTGCTCTATTTCTTTTAGACTTTCTCCGAGACCCAGCATCAGCCCCGATTTAGTCAACACGCTCGGTGCTAGTCTCTTAAACTCGTTGATAATGCTCAAGGACCAGTCGTAGTCTGAACCTGGTCTAACCGATTTATAAAGAGATCTCACAGTTTCCATGTTATGGTTAAATACGTCGGGTAAAGATATTAGAAGACCGTTCATGGCGCGTTCCATTCTCCCTCTGAAATCTGGAACGAGAATTTCTATCTTGATTCCATTTACCCGATCTCTTATCGCTTTGACACATTGCGCAAAATGACCTGCTCCGCCGTCTAAAAGATCATCCCTATCAACAGAGGTAACTACCACGTATTTTAGTCTCATTAAGGCAGCAGCGTCAGCAATCCGAGCTGGTTCATCCGGGTCAAGGGCGTCCGGGCGACCATGAGCTACATCACAGAATGGACATCTACGAGTACAAAAATTCCCCATTGCCATAAACGTAGCAGTTCCGTTCGAAAAGCATTCTCCTAAATTGGGGCAAGAAGCTTGCTCACAAACGGTGTTGAGTTCACTATCTCTTAGTAATTTTTTGAGCTCCAAGACTTTGACACCGGATGGGGCAGGCACTTTTATCCATGCTGGCTTCGGTAACTTGGATACTGATTTAACCTTTATTGGGATTTTAGATAGCTTTGTTTCACCTCGCTGTTTTCGGCTAGGCAATTTAGTTATATCTGTCATTATATGAACCTATTTTTTTCATTCACAGAACCCGGTCGCCTCAATTTCAGTCATCTTTTGTCCACGATATATGTTGGCATAGAGATTTTCTCGTACTTTACACGAAACAGTCTCTATCTTAGATTTTATACCTAAACTCGACAGTTGAGTTACTTCCATACCTTCAATACCGCATGGATCTATCGCCTCGAAAGGTTCTAAATCCATATCGACATTGACCGATAAGCCGTGGTAGCTGAATCCATTAGATATCCTAAGCCCTATAGAGGCCACTTTCTTATTTTCAACATACACCCCAGGAAAGTCTCGACGACCGTAAGATGGGATACCAAAAGATTCTAAATAATCAATAACTGCTTTCTCTAGCATTATCACAAACTCTTTGGGACCAAGCTCTAATCTTCGAAAATTCAAAATAGTGTAAAGCACCAATTGGCCTTTTCCATGATAAGTAACTTGCCCACCCCTGTCACTT